>Ga0272448_1004171_pt1 | contig 16644 bp, 10 predicted proteins | sample YNPCB0191_FD_202220 | JGI IMG/M metagenome (GOLD analysis project Ga0272448, IMG submission 202220) | Hot spring sediment microbial communities from Yellowstone National Park, WY, United States - YNP-CB-019-1 | ecosystem: Environmental > Aquatic > Thermal springs > Hot (42-90C) > Sediment...
GTTGGGGCCGGCCTTGCGGTCGCGGCGTATGGGCCGACCGCGGACCGGATCGCTGGGCGCCACGCGCCCGAGGCTTCGGGCGTGGGGACGGCTGGGGCGGCGGCCGGGGCTACGGCATGGGCTGGCGGGCGAAGGCCGGCCTATGCCGCGCAGGCCGCGGCGCAGGGGTTGGTTGGAGGGCGCAGGCAGGCCAATACTGTCCGCGGTGTGGGTGCGGCGGGCCGCCGATGGGCTGCCGGCTCGGTCGCGGTTATCGCGGCGGATGGTAGTGGTGGGGTGAGGCGGCAAACGCGACGGGCTCGTCCGTACTGTCGGAACGAACATCCCCGGGCGCCTCCGGGTCGTGCTGCGGGGTAAGCGGCAGAGGTTCCGCGTTACGGCTGCTGCTCGCTTGATTTCGCGTCCGGCACGGCGATGTCGCTTCACCATCTTGCCCACACAAAACTCAGATCCAAGCCAGCCGTGACGGAGAGAGTGGGATAAGACGAGGATCGGAGCTCCGGCGGCGTGGCCTTGAGCCACCGGGGGAAGCCGCTGTCACGGGGCACAGCCGTCGTCGCGGACGAAATCTCCTTTGCTCCGGAAGCTTCTCGGCCGGGTCGGTTCCTGGCGTACTTGGCATGTGCTGCTCATCGCCGGGAATGCTGTTTCGCCGTGCATTTGCGGGCCGGCGGAGATTGGCGAGGCGGCGAAAAATCGAGTATAAACAAGGGGTTCGTGGACAGACGTGAACGACGCCTTTCCCGGTGGGTGCCGGCGGGGGCGGCTGTCGCGGCAGGGCGGAGGCGGTGCGTCGGCCGGCGTCACGCGGGGGATTCGGGCGCCTGCCCACGCAAGACGGTCGATCAGGAGCCAAGATGTCCGAGCAACCGGAACGCATCCAGGATCTGCACATCATCGACGAGATGCAGGATTCATACCTGACGTACGCGATGAGCGTAATCATGGCGCGGGCGCTGCCCGACGTGCGCGACGGGCTCAAGCCCAGCCAGCGGCGCATCCTCGTCGCCATGAACGACATGAATCTGGGGCCGCGGGCCAAGACCTCGAAGTGCTCCGGGATCGTCGGCGACACGATGAAGAAGTATCACCCTCACGGCGATGCCGCGATCTACCCCACGCTGGTGCGGATGGCCCAGCCGTTCAACTCACGGTACATCCTGGTCGACGGGCAGGGGAACTTCGGCTCGATGGACGGCGACCCGCCCGCAGCCATGCGCTACACCGAGGCGCGCATGACGCAGGCTGCGGTCGACATGCTGGAGGATCTCCAGTACGAGACCGTCGATCAGGTTCCGAATTACGACGAGAGCCTCATGGAGCCGGTCGTCCTGCCGGGTAAGTTTCCGAACCTGCTCGTGAACGGTTCCCAGGGAATCGCCGTCGGCATGGCGACCAGCATTCCGCCGCACAACATATGCGAGATCTGCGATGCGATCGTGAAGCTCGTCGATGAGCCGAACACCTCGATCGACGAGCTGATGAAGATCGTGCAGGGGCCGGATTTTCCGACGGGCGGCATCATCTGCGGACGGCGCGGCATTCATGAGGCGTACCATACCGGCCGGGGCACCCTCGTCGTCCGGGCCAAGATGCATACCGAGGAGCATCGCGGGCGGACGCTCATCGTCGTCGACGAGATTCCCTACCAGATCATCCGCGAGACGATCGTCACGAAGATCGCCGAGTGCATCAAGGCGGGCCAGATCCCGGAGGCGGTGAGCGTCAACGACGAGTCGGATCGCAAGAATCCGGTGCGGATCGTGGTCGAGCTGCGGAAGGACGGCAACGCCGGCCTCGTGATGAATCAGCTCTACCAGTTCACGCCGCTGCAGGACAACTTCACGGTGATGAACATCGCGCTGGTGAACCGCCAGCCGCGCACGCTCAATCTCAAGCAGATGCTCGAGCTGTACATCGAGCACCGGCGCGACGTGATCCGGCGGCGGACGAGCTTTCTGCTGCGCAAGGCGCGGCAGCGGGCGCATATCGTCGAGGGGCTGATCCTGGCCGTCGGCGACATCGACGAAATCATCCGGTTGATCAAGGAATCGCCGGACCCGCCGACGGCGAGGGACCGGCTGATGGCACGCCCCCTGCGGCTGCGCGAGCTGGCGACGATGAAGGTCGCGCTGCCGGAGGTCTTCGTGAAGCAGGCCACGGAACGCGACCAGTTCCTCACGGCCGTGCAGGCGCAGGCGATCCTGGCCATGCAGCTTCAGCGCCTCACCGGGCTCGAGATCGAGAAGCTCGCGAAGGAGTACGTGGGCCTCATGGAGGAGATCGAGGGCTACGAGGCGATCCTGCGGGACGAGAACCTCGTGAACGACATCATCCGCGAGGACGCCTACGAGATCAAGGAGAAGCACGGCGACAAGCGCCGCACGGAGATCGGCCAGGCGGTCGCGGACTTCAAGATGGAGGAGTTGATCGCCGATGAGCAGGTGATCGTCACGATCACGCACGAGGGATACATCAAGCGCGTGCCGATCGACGCCTATCGCAAGCAGGGGCGCGGCGGCAAGGGGCTCAAGGGCGGCGATACCCGCGAGGGCGACTTCATCGAGGAGATTTTCTCCGCCAGCACGCACGATTACCTGCTGATCTTCACGAACCGCGGCCGGGTCTACTGGCTGAAGGTGTACGACATCCCGTCGATGCAGCGGACGAGCCGCGGGCGGTCGATCGCGAACCTCGTGCGGATGCAGGACAACGAGACATACAAGGCGATGGTTCCCGTCCGCGCGTTCGAGGAGAAGTTCGTGATGTTCGCGACGGCCAAGGGCGTGATCAAGAAGACGGCCCTGGCCGCCTTCTCGCATCCGCGTCCGAGCGGCATCATTGCGATCGGCCTCGACCCCGATGACTCGCTGATTGACGTCGATCTCACGTCGGGCGAGGACGAGGTCATTCTCGCCACGCGCGACGGCTGGGCCGCCCGCTTCAGCGAGAACGACGTCCGCGCGATGGGCCGCAGCGCGCGGGGGGTCCGCGGGATCGATCTCCGCGGCGACGACGTGGTCGTGGATATGATCGTGGTCCAGCCGGGCGTGTCCGTGCTGACGGTCTGCGAGAACGGCTTCGGTAAGCGGACCGACATGGCCGAATACCGACTCACGCACCGCGGTGCGAAAGGTGTGATCAACATCAAGGTCACGGAACGCAACGGGAAGGTCGTAGCCGTCAAGGCCGTCCGCGACGACGACGAACTGATGCTGATCACCGCCAAGGGGATCATGCTGCGGACGGATCTCTCCCAGGTCCGCGAGATCGGCCGGGCGACCCAGGGCGTGCGCCTGATCCGCCCGGAGGAGGGCGACAAGGTCGTGGCCGTGGCCCGGATCGCCAGGGACGAGAACGAGGAGAACGGGCAGGCGGCCGGCGAGCAACCGCCCCCGGCTTCGCCTCCGGACGAGACGCAAGACTCGGGGAGGAATTCGGCCGATATATCTGATGAGCCGCCGGCTTCCGACCTCGGCAGTGCGGACCCCGAGGCGACGCAGTAAGAAACGCCCTTAACCTCTTGTTTGGTATTAGGTTACGGCGTGCCGACTCCGCGGTGTTAGTTTGGTGCGTGGAGCAGGGGCGGGTCTGCGGGTGCCGTGCGGATGGGCAGGCCGGGTGGTTTTTTGCGACGTCGGCGGCCGCTTCGTGTAAAATTCACGAGTGAGCCGATGGAGGTGGCCTCATGCGTGCGAATTGGTTGCTGTGGCTGGCACTGTGCGTGTTCGGGGGGGTTCTGCTCTGCGGGCCGACCGGTTCGTTTGCCCAGACCTCCGGCAGCAGCAATCAGCCCAGTGCGAGCGCTGACAGATACAGCAGGATTCCGGGCACGCGAGTCAAGGCCGGCGTCGCGGGATTCCAGACCCGGCAGCAGCAGATCCTCAGCACCGCCGGGCCGACGGTGACGAACACCGACACAGGAGGGACTCTTCGCAAGACGCTGCTGGTCGGCGCGCTGCAGGCCTTCTTTAACATGCTTCAGCGGATCATCCCGGCCCTGCCCGATCTATTGGCCGGCCCGGAGCTCCCCACGGTGACTACAGCCGCTCCGAGCGGCATCACGGCTACCACAGCAACCAGTGGGGGCAGCGTGACGGCCGACGGCGGGGCGACGGTGACCGCTCGCGGCGTTTGCTGGAGTACGTCGGCGAACCCGACTATTACGGACGGCACGACGCTGGACGGGACCGGGGCGGGCGTCTTCACGAGCAGCATTACCGGCTTGACGCCGGGCACCACATACCATGTGCGTGCCTACGCCACGAACAGCGTGGGCACGGCCTACGGTCAGGATCTTACGTTCACAACGACGGCCGCGACGGGCGGATAACGGCCGCGGGTCGGGGTCAGCGATCCGCAGGCGATCCGGGAACGGCGTCTCGCGGCGGCCGGCTTATCGCGACGAGCCCCAGGATTATCAGCACGGCGGATACGGCGATGAGCCGGCGGGGCAGGTGGGTTGTCCCGTCCAGGTCGGCCGCGCCGAGCGCAGCGGCCAGTCGATCCCATCGACTCAGCACGAAGAGCCAACTGTTGTGCATGATGTGAATCAGCATGGCGGGGCCGATCGAGCCGCTGCGTTGGCAGACGTAGCCGAGCAGGATGCCCAGCGCCACTGTGACGCCGAATCGCAGGAATAGAAAGTGGAAGGCCCCGAAGAACAGGGCGGTGATGACGATGGCCGTCGCCGGGCGCAGCCTCGATTGCAGCCCGCTGAGCACGAACCCGCGGAACGTGAGTTCCTCGCAGATCCCCGGCACGACTGCAAGCGCCAGAAGAAGCGTCGGCAGCGGCCATCCCGCCAGGATTCTCGTCATCTCGGCATCGGCTTCCGCGAGGCCCTCGGGCAGCGGAATCACCCGCGACTGCAGCACCAGCACTTCGGAGGCGATGACCCAACTGCTCAGGCCGATCGCGACGGCTCCGATCCACTGGATCGCCGCCGCGCCGCGGAGCGAGAACGTGCTGCGCCAGCCGAGCTTCAGATACCGCGCGAGCGCCAGCGGCAGCACGCCAAAGAAGACCACGATCAGCACCGACGAAAGGCCGATGTGCGGGCCGAGCTGGCCTTGAATATGAAACCAGACCGGGAACAGGACGGCGACGTAGAGCAGCACGTGCGTCGGCGACGGACGGGAGCTTGGAATGAAGAACCGGCGACGGAAAAGGGTCTTCCAGGATCCGGCGTCGGCGAACAGCACGGCCTCCTGCCCGAACAGCCGGGCCGCCACCACGACCGCGACAACGGCGTAGAAGCACGTGCTTCCGAGCGCGACGGCCATGGCGGGCCAGTTGGCGAAGTGCCCGAGCAGCAGTTCGCGGGTCAGCAGCACCATGTTGGCGACGGGGATGACGGTCATTACGCCTTGCAATTCGACACCGGGCAGGGCCCCCGCGGTACCGGGGATCAGGGCGGCCATGATCACGGGCATGACGTAGTTCTGCGCCTCCTTGAAGCTGCGGGCGAAGCTCGCCACGGCGATCAGGATCGCGCTGAAGAGGATCGCGAACGGGATCATCGCCAGCAGGATCAGCGGCAGAACCGCGACGGGTATTCTTGCCTGCATGCCCTGGGCGAGCATTTCCTGCACGTCGCCGAAGCGGAGCGTCAGGCCGATGCTGGCGAGGTTCAGGGCGGCGGCGATGAGCGAGACCGCCGCCACCACAAGGAACTTGCCGACGATCAGGTCGATGACCGGCACGGGCGCGACCATGAGCGTTTCGAGCGTACCGCGTTCGCGCTCCCCGGCGGTCAGGTCGATCGCGGGATAGACGGCGGCCGTGATCGTCATAAGAGCCAGGATCAGCGGCAGGACGTTTCCGAGGAGCGAGCCGCCCACCTTCTCCGGCGAGGCCACGTTTTCCACCGGGATCGCCCGCGGGGCGAACAGTTCGCGCTGTTCCTCGGGAAGGCGGGCGAGCCGCTCCTCGCGAACCGCCACGCGGCGCCGCTCGAGGACCCGCTCGAGGCGCGTTCGGGCCATCTCGCTGCGAATTTCCGCGCTGTCGTAGCAGAGGACGAAGGGCGGGTCGATCTCCCAGCGGTCCCAGGTCTTCGGCCCGGGGCCGGGGACGATAGCGACCTGCACCGCGCCCTTGCGGAGAGCGTCCCTTGGGTCCGGTGTGACCAACATGTCATAGCGGCGGATACACTCGGCGGCTTCGGGCGAGCCGGTCGGAACGGCCGCGTTGTCCGCCTCGATCTCCGCGGAAAGGCGCTGCGCCGTGGCGTCGTCCGGGACGGCGATCCGGATCTCCTCACGCTGCATCTTGCCCGACTGGAACTGCGCCGCGTGGATCGAGCCGAGCATGAGCACGGGATAGAGCAGGATCGGCACGACGACCATCGCGATGAGCGTCCGCCGGTCGCGCAGGATCTCGATCAGCTCCTTGCGGAAGATGATGCTAACCGAGCGAAGCCGCATGGGTCTCCTCGGGTTGCGGCGGGATCAACCGGTCCTCGCCGCCGCCCTGTTCGCCGACGAGCTTCAGGAAGATATCCGTGAGTCGTTCCCGCCCGGCCAGCCGCCGCAGCGCCGACAGGTCGCCTTCGGCGATGAGCCGGCCCCGGTAGAGCAGCCCGATCCGATCGCAGAGGGTTTCGGCCTCGTCGAGGTAATGGGTGGAGAGCAGGATCGTTTTGCCCGCCTCACGCTGTCGCCGCACGAAATCGAGAATGATCCGGTTCGTCATCACGTCGAGCCCGAGCGTCGGCTCGTCCAGAACCAGAACCGGAGGATCCGCGACCAGGGCCCGGGCGATGCTCGCCCGCTGCCGTTGTCCGGTCGAGAGCGCGCCGCAGCGGAGGTCCGCGAACGACTCCATCCCGAGCCATTCGATCAGCTCCCGGACGCGGCGCTGCACAGGCTCGCCGTCCAGCCCGTGAAGCTGGGCGAAGTAGGTGAGCAGCTCCCGAGGGGTCAGCCGCTGATAGAGTCCCGTGCTGGCCGTGAGAAACCCGATGGCCCGTTTGGCGTCCTGCGGCCGGGCGACCACGTCATAACCCGCCAGGATCGCCCGCCCGGATGTGGGCCGCATCAGGCCGCTCAGGATGCGCAGCGTGGTCGTCTTGCCGGCCCCGTTGGGACCGAGCAGACCGTAGATCTCGCCCGGTCGAACCTCGAAGCTCAAGCCGTCGACTGCGGCCGTCCAGCCGCCGTCCGGCCTTGGGAACGTCTTTACCAGGTTTTCCGCGAGGATCATGTGTCCCTAGCAAGTACGATACAGGATGGCCATTGTGCGGGCGGCAGCGGCCCGGTGCAAGCCGGTTGCATCGGGGCCGCCGGGGCGGGTTGGCCATTCCTCTCGCGGTAACACACAATAGGCGGTGCGAACGACGCCGCGTGGAGCGTGCTGTGCCCGACCCGAATGACACGCCGCAGGGGCAGCTTTGGACGGAGCCGGCCGCCGCGAAGACGGGGCCAGTCGCTCTTGTTGCGCCCGTTGCGGCGCTGGACAGGCTCTACAGCTATCTGGTTCCTGCGGAGTTTGCGGATCGCGTGCAGCCGGGGGTGCGTGTGGAGGTTCCGTTCGGGCGCAAGGGCGCGCCGCGGATGGGTTTCTGCGTGTCGGTGTCGCAGGAGAACTGGACGACCACGCTCAAGCCGCTGCAGGGGGTTGTGGACGATGAGCCGCTTCTGTCGCCGCGGTTGCTGGAGCTGGGCAGGTGGATGGCGGAGTACTACTGCGCGCCGCTGGGTCGGGCACTGGAGGCGATGGTCCCGGCGGCGGTGCGGCGGCAGAGTGGGTTCCGGCGGGTGCGAAGGCTGCGGCTGACGCCGGCGGGGGAGAAGGCACTGGAGGCCAGGGCCGTAGGGTCCGCTGTGCGGACCACGGACGACATCGCTGCGCATGGCGGGGATGGTCCGCCGAGCGGACCCTACGAGGGCGGCGTGGACAACGCCACCCGCCCCAGCTCCCCCCTAGCCAGGGGGGGAGAAGAGGCCGTTGCCGGTCCGGAGCGCGGAGCGTGCGAAGCCGGCTCGATCCGACTGACCGCCAGACGGCGTGCGCTTCTTGAGCGGTTGCGGCAGGGCGGGGGCGTGGCGGAGATCGACGAGCTTCGGCGCGAGTCGCTTGCATCCGCGGCGGCGATCAAGGCGTTGCGGGAGGCCGGGCTGATCGTCGAGGAACTGAGCCGAGAGCCGCGGGCGGCGCCCGGGTTCGACCGGCCGGCCGAGGAGCCGTCGTTTGAGCCGAACCCGGATCAGGCGGCAGCCATCGAGAAGATCAAGTCCTGGATGGAGCCTCCGACCTTCCGCGTCGGCCTGCTCTTCGGCGTCAGCGGCAGCGGCAAGACGGAGGTGTATGTGCGTTGCATCCGGCGGGCGATCGAGTCGGGGCGGCAGGCCATCCTGCTGGTTCCGGAGATCGCCTTGACGGCCCAGACGACGCACCGGCTGGCGGCGCGCTTCCGCGATGTGGTTGTTCTCCACAGCGGGCTGACCGATGCGCAGCGTTCGCTGATCTGGTCTGAGGTCGCCCGCGGAAAAAAGAAGGTGATCATCGGCACGCGGAGCGCCGTCTTCGCGCCCTGTCCGAACCTCGGTTTGATCGTCGTGGACGAGGAGCAGGAGCCGAGCTTCAAGAACCAGCAGTCGCCGCGCTTTCATACCCGCGACGTGGCGATCAAGCGGGCGCAGCTCGAATCGGTGCCGATCGTACTGGGCTCGGCCACGCCGTCGCTGGAGACCTGGGCGAACTGCTCGCGTTTGCCGCACTACGAGTTGCTCCGGCTGCCGCACCGCGTGGCGGGTCTGCCGCTGCCGAAGGTGGACGTGGTGGACATGCAGGTGGAGCATCGTGCCCGCAAGGGCATCCACCTGATGAGCCGCCTCATGGAGCAGCTTCTCGGCGAGGCGCTGCAGCGCGGCGAACAGGCCGTGTTGCTGCTGAACCGCCGTGGGTATGCGAGCTTCCTCTTCTGCCCGAGCTGCGAACAGCGGATCGTCTGCCCGAACTGCCAGACGAACATGATCTTTCACAAGACCACCGGCATGGCGCAGTGCCATTACTGCCGGGCCCGTTTCCCTGTGCCGAGCCGCTGCCCGAACGAGACGTGCCGTCACACGCTCGTGCGGTTCGGCATGGGCACGCAGCGCGTCGAGGAGGAACTGGCATCGAAGTTTCCGCAGGCACGCATCCGGCGGGTCGACAGCGACACGATGGAGCGGGCCGCTCAATACGAAGAGATCGTCACGGCGTTCGAGCGCCGGGAGATCGACGTGCTCGTGGGTACGCAGATGATCGCGAAGGGGCTTGACTTCCCCTTCGTCTCGTTCGTCGGCGTGATCAGCGCGGATACGGCCCTGTCGATACCCGACTTCCGGGCGGCGGAGCGGACGTTTCAGCTCGTCACGCAGGTTGCGGGGCGGGCCGGCCGGGCCGGTACGGCCGGACGCGTCGTCGTGCAGACGTTTGTCACGGAGGTGCACGCGCTCAAGCATGCCGTGACCCATGATTATGAGAGCTTCGCGGCGGCGGAGCTCCAATCGCGGCAGAAGCTGCGCCTGCCGCCGTACGGGCGGCTCGTCAGGCTGATCCTGGCCGACGGGCGCGAGTCGCGGGTGCGGACGGCGGCTGACGCGATGGCCGCGTACGTTCGCGACTACGTGCGGGCCCGCGGCATGGCCATCGACTGCTGGGGCCCGAACGTCTGCCCGCTCGCACGGATGCGGAATCTCTATCGTTACGAGGTCCTGCTGCGGGCGGACTCGGCGAGCGTGCTGAATGCGGCCATGCGGCACCTGCGGTACGACCCGGCTTTCCGGCCGAAGGTCAGGCAGTTTGTCATCGACGTGGATCCGATCGCGCTGCTCTGATTTCGTGTCGATCGTGTAGCCCCAGCGGGGCGACGGAGTGATGCTGGATCGTCCGTCCCTGTCGCCCCGCTGGGGCTTGGCGAGTTACGCCCAACCATGACCATGGGCGTACACCCCTGGCTGCAAACCGTTGCTCCTGCAGGGCTTGACCGTCAAGCCAAAACGTCGCCCGCCCCCGCGACCGTACGCTCTGTGGTCCCCGTGTGTTCTGCGCGGAATGCGAGCGGGCGTTCACGGCGCGGTCGTGGCCGCTGCCGGTTGCGTGGTTGCCGCCGACTCGGCTTGGAAGGTCCGGTAGCCCTCGCCGCCGTAGCGACGGAGGATCCGGTCGAGCAGGGCGGACTCCATTTGGCCGTCACGGCCGATGGGCAGCCAGTAGGCGTCGGCCTGCCCGGGTTCGGCTCGCCCTTCCGCGGTAGGCAGTTTGGCCCCGAACAGTTGGAATGCCGACGCGGCATCGGTCGCCTGCCGTTCGGCGAGGCAGTAGCGTTCCACATCCACGCGGACGGACAGGTCGTATTCGTTCGCCTGGGCCGTGGCCGCGAAGCGGACCTCGGCCTGCCGGCGGACTGTCCCGATGTTGGCTTCCAGTCGAGCGAAGTCGCTCGTCGGGAACGGGCGCCAGAATTCCCAGTATTGCGGCGAGGTGTCGGGGAACGTCGTGATCACACGGCTGAGGCGGTCCTGGCGGTCGGGCCAGAGGTTGTGGGCACGAAGCACGTCGGCCGTGGAATCCCAGAGCCGGTCGAACTCCTGCTCGTCCGCGGCGGTGACCCGTGCCACGGTGGGCCCGGCCGGCGCGCCCGGTTCGTGGCAGCCGAGGCACGCCGCCGCCGCGAAAGCCGCAATCCATGCACCTGTCAGCCGCATGTTGGGAATGATACGTTCGACGTGGCAGTCGTCAAGCACGCCGCGGGAGTCTTGCCGTGCGGCCGTGCGGGCGGCGGGCCGTTCATGGCGGCAGAGCGGGCGGGCAATGGACTCGCCGTTCAATCGTCGGACCGCCTCTGCCTGCACGTTACTCCGACGAACCCACCAGGTGAATCAGAAGGGCGTTCGTCGCCCCTGCCTCGCACAGATGCGTCCCGGCGATGATGACAACCGCGTCGTTCGTGGCGGCCAGTTTCCGGCGGCAGAGCGCGCGATCGACCTCCGCTACCATGTTCTGCTGCGGCTCACGCCACGGGAGCTGGATCGGTTGCACGCCGTAATACAACGACATCCAGCGGCATACACGTTCGCTCGCCGTCAGCCCGACGATGAGGGGCCCGGGCCGTCGTTTGCTCAGCAGGCGGACCGTGTTGCCCGACTCGGTCCATACGACCAGCGCTTTGACATTCAGTTCGCGGGCGATGCCCACGGCCCCGCGGACCACGGCCGACGTAATCCGGAATTCCTGGGGGCTTGCGCCCGGCGCGGAGTCCTCCGGCCCTGCGGCGATGAACGCCTCGGTCTGGTTCGCGATGTCACGGATCACGCGCAGGGCTTCGATCGGGTGGCGCCCGATCGAGGTTTCGGCCGAGAGCATCACGGCGTCCGCGCCGTCCAGGATGGCGTTGGCGACATCGCTCACCTCGGCGCGGGTGGGCACGGCCGAGTCGATCATGCTCTGCAGCATCTGCGTCGCGATGATCACGGGCTTGCCCGCGCGGGCGCAGCGGTGCGTGATGTCCTTCTGGATCAGCGGAACCCTTGCGACGTCCATCTCGACTCCCAGGTCGCCCCGCGCCACCATGACGGCATCGGACAATTCAATGATCTCGTCGAGCCTCGCGACGGCTTCGGGTCGCTCGATCTTCGACACCACGCGGAGATCGCTTCCGAGGCGGGTCAGCTCGCCGCGGAGCTCCGTGAGGTCCCGGCCGGAGCGTACGAAGGACAGGGCGATGTAGTCCAATCCCTGCTCGACGGCCCAGGCAAGGTCTTTCCGGTCCTTCTCGGTCAGGGAGGGCAGCGAGAGCTCCGTATCCGGCAGATTGACGCCTTTGCGGGTAGCGACGGTGCCCCCGACCTCGCAGCGGCAGAGAAGTTCGCCGTCCCTTCGCTCCATCGCCCGCAGGCGGACCTGGCCGTCGTCGATGAGAATCCGCTGCCCGGGTCGCACCTCGTCGGGCAGGTCGTCGAAGCTCGTGCAGAGGCGCTCGCGCGTGCACGGGAACTGCCCTCGCGCGATGACAAGCGAGTCGCCCTCATGGATGTCGAATTGGCCGCCCGACACCTCGCCGACGCGGATCTTGGGGCCGCACAGGTCGCCCAGGATCGCGACAGTCGCGTTCCGGGCGGCTGCGGCCGCCCGGATGTTGGCGACGGCCGCAGTGTGCCGGTCGAGGGTCTCGTGAGAGAGGTTCAGCCGGAATACATCCACGCCCTCCGCGATGAATGCGGCCAGCGTGGCCTCATCCCGGCAGGCCGGTCCGACGGTGGCAACGACTTTGGTCCTGTTCATGGCTTTGCCGGAGTACGCTCCTTCCGGTTCGCCGGCCGCCTCCTCGGAGGGGCCGCCTACCGCATGGCCGCGAATCACTTCGTCAGGTATGCGGCGAGCAGGTCCACGCCGGCCTTCAGGTCGGCGCTGTGGCACGTTTCCGTGACCGTGTGAATATAGCGGACGGGCACCGAGAGCGTGATCGCCCGACGGCCCGCGGCGGTTCGCTGCATCGAGCCCGCGTCGGTCCCTCCGCGGGGGAGGATTTCCAGTTGGTACGGGATCCGCTTCTTCTCGGCCAGGGCCACAAACTCGTCCACGAGGTCGCGGTCGCTGATCGAGTTGGTATCCATGATCTTGATGCCGATTCCCTCGCCGAGACGGGTAACGGCGTCGGCCTTGTCGATGCCGGGCGTGTCGCACGCGAGCGTCGTGTCGACGGCAATGGCGATGTCCGGGTCGATGCCGTAGGAACTGGGTCCGGCGCCGCGGCACCCGACCTCCTCCTGCACGGTGGCGACGTAATAGAGATCGCATGTGTTGCGGTGTCCGGCCTTCTTCACGGCGTTGATGACGATCCAGGAGGCCACGCGGTTGTCGAGGCACTTGCCGCTGTAGCACTCGCCGAGCGCCTCGAGCGTCTGGACGAGCGTCACCGGATCGCCGACGCGCACCAGCTCCTTGACCTTCCTGACCGGCAGGCACAGATCGACGAAAAACTCCTGGATCGTGGGGATCTTCTTCTTCTCCTCTTCGGTGGCGAGGTGGATGGGCCGTCCCACGGGGTTGAGCACGCCGAACAGGTCGCGCTTGCCCTGCACGAGGACACGCCGGGCGAACAGGTTCCGGGTGTCGAAGCCGCCGGCGTTCTGGATGCGAAGCCGCCCCTCCTCGTCGATCGATCGGACGTAGAATCCGATCTCGTCGATGTGGCAGGCGATCATGACGGCGGGAGCTTTGCGCCCGCGCCCGGGTTTCCGGCGCGGCGGCTTATGGCAGATCAGATTGCCCATCGCATCGACGCGGGTCTCCTCGAACAGCCCGGCGGTTTCCTCGAGGATCAACTCGCGGATGCGCTCCTCCCGCCCGGGGACGCCGGGGGTTTCCGTCAGTTTCTTCAACAGTTGCATAGGGTCATCCTCCAGGGGCTTCGCGGCGGCCGCTATGGTAGGTCCGATGCGTGCGGCGGGCAACCGGGGCGCCGCACGGCTTCATCGGGCGTCGCGGCGTCCGGTGCGGGAGGCGTTGCCGCAGAGACCGGGGGGTGTCACACCGCGTTGCCGCGGACGCAGGCGTGGAAGTCGGCCATGATCTGCCGGGTCAGCGGCCCCGGCTGTCCGTCGCCGATGACGCGGCCGTCGATCTTCGTGACGGGAACGACCTCGGCGGCGCTGCCGGTGAGGAAGCATTCGTCGGCAACGTAGAGATCGTGCCGCGTAAGTTGCGTTTCGCGGAAGGGGATCGATCGCTTCCGGAGCAACTCGATCACGACGCCGCGGGTGATGCCCTCGAGCAGGCCCTCGTTGACGCCCGGGGTGAGGACCTCGCCGTTGCGGACGAGGAAGATATTGTCTCCGGTGCATTCGGCCACGAAGCCCATGTGGTTGAAAAGGATCGCCTCGGGGACGCCGGCGTCGATCGCCTCGATCTTTGCGAGGATGTTGTTGAGGTAATTCAGGCTCTTGATCCGCGGCGAGACGGCGTTCGGATGGTTGCGGACCACGCTGCTCGTGATGACCGCCATGCCCTTGGTGTATGTCTCGGGCGGGTACAGCTCGATCTGGTCGGCGATGATGAACACGGAGGGATTGGCCGTCCGCGTGAAGCTCAGGCCCAGGTAGCCCACGCCCCGCGTGACCACGAGCCGGACGTACCCGTCCACGACGCCGTTGGCCTTCACCGTCTGATTCACGGCCTCGACGAGTTCTTCGTGCGTCATGGGGATCTTCAGGCAGATCGCCTTGGCCGACTCGAAAAGCCGCCGGATGTGCGCGTCGATCCGGAAGACCTTGCCGTTGTAGGTCCGCAGCCCCTCGAAGACGCCGTCGCCATACAGCAGGCCGTGGTCGAAGACGCTGATCTTCGCCTCGCCGACCGGCACGAGCTCCCCGTCCAGGTAAACCTTCAACTTCGGGTTCGGTGCGAATGGATTTTCTTTGGCCATCACCTTGGTCCGTGATTTCGTTGATCCGTTCGTCCGCGGCCCCGCGCCCGGGGCCGCCGCGCGGTGTTCGACGCCCGGCCGACGGCAAGCGCCCCGCCGCGTGGGACTCTCAATCTCGTGTGCCCGCCGCGTTCCTCGTCCTGATCTGCCCGTCCACGAGGTTGACGACACGATGCGCCGCAGCGGCTACCTGCGCGTCGTGCGTGACCATGACGATCGTCTGGCCCTCCTCGTTCAGGCGGGTCAACAGCGACAGGATTTCCCGCCCCGTCGCCGTATCCAGATTACCGGTTGGTTCATCGGCGAGCAAGACTCGCGGCCGGTTGATCAGCGCACGGCCGATGGCGACCCGTTGCCGCTCGCCGCCGGAGAGCTCGTTCGGCCGGTGGCGGATGCGGTCCTTCAGACCGACCTGCTCGATCACTTTCCGGGCGTATGCGGTCACGTCGGCCTTCCGCGAGAACCACCCGGCGATGGAGCTGCCCACCATCGCGGGCAGGAGGACGTTCTCCAGCACATTCAATTCGGGCAGAAGGTGGTAGAACTGAAACACAAAGCCGAACGTCTGGTTGCGAAGGCGGTCGCGTGCGGCGGCGGAGCCGGCGAAGACGTCGTGGTCCTCGAAGAGGACCTTTCCCTTATCGGGCGTGTCGAGCGCTCCCATGATGTGCAGCAGCGTGCTCTTGCCGCTGCCGGAGGCGCCCATGATGGCCAGAAACTCGCCGTCGCCTACCGTGACGGAGCAGCCCCGGAGGACGTGCAGACGGTAGCGGCCCAGCAGGTAGGTCTTCTGGACCGACTGCACGCGGATGAGGGCGTCGCGCTCACTCATAGCGCAGGGCCTCCACCGGCCACACCCGGGCGGCCTTGACGGCGGCGATCAGCGAACCGGTCATGGAGGCGAGGATCGCCACGACGAAGATCGCACCGACGTCCCAGGGTTTCACGTCGTTCGGGATCCGGCTGAACGTGTACACCTCCGGGCTCCACACCTGGAGGTTCGGGTTGAGCTTCGTGAGCAGGTCCTGGATGTCGTTGATGTAGTGGACGAAGACGGCCCCGCAGATCAGGCCGAGGATACCGCCGACCACGCCGACGGCGGCCCCGTACGCGAGAAAGATGCTCGCCACGCCGTGCCAGGTCGCGCCGACGCTCTTGACGATGCCGATGTCCCGCGTCTTCTGCTGAACGATCATGTAGAAGATGCAACCGACCAGCAGGACGGCGACGAGGCTGATGATGCAGAACAGGATCGTCACGAGGATTTTTTCCTTCTCGACGGCCATGATGAACTTGGCCTGTTTTTCCTCCCAGGTCCTGATCTCGACCTCGCTGAGGAGCGTGGGCTCGGTGGTCTGATCGAGGTGCGCCTCCATGAAGTTCGTCCATCGGTCCTGAAGGAGCTTGCGCGTTTCGATGGCAAAGTCGTGCGTCTTCTCCGCCGTGGCCTGTTCCCTCACCTTGATCTGCACCTGCGTCGCGCGGGGCGGGATCCGCGTCCCGTCCTCCCGCTTCGTTTCGCCCATCAGGAGCGCGTTCTGGATGATATCGAAATCGCCGTAGACGCTGACCGAGTCGATGTCGTACACGCCCGTGCAGGAGTCGTCGACGAGGTGAAACGCGATCGTGGGCGCGCTCGTGCCTCCGCCGGCCAGCGTGCCCCGCGGCGTCAGCGGGAGAAGCGTGAGCAGCAGTTTGTATCCGCGCTGGTAGTACCGTTCGTACTCACCGTTGGGCAGACGCTTCGCGCAGACATCCACGCCGACGATCAGGCCCGGCTCCGGATCGCCCAGCCAGCCGGGTTGCGTCCGGTTCGGCTCGAGGTAGTGGGCCGGGTAGAACAGGCCCGGGCCGGGGTAGGGCCCGGTCCGCTGGCGCTGGGCCTCGGCCTTTTCCGCGGGTGTGGCGGTCTTCAGCCACCGCTCGTAGGCCGTCTGGAACTCCGGCGGGAGCACGATCTCGCCCGATGCGTCGAGCCCGAAGGCCGGGATCTTCTCCGGCGCGAGGCTGTCCGTACCCGGATAATAGCGCTCCAGGAAGAGGCCCTTCCGGAAGTCATTGACCCGGCAGGTTTCCTCAAAGCGGATGCCGACCACCTGCACCGGCTTGGTGATGTTGCTCGAAGGGAACCGCAGCAGACCGTAGTTCACGATGACCGGCGTGGCCTCCTCGATCCGATCGGGCATTTCCTTCTTGATCTGGTCGATGAATTCCTGATAGAAGGGGAACCC
>Ga0272448_1004173_pt1 | contig 16640 bp, 11 predicted proteins | sample YNPCB0191_FD_202220 | JGI IMG/M metagenome (GOLD analysis project Ga0272448, IMG submission 202220) | Hot spring sediment microbial communities from Yellowstone National Park, WY, United States - YNP-CB-019-1 | ecosystem: Environmental > Aquatic > Thermal springs > Hot (42-90C) > Sediment...
TTGGTGACATTGCCGTTGACGGTAAACGTGCCGCCGGTCATAGTGAGGATGCCTTTGGTATTGGCCGGGTTGCTGGGGGAGCCGCTAAGGACGGCTAATTTCAGTTCTGTAGCCGTAACATTGCCGGCGGCCATGCGGAACTCACCCGTGCCGCTGCCACCCCCGCTGGAACCCGCGGCATAGTACCCTAATACCACGGTGCCGAAGCTGGCCGAGACCGAACCGGCCGTGAAGTCCACCAGGCCGGTGGGGTTAGTTCCAGTACCGCTTGCGTCGTTATAGCCGACATACAGATTCGCCCCGCCTGTGCCTGCCCGATTGGCAATGCTGACCGTAGGATTAGTTAGGCCGGTGTCAAACTGCAACGTGGCGCTGGTCTTCTGCCGACCTATATAGATCGTATCAACCTGGAGAGTATTCTGCTGTCCCAATCGGATTACATTGGTATAAGAACTTCCATGTCCGTAGGAGTCACTAAGAGTAAGCGTATTTGCTTTGACGGTATTACCGGAGGCCAATCGCCAGGTAACCGATACATCGGCCGGACTGTTACCAGGCCGGCCCACCAAGATTTCATCCACCTCGGCTACAAACGTGCTTAACCCGGACATATCCACCGAGGCGGAAATGGTCCCACCACCGCTACTTCCTCGGCGGCCTATGACGATATCGGCGGTACTGGTGCCCGATTGGCCCACCCGCAGCGTGCCCGCTCCGCTAAAGGTTACCGTAACCGACTTGGCTCCTGTATAACTGGATATATCATGGGCGATATTGAAATCAGCCTGATCCAAGGTGCCGTCCGCATCGCCAGTTACCAGAAGCGTTACACCGGACGGAATGGTCGTGGTATGCTCTGTGGTGGTAGCCCCGGTAGCCCCGTAGGTGAGCTTTTGGACGGTGAAATTTTGATCTACTACATTGTATCCGTAGGTCGAGCCGGTGGCCGTGAGATCAAACAGGGCGGTATCCCCTGTGCCAGGCACCTGATTGGGACTCCAGTTGGTCGAATTGCTCCAATTTTGGTTGGTGAGATAACCTTCGGCATCCCAGGTGATCGTGCCAGCCTGGAGCCCGGAGCATACCAAAATCCCTGCCGTTAAACCTGCCAAGGCGCAAAATCGGCCTTTCCCCAGCATCCCCCGTTTCTCAGCCCAGAACCCTGTCATGGCATCCCCTTTCTCCGAAAAGTGCTCATCTTGGAAAGCCTCACCGACTTCTTATTTACAGGATTCCTTAGACGTCTTTTTGGTTACAGGGCCGTTCTGAGAACCCCAGAGAGCCCCCGTGAAGCGAAGTGGGAAAACCCCCAATTTCCCTGATACCTCTTTTATAATATTCAGGGGAATACTTTACTTTTTTTATAATATTTAGGGGGCTACTTTTTGTCAAATCTTTTGAGAGATACTTTTTGTCAAAGGCAAATACCCCCATTGAGGGGCAATGTACCCCACAATAAACTCTGGAAAGACTCGCTTGTCAGGTGCCAGACTTGCTTATTCCGAGGCAATCTTTAGCGGATTTTGGCCGGGTCGGAATCGCCGGACAGATCAAAGCGTTCGATAAACGGTTTGCCGCCCTCCCAGCTTAGTTCAATTTTCAAATCCTTCATGGGCCCGGTGATGCGAACCGTCTTATCCGTAGTGCGCAGGTCGCTATACTTTTTCGGGACCAACCATCGGCAGGCAGCCGGTCCGATCTGCTCGTAGGCCATCACCACCACCTTATGTTCACCCAGGGTGCAACCATCTTCGCCTTCAAAGGTGGTTAGCCGAAACCGACCTTCCGAGTCGATCAGTCCCAGGGCAGGCCGGGCATCGGCCGGCACCAGCCGAATGTAATAATACCCAGGGCCCTTGGGCGTGAGGGGTTGGCCGTCGATGAGCACCTGGCCGGCCACCGGCACCCGTTTCGGCCGGCCATCGGTGCACCCGGCAAGCATTCCCAGGCACACGCTCCCGGCCAAGCCTATGGCCACAGAAACGGAAAACACCAAACCCTTCCCGTGCATTTACCGATCCTTTACGGTTCCAACTGGTAGGTTTCTCCGCCGTCCCGCGTGGAAAGGGCCTGATAGGTACGCAGATCGATATTTTCGCTGATAAAAGTAACATGTCCGTCGCCGAAGACGAAATTGGCCCCGCCTGGATGTTGGCTTCCGAAGGCTCCATTACATTTGTATCCATACAGGTCCAGCACAATGCCCTCTCCCGGCGGCGTGTTGATCGGATTCTCGGTCGTCCTCATGCTATCCAGATGCCGGGCTCCAATCATCCATCGGTTGGAAGATTCGATCGTATCGGCTTGGAGCACTTCGCCGACAAAAGCCGTATGGCTTGTCCCATCCACCACATCCCGAATCCGGTACGAAGTCCGGTAATTGAACATTCCGGTGTTGTAGTGCTTGACGAGTTTTTGGTCGATGCCGTAGCTGGGACCCCGAGAGCCGTGCACCAAGGCGTAGCTGCCCGTGGCGATATTGTCCCGAAGCGGTTGGGAATTGTCGCTGGGGCAGACGAACACGGCGGGCCGTTGCTTGATCGCCTCGGTAATCTGCGGCGTTTGCCAGCCGGTGGTGGTGCCGTCGGACACATCGCCCGGAGCCGCGGGAAACACGGCCCCCTTGGCAAACGGCACAAACTGATTGTACAGGCTCTGCAACTCCAGATAGGGCAGGATCATGACAAACCCGCTGGTGCCTGGCCGCTGCCAGCCGGGATTGTTCGTGCATACATCCTGGGTCCACCCGTCGCAGCCCATCCGTCCCGGCGGATAGGCCCGGAGGGTGTTTTCGTAGTTAGCCAAGGCCAGGCCGATCTGCTTAAGATTATTGACGCACTGGGCCCGGCGGGCCGCCTCCCGGGCCGCCTGCACCGCCGGAAGCAAAAGGGCAATCAAAATCCCAATGATGGCAATCACCACCAAAAGCTCGACCAGGGTGAAACCATATCCCACAGGCCGGCAGCACCGGTCCACCGGCCGGTTGACCGCCGGCCATCGCTTTGGCATCGTGAAATTATGTACCTCAAGCCGACGGCGGCCATCCTCCCGCCTCCCCACCACCCGACATTCCCCTTCCGCACCGAAACCCACATTCCGACAGCCCATCCCTGTCTCCTTTCCGAAAGGAGTGCCCGGAGGAAGAAAATCAGTAACACGTTAGCCAAATGGAGCAATTGGCCTCTCCCCCGGCTGTCGAGAGGCCGTCGGAGCGAACCGAAGCCGGGTGAGAGGTGTCATTCCCGCGAAAGCGGCAGTCCAGAAAGTATTTCAGAGTTCCCGTTTGCCCAGCAGGAACACAGGAGCAAGCACAAAGCAGCCTGGATTCCTGCTTGCGCAGGAATGACACATCGCCCCCTTCGTTCGGCTAAAGTGTTACAAAATATCATCATCCCACCTGCACGGTTTGTCAAGATTTTGACAAAATCCGCCGTAGCAAGGCATCATGTGGCACCATCCTACAGACGGTACGTTTTCCCTGCCCGTGGGCCTGGAAAAACTCCGGCCATCAGGCCCGGAAAAGCGGCCCCCTCTTTGTCCCGGCCCCGCCCTGCTCAACCGCCGCTTTGGTTTGCTTTATCCTGCCGCTTTCCGTTGACAAAGGCCGTTTTGCAACCGACAATTAAGTAAACCTACCTAATTTGACTGTATCCACCCGGCCAGGCCCCTACAACTTGGAGGGGCTAAAAATCGTTCGGACTCCACCAAGGGTGGCAATGGGTCCCGGTGGATACAGTCATCCTAAATAAATCCACATCATGGCGAAAGTGGTCCAAGGGTGCGAAATACCTTCGTTTTCCAGGCGCCAGTAGTCCAACCACTTTCGGTATTTTGTGGACTTATTTAGAAGTCGATAAGGAACCCCATCCGGGGGAGCATGGGAGGAGCGGCATTCGTGCCGCCGTTTTTCCTCTCAAGGTTCGTCCGGTGGGCAGCGCCAAGAGTTACCCAAACATTTGGGAAAAGGTTCGAGTTTTCCTTAAGGAATCTGGCTTTCCTAAGAAATTCCTAGCAGCAAGGAGACCCAATCGGTGCCGGCACCTTGGATTACGTATCGACCGGAGATTAAAGTCCTGGACTGCACGCTGCGGGACGGCGGACTGGTCAACGACCACCACTTCGACGATCCGTTTGTGCGGGCGTTGTATCAGACCTGCGTGGAGGCGGGCATCGACTACATGGAAGTCGGCTACAAAGCCTCCAAAAAAATTTTCGCCCGCGATAAGTTCGGCGCATGGAAATTCTGCGACGAGGACGATCTCCGCCGGGTCTTCGGCGAAAACCAGACCCCGCTGAAACTGGCCGCCATGGCCGATGCCGGCAAAGCCGACTACAAAACCGACATCCTCCCCAAAGACAAAAGCATCCTGGATATGATCCGGGTGGCCTTTTACGCTACCCAGGCGGCCGAGGCGGTGGATATGATCAACGACGCCTACCAGAAGGGCTACGAAGTGTCGGCCAACCTGATGGCCGTCAGCCGAAATACCGAAGTGGAAATCGAACAAGTCCTGGAACTGCTGGCCCAATCGCCCGCTTCGGTTATTGTGGTGGTCGATAGCTTCGGTTCGATGTACACCGAGCAGATCGAAATGCTCGTGAAAAAATACCTCCAATACGCCAAACCCGCCGGCAAAGAAGTGGGCATCCACACCCATAACAATCAACAATTAGCCTTCGCCAACACGATCGAGGGAATCATCCACGGGGCCAATCGCCTGGACGCCAGCATGGGCGGCCTCGGACGCGGCGCCGGCAACTGTCCCATGGAACTGCTGATCGGTTTCCTTCGGAACCCGAAATTTCACATTCGGCCGATATGGTCATTTGTTCAGGATTACATCGAGCCGCTCCGCCGATCCATCGAATGGGGACCCTATCCGCAGTACATGATGACCGGCATGCTCAACCAGCATCCGCGCAGTGCCATGGCCGCCCGCAGCAACGGCGAACTGCGAGAAAAATACGTCGAATTTTACGACAAAGTTACCGCCGAAGAATAATTTGACTGTATCTACCCGGCCAAGCCGCCACAACTTGTAGGGGGTAAGAATCGGCTCCAACCCAACAGATTGTGGTAATGACTTCCGGTAGATACAGTCAAGATAATTCCCTTACCGCCGAAAAATAACCCCGTCCCAGCCGAAAAATAAACGTTCCCCAATCACCGAGCCACTAGACACAACGGCTGACTTATCCGCAGTTTTTTCGTGGGGCGGGGAAAAATGGGCGGTCTCTCCGAAGTGTTTTTGTGGCGTCCAGTTAGGTATATTTATGTTCAACTGAACTGCCACGTATGGAACCCGCCGCCATGAACAGGATGGAAGCCATCCTATGGATTACCAGTATAGTGGAAGCGTGCGAAAAAGTCAGGCCAAAACCCTGGCGGATTGGGCGGCCGTGGCCATTCAGATTGGCCAGGGACATCCCAATTAGCGTGGCCAGGCAGATTGGTCGGGGCAGTCTGGGGGAACTTGGCCGACTGCTGGCTGCCCAGCGCCCCCATGGCCGTCAAGCGGGGATCATTCAGACCAGCAGCTCTTTGCGAGCGGCTTCCACAATCCGGTTCACCTCGCGTGCGAACGCAGGCTCGATCTCCGGCGGCGGCGCGGCGGCGACAAGTTTCCGCCAGGTTTGGTCGGCTTGTTGAAGGAGTTTCTCGTCGTTGATGGGGGCAGGTTGGGTGTGGTCACAGTAGGCGCGGTCCAGCAGACGCGGATACCAGCCGATATGGCGAAAGTGGGCCACCGTGTGCTCGCTCTCCAGGTACGTGCGCGTTTCGCAGAAGACCATCTCGTTGATAAGTTCGATGGCGCAGGTGTCGTCGTTGACCTCGACCCCGCGGGCGAACTTGTAGATCGCTTCGTTGATGTCGAGGTCGATCATCGCTTGCGTCGGCGAGAATACCGCGCCGTTATCCAAACCGCCGATAGGCAGGGGAAGGCTGACGGTGCATCCAAACGCCATCTGCCGATAGGTCTTCATGAACGCCGCTTGCAGGCCGGGGGTGCGGGCCTCGACGTAGCCCGGCTCGATGTTCAGAACAAGGCCGTAGCGCTTGCGGAACAGTTGGTGGAGGACCACGTCGGTCAGGATCGCCGCGGGCGTGCAGTAGCAGACCTGCGTGGTCTTCATGTCCATCTCGCCGGCGATGCTCGTGGCGAAGTAGAAGACGTTCGGGTCAATCAGGCTGGTCGCGGTAATGCAACCCAAAATCTCCGCTGCGGCGACGATGGCCGCACCCGCCGGCGTCATGGGGGCGGTGGCGCCAAGGATCGGCATGGGGGCGAAGTTCACTGGGAAACCGTATTTGAGCGCCTCCTCCAACACCTCGCAGGAACGGCGCCCAACTTTCAGCGGCGAGGTGGTACAGTAGGCTGCGACGAAGATCGGCGGCTCGGTTCGGAGCCGTTCACGCTGATCGCCAACTACCAGCGAGGCGAGTTCGGCCAGGAACTTCACCTCTTTGCCAGAGTTTGTGCCGACCCAGCCGGGTTTGCGGGTGTTCAACAGCAGTAGCCGCGCCGACTCGATCGTCTCGATCCGCGGGTCGAACTCGCTGCAGATGAACGGCGCATTGACGGCCTTCACGCACGGCAACGCATTGCCCAGTCGGATCATCTCGACCTGGTCCTGCGCGGTCGGTTTCCGAAACTCTCCCCGCGGATAATCGTAAATCCACGGCGTCGCGTAGCCGTAGTCCACAATAAACTCGTCGGGGATCGCCACGTCGTCCTCGGGCAGGCAGCGACAAAACGGATACCACAGCGACGAGCGAACCATTTTGTATCGGTCGCGCTGAGCCGCAATTTGCCGCTCGACGATCTCCGGCTTAAACCACGCCCGTTTGGCGGCGAAATCCACACGGCAGCCGGCGTCGGCCAGCGCGCGAAGCAGGAACTCGCCCTGAATTTGAAGGCCGGTTTTCTCAAGCACCTCCAGCGTGCCCCGATGCAGAAGCTCCATTTGCGCCGCATCGAGCACCTTCAGTAGTCCTTTGAGCATTGCTGGTTCCTTATCCCTTCGGCTCCTCGCGATACCAGACGAACTCAATGCAGGCGCCGTCGGGTGTCTGATAGAAACCTGCCACGGCAAAACCGGCGTCGAACGGTTCCAACAGCACTTTCATGCCTTTGCCCAGTTCTGTGATCTGCTCGACGCTGTCCACGCGCCAGCCCACGTGCGGCATGTCGTGCAACGGGCCGGTGACGGGGCTGTCCGGCTCGAAGCGAAGCCATTCCACGCGGAACGGATGCTTGTAGGCGTCGGTGATCCAGACGCGTGTAGCTGCGACGAACTGCTCGCCGGGTTTGTTCTCGGTTGTCGGAATGCCAATGTGATCGAATTGCATCGGACGCCTCCTATCGTAACGCGGACACGCCTGTCCGCACCGTAGTTTCGCGGACAACAGCGTCCGCGTCTGTGATCTCGGCCATCTTCACCGGGCGGTTCTGCCGCCACGACAAGTCCGCGGCGAAGATTACTTCATGCGTTCGGACCGCGTCGGTCAGACCCGTCAGCGGCATGTCTTCGCCGGCTGCGATCGCCTGGAAGAACCGGTCGAATTCCACCTGATACGGATGATCGTGCACGTCGCTGGAGTCCACGGGCTTGTAGGAGAGGCGGCTCCATTGATTGCGATTGAGGCCGTCAATGAGGTTGGAGTGGAACTTGTCGTCCAGCAGCGTGCCTTCACTGCCCACGAGGTGTGTGTGGAAGTAATACGGCTGGAAACAATCGAGCACCGACGCCACCTTGCCAACCGCGCCGCTGTTGAACTTCAGCATGGTTATCGTCGTCGGCGGAAACTCGTAACTCGCAAAGGTCGCGTCAGCCGACGCCGTGCTGTAGGCAAATACTTCCTCCACATCCCCGCCGAGACATAGCAGCAGAATGTCCATCGCATGGCAGCCGGCCAGCAACAAACTGCTAACGCCGTCCTGTGCCGTCCGATACCACGAGAAGCCGGCATACCACGGGCCGATGCCGTGGTAGTAGTCCACTTCGCCGTAGTGCAACTTGCCGAGCAGCCCGCGGTCAATCAGCGACTTGACAGCACGGAACTGCGCCGAGAACCGCAGCTCGAAACAGACACAAAGCTTCACGCCCGCCTTGCGCACCGCCGCCTCGACTTCGCGCAAGTCGCCCAAGTTCAGCGCCAACGGTTTCTCCGCGATAATGTGCTTGCCGGCCTGCGCAGCAGCAATGATCTGGTCTTTGTGGTACCGGTGAAAACTACAGATGGAAACTACATCGAGGTCCGGCTCCGCCAACATCGCCGCATAGTCGCGGTAGGTCTTGATGGGACAACCGTGCCGCTCCGAAAGCTCCTGTGCATCAAGCGGTCGCGACGAACAGACCTTAGTGACCTGACCAAGCGGGCCCGCGTTGATCGCCGCGATGTGTGCGCCCGCGGCCCAGCCGTAGCCAACGATGCCCACTCGGAACCGTTTCATGATCTGCTCTACCTCCTGTCCAAGAATAACCTCGTTCCGCTCGGTTGCTGAAGATGGCGCGGAGAAGCGACTGTTGTCTGATCCTATGACTATTGACCGCGTTCCTCTTCAGGCGTCCTATTATTCGGAACCAATGAACAATTATTCCCCTTTCTGCTTTTTCTTGCTCTTGGGCTTTCGCCCCTTGGTTCCCCCATACTCACAGGCCCAAGTAGGGCCGAAACACCCAAAAGAACCAAAAGCTACGTCGCATCACGCTGTTAGTATAATCACCCTACCGGCGCTAGCAAGCATGGGAGAACAATTCTCCTGAAATCTTCCGCCGGGGAATGGGCGGAAAGTTTTCTCCGTAAGATCGGTAGAACATTGTCCCCAAGGGATGGGCAGAAAGTCTGCTGGAGAAGATTGGCAGATGAAAGATTTTCCCTAACCTATTTTGCCGCCATAACTTATAGGTTCCGTTGTAAAGAAAGGCTTTTTGGCAGAACTAACCTTTCCGCCGTTTGGCAGAGAAACCCCCCAGGGCGCCGCCGCCCGTGTCATTCCTGCGTAAGCAGCAGTCCAGGCCCCCTTGGGGCTTCTTTTTCTGGCATTCCGTTTTCGCGGGAATGACACAGAGGCTTATAGGAGAATGACCCACAGGGTCGCCCCGGCCTTTTGTTCTGGCTGAGGCGGCTGCCGGTGCGTGCGGAACGGGTCAAATCATAAGAAAAACGGAAAATGGCACAATCCAGCAAAACTCCGGCCCCCTTCCGAGTCGTCCCGCTTACCTGCCCATCCATTCCCGTAAAGTGAAAAAATATACCCGAAGACAAAAATCCGGTCTGCCCGTTCTTTATTCAAAGGTTCTAAAGAACGGGCGGAGGGTTTACAGAGCGGCTCGGCCTTCTTGGAGCAGGGAAAGCGGGTCTTGTCGGGCGGCGGCAATGGCCGGGCCGAACGCCCCAGCCAGACAAAGCCCCCATGCCAAGCCAAAACCGCCGGCCATCTTCGTCCACGGTACGACCAACGGCGTTTCCATCCCGCCGAAAAAGCTCACATATTGCGAGATGCCGATCCCGCACCAGCCGGCCATCACCCCGAAGGCCAAGCTCACGGTGCAGGCGGCCAGTCCGATGAGCACGCCCTCGGCCAAGATCAGGCGGAACAGGCCATTTCGGCTCAAGCCCACCGATCGCAGCACGCCCAATTCCCACCGCCGGGCTCGCACCGAGGCCATCACCGTATTGATCACCCCCAGGGAGCTGACCACCAACGTCAAAAGCGGCAATTGGCACATGGTCCAGATCATGCTGTCGGCCCGCTGGATGAGCCGATCGTAAATGTCCTCCGGCAACGTTACCCGCACGGAAGATCCATACATCCGGGCGGCAAATGCCCAGGTCCCTTGCTGGTTGACCGGCTGGGGCGAGCCAGGATACCGTTGGGCCAAGTCGGCCAGCGCCTTGCCGGTCTCATCCACTGGAACCTGTTTATCCCGATTGAGCCAGAAAAAATTGATCTCTTTCAGGTCGAAATCCTTTCGGACCTGCTCGTAGGGAGCAAAGACCAGGGCCGCTGCCCGCCCGCTCCGACGCCGGAGGCCGGAAAACTTCGTCATCCAGTGCCAGCCCGGAAGTCGTACCGCCCCGGCAATCGTATATTCCACGGGCCGATCCGGCCTGGTCGGCGGCACAACCGAAAACCGATCGCCAATCCCAAGCCCTGTGGCCGTCAGGAAATGGTCCGGTACAATGCAATATCGGCCCTGCTGGAAAAGCTGAATCGCCTCCTCGGCCGAACCGTGAACAAATTGGAGCTTAAACACCGGATTCGGGCCGCCGAAGGCCCGTTCCGCCTCCACCCCAACCATAATCACATTGTCCTGCCGGGTTACGGAGGTTCCGAATCGGCTTCCGGTAATATCCTCGGCCAATCGGGGTTGCTCGACAGCCAGGGGCAGACATTGGTCGGCCAGGACGCCGGGCATGTGCCGAACCGTTTCCACTTCGCTTTCCGGCAGGCCGCCCAGTTGGAAAGCCACTAGCATATCCGGCGTCCAATCGCCGGGTTTGAACGGTTCCAGCATGGAGTAGCCCCAGACCATCATCGCCGCATACAGCCCCAGACCTACGCTCAGGGCGGCTGTGGTGCCCAGGGTTCGGCCCAGATGGCTGGAAAGCTGAGATCGTAACAGATACGATTGCAGCCGAAACGCCCAGGCCAATCCCGGGCCCAAAACCGCTTCGATCAGCACAATGGCCAAGGGCGTGAGGGCCAAAAAGCCCAGGGCCATGCTCGTACATCCTACGGCGGCGTAGATGTCATATCGGGCCTCTTCCGGCAACCGGACCACAAAAACGACCAGCGGATTGACCCCGATCAGGATCAAGCCCACCGTTGCCAACCCTAAAAGCCAAACCCACCGGGGCCTTCGGGCGGCAGGCGGGGAGAGTACTTCACCGGGCGGCACCCGGGTGGCCTGCCAGGCGGGCACAATCGCCGCCAACATCGCCCCGCCCAACGCACTGGCCCCCGAAAGCCCGATGCACCATGTCCCCAGGCTCACCGGGCCGTCGAACAACTCCGGTTTAGCCCACGCCAGCACCTGGAGCATTCCCCACCCAGCAGCCAGCCCGCCGGCCCAACCCAACAGCCCCAACAGCAGACTTTCCATCACGATGATGCCGGCCACTTGGAGTCGGCTCAGGCCCACCGCCCGCAAGACGGCCAATTGCCGAACCCGCTCGGTTACTCCCATGCTCAGGGTGGTGAAGATGATAAAGACGGCGGCCAACAGGGCCATGCCTGTAGCCGACCACGCCTGCCGACGCGCGCTGGCCGCCCACATCCCCTCCTCCATCGCCGAGCGAAGTTCCTCTCGTCCTACCAACAAAAGGGGCGGCTCGGCCGAAGCCAACCGATCCAACCACCGCTGCCGAAATGCCCTGCTATCGGCCCCTTCCCGCAACTTCAGACTTGCCAGGTTGACCTGGCCGGGTTTGCGGGCGATTTTTTCGGCCAAACTCTGCGGCACATACAAGGCCAGCGGCGGCGGTCCCAACGTCGGCCCCGGCCCGCTCAGCATCGGACGACCTGTCGGCGACCGTTTCTGCAACGTCGGCGCATTGGATGTCTGCTCCAGGATCCCTACCACCTTCAGTCGATATTCTTTTGTTCCCGAAATCACCAGGACCTCGTCGCCGAGGTTCAATTGCATGGCCTCGGCCAAGGGCTGCGCGATCACGGTCAGCCGGGCTCGGGAATCCGTCGGGTCGATCCACCGGCCTTCCCGCAGGGGATAGGGCGGCAGGGAGCTTTGCACGCCCACCAGTTTGGGACTGCCGAACCACATCCCTCGGCGTCCCGGTCCGGCCGGCCCGCCGGGACCTTTTTTCGAGAAGCTGGGCCCGGCCGGCCCGGTTAATCCTCCCGGCCCACCACCGGGTCCGATAGCCCCACCAGAGCTGCCGCCACTCGGAGACGTTTTTGCCGAAGGTTCCGCGAATCCGCCTGTCCCACCGACCGAACCGCCGCCAGCGAGGGGGCCTCCTGGTCCGACGCCTGGGCTGCTGGTGGGAGATTGTTTTGGCGAAGGTTCCCTGAAGCCGCCCGGCCCCACGCCGCCACTACCGCCGGGTCCGCTGAAGCCGCCGCTAAATCCGCCAGGCGTTCCTCCGCCAAAGCCTGGGCCGCCCATTCCGCCGAAACCGCCCATGCCGCCTCCGCCCAGACCTTGCCCTGGAAAACCTTCCGGCCGATCCGGCAGTACCCGAACAGACCACTGCAAGCCGAGGTCCAATTCCGCTATGTCCGGGTCCTGCCGTAATGGTTCGACCAGTTCCGACGGCAGGAAACCGGTATCGGGATTTTCCGGCGTGAGGAAAAAGTCATATCGGCCCAGATACTGCGGCGTTTGGTAGGCCAGTTGCGCCATCAGGGCGTCGTATCGGCTCACCACCCAGATGACCATCCCGGCCGAGGCCACAATCGCCAATCCCGCCAACACCATCCGGAGCGGATGACGCCGAACATACGACCAGGCCAACTTCCAGCATAGACTCATGCCCGCACCTCCGCAGCAAGTTCCGCACCGACGATCTGTTGGTATCGGAGGGCCAATCGTTGAGGGTCTCGGTGCTCCGAGGAGGCAAACTCATGCACTAGCCCACCGTCTTTGAGCACGACAATCCGGTCGGCCCAGACGGCCACGGTCGGCTCATGGGTAACCAGCAAAATGGTCCGGCCTTGTTCTTTGGACAATTGATGCAACAGTCGGCATAGATTTTGGCCGGTCAGCGTGTCGAGGTTGCCGGTGGGTTCGTCGGCCAACAGGATGGCCGGGTCGCAAATCAAAGCCCGGGCAATGGCCACCCGTTGTTGTTCGCCGCCGCTGAGCGTATCCGGTCGATGCCGACGCCGATCCTGAAGGTCCAATTGAGTAAGCAGATACTCCAATCTTTTTGTAAGTTCCCGCCGAGGGCGTCCGTCGGCCAGAGCCGGTAGGAGAATGTTCTCTTCGGCCGTCAGATTCGGCACGAGGTTAAACGCCTGAAAGACCAGTCCGATCCGCCGCCGGCGAAACAGGGTTCGCCGATAATCGGACAAGCCGGCCAGGTCATGGCCTTCGACCCGGATGCGGCCTTCGTCCGGCGGGGTCAGCCCGGCCAATAGATGCAGCAGGGTGCTTTTGCCGCTGCCGCTGGGGCCCATCACCGCCACGAATTGCCCCTGCTCCACCCGCAGCGTTACCTGCCGCAACGCTTCGATGATGACCTGCCCCTGCCGAAACCGCTTGGTAAGACCTTCTACATCTAAAGGAACTACCATACAAAGACTTTCAGAACCTCTGAAGGAAGAAAGAAATGAGAAAACAGGCCCCCTTCCCTCGTTAGGAGAAAGAAGTCCTGACTGTGTCCTTCCCGCGAAAGCAGCAGTCCAGGTTTTCCTGGGGAAGCCATTTTGTCTGGTTTCCTGCTTGCGCAGGAATGCCGCCTCACCCCGTCCTCCGGGGGCTAGGCACTCGGCTAGCGGACCTTGCTCAGGGAAAGGAGATTTGACCCTTGGGCTGAAGTTCCCCAAATAAAGACGCTTTTACCATTCGTTTTCCACTTCGCCGCCGGCTCGGGTCCATAGCGCTCGCCATACATGGAGGCTGATGGAGTCGTCAATAAAATGGACCGCCCCGTCGCAAAAAAGGGCATGTACTCCTTTGGCATGCCAACTTCGGGCCGCTGTAACCTTCGCCGAACCACCGGTCAAATCCGGGATTTTGAAGTTAGGCGGAAATCGGCCGTTCATCACCGGTCCGCCAGGTACACAGCCCCGAAGCCAATACGTGAGTCGGTTTCCATCCCATTGGGTGCCATAAGTCAAAACAGTATCGAGGTCCTCGCGCTCAGCTGCTTCCAACACGGCGGTGGAAATCGCCGTGGTAAGACGATAGATGCGAAGATCGACGGTGGAATTGATCGACTGGGTATCGGCCCGGCCCCGCAACGACTCGGTAAAGGCAAGCGTATTCGAAGTCCCGTCTCGAATACTCTCCAATTTCACCTGAGCATTTACCCAACATAGACCGTCGGAAGCCCCAAATGCGGGATGGAAAATACCGTCCATGCCGCTTCCTTGATTCATTGCATAATTGGTGCCTGCCACCGGGATGACGGCTCCCGAAGGTAATGTGATCTGGTGAACCGGTGGTTCGGGATCACTGGGACAAAGGAAAAGAGGTACCACTTTGGATGCAGGTAGCTGCAACGCTGTCGGCAGATCGTCTCGCCCCGGATGCCCCATGTAGATACGAAAGTCGATCAAATCCTGCAGATGGGCCTGCTCACAATAAGGCAATATCTTGGCCAAAGGGGAATAATCGTTAGGATATCCGCCTGCGACACTCCAGCCTGCGTTCGGGAGCATTCCTTTAGACCGGTCAATGTAATTATGCATGGCCAAGCCGATCTGGCGAAGGTTGTTGGCGCATTGGGTTCGACGGGCGGCTTCTCGGGCCGCCTGCACCGCCGGCAATAAGAGAGCCACCAATATTCCTATAATCAATATCACCACCAAAAGCTCCACTAACGTAAACCCTCTCTTGTTCTTCCAGAATGTGTCTCTCATGGGGCTGTGATTCCTCCAAAAACACCTTTGACCGATGGACTCTTCGTCCGCAGCATATTTTTGTTTTTCCTTTTATCTCACCGGACCTGCTGTTCAGAAACCGTTCGGCAATACGCCAATGCCAGCAGGGCGAAGGCGGTCGACAGATGGGCGTCGCCTTCCATCCAACGGGGATTGCTATTGACCCAGGAACCGTCGGGTTTTTGGCGGCGGGCCAGTTCTTCAGTAAGTTCCCGACGCCAATCGTGCTGACGCCCTTGGGCGTCCTGGACCAGATCGATCGCGGCCGTGGCCATCGCTTTGGCAAACGTATGGTAATAATAGTACAGTCCGGCGTCGCCCATGCCGGGATTTTCCGATACACTGTAGTATTTCCGTACCCAGCCGAGCACCGCTTTCACACGGGGATCGTCCTTGGTGAGGCCCGCATAGATCATGCTTTTCAGGCCCGCATAGCTCATAGAGCCGTAGCTCCGCAGGCCGCCTTCCGGGCCTTGGCGCTGGGCATCGGTTTTGTCCAGCACACAGGTATAGTAAAAACCGCCGTCGTTGATTTTGGCGGCCCATGGAGTAGTATTGTGTTCACTTTCCAAGTTTTGGCACCGGCTGACAAACACCATCGCTCTCTGAATGGCCGGGTCGTCCGGTTTGGCGCCGGTAGCCCGGAGAGCTTCGATCAAAAAGGCCGTGTTCGACAGATCAGGCCGACTCTTGGCACTATACCCGGCCCCGCCGTAGTAAAGATCGGAGCGGTTTTTGCCCCGGGTTTCGTCCCAGGGCGTGCCGCGCAGAAAGGCCTCGGCGTCCTTCACAATCTTGTTATATCGGCCCTGAGTGTTGGCCTGCTGGAAGCACAAAAGGGCAATACAGGTTTCATAGGTGGCGATCCGTCCGCCGGGTGTATAAATGCCGCCGTTTTCCTGGACGTATTCTTCCAGGTATTTGAGGGCTTTGGCCACGGCTGGATCCGACGGCGATCGACCATGGCGCAAAAAAGCCAAGGCGGCCAAAGCCGTCGGCCCCATGCCCATCTGGCCGCTCCAGGAACCATCCTCCGCCTGGGAAGAGGCCAAAAATTGCAGGCCCCGATCCACCGTTTTTTGGAGCAGTTGCCGATCCGGCCCTATTGGCCCGGCCGGTTTTTCCGGTACGTCCGGTTTGGTCTGGACAGAGGCCGACGGCTCCGAGTTCGGCGTCTCGGCTCCGAAGAGAACCGGCCCCCTAACAGCCGCCGCTCCAACCCACCCGGCAAACACGATGGCCCAGCTCAACCATTTGCGCATGAAAATCCTCCTTTTCTTTAAGGTCGAAATTGTTGTCTGGATGGCCAGAGGACATACGCTGATCCCCCGGTCCGGCGGGCCGTGCAGAAGAGAGCAATTTTTGTGCCGGAGAAAATTGCAGAACCGGATTCCGCTGCTGCGGCAAGAGGAGTCGGTTTCTAGACCGCCGGGGGAACTTGGGGAACGGTCTCAGAAAGAGATCGCCATAACTCCTTGGCAAAAGAAGAGTTAAGAACGAGTCTTTGCTTAGGAGTTTCGACGTTTCGGCCCAGCAGCAAGCCTCCGGTCGGCAAGAACAGCCCGTAGAATCGCCGCCGAAGAAGGGATGGGTTCGGAGGAGGAAGAACTTTTTCGCGATGGTTAGAAAATCGTCATCGGCGTCGATTTTTTCGCCGTGGCTATTTTCCGATTGGAGAGGGGGAGGCTGTCCCGAAATTCCTTTTTAGCCGGAACGGGCAGCCCACCGACTGCCAAAATTCCAATAAAACGGCATGAGGGAAAGCCCAAACGGTTTGAAAAAACATCGGGGGCCGGCCTTTGGTGCCCCCTGTCGGGACAGCCTCTCAGCAAAGGCGGCTTTGATTGGGTGGATTGTCGCCTGGGGATTATCCTTGTTTTGGCCTCGCCGAGGCAGCAGGCAGGGATTCAGGTTCTGGATGACGCCACGGGGCCCGATAAGGCCGACGCAACTTGGCCGTGGCCTGTGCATCGCCCACCACTTCGCGTTTGACCGGGTCGTAAACCAACGACCGGCCCACTTCCATAGCAATGTTGGCCAAAATGCAACTGGCGCTGGAGATAT
>Ga0272448_1004174_pt1 | contig 16640 bp, 21 predicted proteins | sample YNPCB0191_FD_202220 | JGI IMG/M metagenome (GOLD analysis project Ga0272448, IMG submission 202220) | Hot spring sediment microbial communities from Yellowstone National Park, WY, United States - YNP-CB-019-1 | ecosystem: Environmental > Aquatic > Thermal springs > Hot (42-90C) > Sediment...
GGAGGTATTCTTGCGGTTCTAGGACTAATCGTAGTGATAGCTGCAGGAATAGCAACCATTATCTTTAAGAAACAGTAGTTATTTAGCTTTACAAACTTTTTCAATGACTTCAATTACTTTTTCTCTTACTTCTTTTAAGTCTCTGTAAGTAGAGCTTACGAATACGTTAAACGGAGCCTTTTTCTCCATTTTTAATTTAATAGCTTTAACTTTACTATTTAAGTTTTTAGTAAAATCATCTAACTGCTCTTTGTTTCTTTAACTCTCTTGCACAGCTCTCAACTGCTTCTACGATGCTTTTTCTTTCTTCGTCGTCCAACTTTACTGACTTTAAGTACTCTAGTATTGAAAACAAATAGTTTATAGCTTTTTCTTTATTCTCTTTTGCTCCACCTTCCAACTTTAAGCCTATACTTTCATGGAACAAAGAACCATGATTGTATTCTTCTTCAGGTCCTAAATAGCATAGTCTTTTCTTCTTTTTTCCTTTCTTTAATTTTAAGACATGAACTGCATAAAGGTAAACTCTATTTGAGACCTTCATCCTTCTAACGTAGTTGTAAGGCATTCCACACCTTGGGCAAATCTTCTCGTCGTTTGTTCTCAATTTTGGGGAATAAATTTATTCCCCAAGATTTAAGCTTTCTTGAAACGTTGTATTTCAGAACGTCGTGAACATATGTAAAGTAATTCTCTTTTGAAGTTTATCAATAAGTAGCACATCTGTGATAAAAGTTAGTATTGCTTTACAATTGAACTTTTAAGATCTCTCTGGAGAAAAACTTAGAGAATTAAATCCTTCTTACATATACTTGCATTTTCCTTTTAGCTCTTTTTTATACAAAATCTCATCGATTTCTTCCATACATGAATCTATTAAAGGTTCTATACTTTCCTTTATGCTCTTTGCTTTTTTGCAGTGCTCACTTTCACTAAATTTTAAGCCAAATTTATAGATTAAATCAATTTTTCCTAAACTCTTAACTCAATCAACACACGTAATATTGATTATGCTGGTAGGTTTCTTTACGACAGAAAGAATCTCTGAGATCATTCTAAGGATCTACAAGCCAACCTTCATGGAAGAAGAATTTGCTAAACTAGGCCGAGACTTTATAAGCTTCATGGTTCATTAAGTCTCTGAAGTCTAAAAATGGAATCTAGAGCTGAAGAAATACAGACGCTACATATTTAATTTTTCAAAGATGGTGGTATATTTTCTATTCAAATATGATAACAACTTTACGAAAAATTTTTTCTGATCTACCCTTTGGCCATCTCCTATGCACTTTGATAGTAACCTCGGAAGAAATGAAATCTCATTAGCATCATACTTGGCAGATTCTAATATGATCTCATAAGGCGTTGTAGGAACAGCATCATTAAGTATTAAGATAGACCCCAAAAAGATAAGTAAACGAGAGATAATGTATTGTGATGAGAGTTCGGTTATTCCAAGTCTTAATTGAGCCAAAGAATATGTAAGGCCGGTAATCACATTTTGCTTCAATATTGAAGAACTAGGAAGATTTATCCTATCCCTGAGATCTCCTTCGATTAAGAAGACTCCATGCTTTTTTATGTGATATAATTCCCATGGCCATCTGATTTTGTACGCATACATAAATTCATTTACAGTTAAGAATGACGGAGGTAATCTTGAAAACTTACTTAACAAGGGCATAAACTTAAGAATAAATTTTGAAGATTTCACGATATCCTCAGACGAACAATGATCCTTAAATAAGAATATGAAGTACCCATCATATGCAAATGGTCTACGTGCATATATGATATCTACTATCTTATCATCGGTAGCCTTGTAAAGAGATTTTAGCTCTTTTTTCAGATAATCAAGTTCTGCATTTACTAAAGATAAAAAATTGTCATCTACATTAGCATAGGGAGCTGAAGAGCCTGTATTTATCCGCTCTATTGGCATGGATTCGATAAGATGATCAAAAAATAACTTTACAAAAGTGTAAATTTGAGGATATAAGAATTTCAGGTCTCTCATACTGAGATTAAAGTTTCTATTCTTAAGAGCTAAGATATTTTTGAATAATAGAATAAAATTTTCGTCTTTCTTCATCAAGGCTTCATATATTCTTGACAAAGCTGAAAGCCGAGCCGGAACGTATTCATTAGTAAGGAAATAATTGATTGTCTTTGTGAGTTTCAATAAGGCTCGGTTTAACACATAAAAAGGAGAACCCTCTACTCTATCTAACACATAGGGCTCAACAAGATACGAAAAAGCACCGTAGGGAGTTACAACGTTGTGAATAAAATCTTTTAGACACGCAATATCAAATTCAACAATGGGTCTTACCTCTGCTCTAAAATCTTCACCTTTTATGATTTCCCATTCTCTCAAGCTGATTGGGTTATAAGAGAAAAAAGGTCTGATTTCATATCGTGTGAAAATAGGCTGGAAATGAACAGGTACTCCTAGTTTTTTTGCTTCCTCAATGAATTCTTTGAAAAAGATAGAGAAACGTTTTAAGAAATTCACTTCTTTATTTATAGGCATTTTTCGTATAATAAATGCCAACTCTATATCACTTTTGCCAGGAATATACGATTCTTCTGTTATTGGTAACCTAGAGTAAATGGTTTCTATTTCTTTAAAGTTGTTAGTTGTCCTATCTAATCTATTGAATAGAATACGATACTCATTAAACGATATAACTTTCAAATTCTTTATCATCCTTGACATAATTGTTCAATTTGCTCAATTAGTACTTGGTTGGGATTATCTAGTAATTGAAAAAGTCTCGTAATTGATATTTTTGGTTTCGATACACAAAGAGCCATCTTTAACTCCTCAAATAATGACTTGTCAAGATACGCATGCCTAAGTTGAGCTTCTTTAATTAAGAACTTGTGAATCGGTGACACTCCTCTCTTGTAATATGGGTTAAAAGGGTAGCTCCATACTCCTATTGTCCCAACAAGAGCTGCTTCAAGAGCTACCGTACCGCCTACAACTACCTTTGAATATTTGTATAGGTTAACATAATCAAATGCTCTTGAAGGGATAATTATTTTTTTATGTAATAAGTATCTTTGTATAATCCTTTCATGACTACGATCCCTAGGTAATACTATTACTTTCACGTCCTTAAAGGTCCTAGCAATTCTATAGATAACCTTAAGATCTCGATAAAATAACGAGGGGATTCTCAAGGGTCTTATACTGATTAAGCGATCCTCGTTTTCAATACCTAACATTTTTAAGACGTCAGTACTCTTGACGAAATTACTGAATATCACTGCTGCGGTAAAAAAGCTCTTAAACTGAATTATTTTCAATGGATCTGCACCCTGTTTGACTATATCTCTTTTCTTATAAAATCTTGGCAATAAAATTATATCAGAATAAGGTAATGTACTTACATTACGAGATTGCAGGTCAGCATACTCAACTGTAGCAATACATTTTATACCGTGTTTATGTGCGATACTTGGCACATAGTACGATCCCTGAGTAATCAAGACCTTTATATCATGAGTTTTAATAAATTTTGTGATAGAAGACATACATAATTCTTTGGATGAGGTCTTTTCATCTGGTAGTAATACATACGAAATATTATAAAAGTCCATAAGTTCAGGTAAATGTTCGAAATCCCTTACGGTACATATGACTTCGTAACCTTTTGATTTAAGAGATATAATTGAATCCAAATACCAGTGAACATTTGCAGGATGAACTAAATCAAACCATATTTGATTATTCAATAGGATCGCCCTCTGAGCACAGTAAGTAAGTATCTTAATCGATTCTTTAATTGCTCTCTATCCGATCCCATAAATAATGAGTATATCTCGGTATTATCCTTAATCCACTTCAGTAAATTAACTCTCTTTTGTATAATCTCTGTCGGTAATTCTCTTCTTCCGAAGGTAAACTGGTACACTATGGTAGCATATAATATATCTAAGACGCTATCTGAATCAGTCTTCTTAAACTCGGAATGTTTGCAATACCATATAAACGGAATGATCGTAGTTCTTAGCATAGTAGAGCGGACTACTTTCTTGTGGTCAAGTTCTATAGGTTTTTCTCCTAGGAATTCTCTACTTAGTATCGGCCTTATCGGAAAAGCAAGCAACTGTAAGCCACTTTCGTCAAGGTGTAGTAGTGGACAATCATCTGATAATAACAGTAACCCCTCTTGTAAAAGAATAAGACTTAACGTAGTTTTTCCAAATCTAGGAGGAGATAAAAAAGTTATCCCATAACCGTCCATGTCTAAAGCAGCTCCATGAATCATATAGTACCCAAACCTTTCTAATAGCTCAGCAATAAGAGCTCTGATTCTTGATCTTAATATCATATAGTAACATAATCCAGGATTCTTTATTAGATCAATTCGCAGATTTGTATCTGCATCTGAAATGCTAACACCCAGTGTTTTCTCAAATGGTATGTTTATTGAACTGAAATTTAAGCTTCCCTTTACATACTCGTCAATGAAATTAGTTCTTCTGATTAAAACTGATTTTTTAGGAGGTCTCAAATCATTGATTTTTTGAATATCTCTTTTAGTATCAACTAAGAATATTATAACATCATAATCGTCCTTTAGTGATTGAAAATACCAGAAATCCCTTCGTATTTCGTTTGCCAGATACCTACTGTTACTAATTATTTTAACGCCAACGCTATTATAAAAGTTGAGACTTATTTCCTCCATATCAGTTTCATAATCTTTGATGAATTGTAGTATTTGTTTTTGATATCTTTTAATGATTCTCGATTGAGATATCCATGTTTCCCACGATTTTTTGGTTTTCATCTGATTAGCCCTCCTTTTCTCTTTGCAATTTTAAGAGAGTGCTTGAATAATATTAAGCCTAAGGTCATTAGAAGCGCACTCTCAGCCACTAAAAGTATAACCTCTAGAACTAGTTCTCTCATTGCCACTCCACGTAATATGATTAACCTGATTATCCTTAGCGTGTGAGTCTGAGGCAACATGAAAGCCAAAATTTGTAAAAATGAGGGCAGAACCTCAGGAGGAAAATAGACACCACTAATTAAGTTACTTAATAAGCTGAGGAACCATTGAATGGGTTCCTGGCCGTACCAAATATCGGCTATCCATATCATGCTAGCAGATATGAGGCCGATGCCTAAACTGGCAAGTATGCCCAGACTTAAGATAATGAGCAATCCTATATAATCAGCCGGTAGTTTAATAGAGAAGCCTAAGAAGATTATCCCGAAAATTAGATAGAAGGCGGAATATACTAGATTCTGAAAGAATCCGTATAGCAGTTCTGTCACTAAGTAGAGCATAACAGGTACATTTGCCAATTCATAGTAATCCGCCGCGCTGATAAAAGTTCCAAAAACCCCCATCCTTCCCATGTAAAGTCTCCTTATAAGGTTAGGAGGTCCCGTGAGAGAATAAGTGAGAAATGTATTTAGAGACAATCCAAGTAAAAAGAAAGCCATAAAGTTACCGCCATAAGGCTTTAGGAACGGAGATTCAGCGCCAAAAGTTACTGCATAATAATAATAAGTTAACAGACTCATGGCAAGGTTGACGAGTTCGAAAGGTAGATGCCACTTAAGCCACGCAATGTTTGACAATCTCTCTCTTCGAAGTACCATTCTCATTGATCGTAAGTAGTTTCTTATGGTGCTAATATTCATTCTAATTCCCCCTCTTAAAGTATTTGATTAGCACGTCCTCTATCATCGGTTCATGAACTTTTATACTCTTTGGCTTAAGATCTCTCGAAATCAGAAAATTGATTACTTTCGGTAATGTCGAACTATAATTATGCGTCAATATTTTAATAGATGTTTCATTGAAAATTACATCTGATACTTCATCAACCATTAGCTTGATTTCTCCTATTGGTTTAGAAGGAAAGTTCAGCTCCACTTCTATAACATCAATGTCTCCAGTTGCCCTCTTTAATCCTTCTAGTGTATCTATAGCGACTATAGTTCCTCTGTTTAATATTGCGACTCTATCGCATAACTTCGTTACTTCTGAAATGTTTTGAGTAGTATAGATTATTGTTTTTCCTTCTTTTTTTAGCTTTTTGATATATTGATGGATTGTTTCATGAATTTCAGGAGATATCCCTACCAAAGGCTCGTCAAAGAGCATGATTGGTTTATCGATTAAGAAACCAAAACCAATCAGTAACCTAGCAAGCATACCAGAAGAAAGTGTCGCTACTCGGACATCAGATACTTCATTTAACTCTAGGGATGAAAGTATTTCATCTATATCTCTAGAATTCTTTTCAAAGAATTCAGCCATTAAAGTTAAATTTTGCTTAACTGTAAGAGTTGGCTCAAGCCATGCCCCTCCTACAAGTAGGCCAGGAACATAGTTAACCAACTGCCTCAACTTTTCATACCTGTTTGAAAGATCTTCGCCGAAAACTTTAATCACGCCACTATCTGCTAGCAACAACCCCGCAAGAATTTTGAGTAAAGTGCTCTTTCCAGAGCCGTTTGGGCCGAGTAATCCTAGTATCTCACCCCTTTGAACTGCTAGATTTATTTTGTTTAGGGCTTGGACATTCTGAAGAAAACATTTTCCCATTAAGTTTAGGAAAAACTCTTGGAAAAAAGCAGACGGCAAATTGCTGGAGATATTTAATTCATGGTAAACCTTTCTTTTATAAGTCTTTGACAAATCTAAAATCTCTAATGCAAGTGAGTGTGATTCTCTCATAAAAGGAACCTCCTGATGATGATAAGTTTATATTTACGTTTGTTTAAGAATTTGGTTTCATCAGGAAATACTATTCTATTAGCATAATAACTTTCTAAATTTTTCTTAACAAAAGATTTCAGTCTTTTCCTACTCCGAGTTACTTCTTCGAAAGACCTCATAGCAGATCTTAGCTCGAAGTTGTTGTTAAGTAGCGTGTTTACCAACCCGACGTCAGTTGACCTGTAATCATATGCATCTGGCCATAAATTTCTGCCAAATCTTGAATAAAGTATCTCTGTTATTGATTTTCCTAAAAAGATAGCCCAGACTTCTCCTTTTTTGGTATCTCTAAAAGGAAAAATTACATGAATTATTTCATGTACAACAGCATAAACATGAGATACATGATTCTCCAAATTTTCTTTTTTTACGTCTTCCTTGAGCTTCTTTATCTCAGGCAAACCTATGTGAATTTCCGATAACACAGGGAGCGCGAACGCATAATAGTCAGAATGATATTTTTTATCATTTAGTTTTAGATTCACAAAAATGTTCAAGTCTCTATTATAATATAATCTGTATTTCCTACTGATACACATCAAAGTATAAATTGAAATCAAGCCTATAGATCTGGCATATCTTTCATATTCATTATTAGGAGGATAATAGACTTTTACCGTTTGAATAGAAGGCTTAATCAAAACAGATATCACCTCGCGAGGGGACAATAAGGATCCGGCATTAGGAGATCACCATAAAATGCGTAGGCAGCAGCTCTACAACCTCCACCACACGATGTTCCAAATCTTGGACACTCAGCACACTTTCCCTTTATTGTTCTTAAATCTCTAAAAAAGTTAAGAAGAGGATCCTGAATCCATATGTCTCGTAACGATGATTGGCTAATATTTGAACGACTTATAGATGGAGGAAAGTAACTGCATGGTCTTATGTAACCATCCGGAGACATTCCTATTGACAGATAACCAGCTGCGCAACCATAAAACCCTTTAAACTGAAATTCTTCGTGTACATTTTTTACATTTGCATCAGTTAACGTAAATTTAAGAAGTTCCGTATAGGGAATACGAAGGGTAGGGTACTTTTCCTTAATGCTTTTTATTCTTTTTGTCAATTCTATATACTCATTCGGAGTTATCATTAGCTTTTTTGTTGCTCTGCCTATAGGAATTAGCAACATGATGTTCCACGTCTTTATTCCAAGCTTGTTTACAAGATTAGCTATTTTTTCAAGTTCATGAAAGTTCGGTTTCATTACAACTGTTCCAACTCCAACATTAATATCATAATCTAAAGCTAATTTAAGAGCTTTTAGTGCACCATCAAATGCTCCTTTACGTCCTCGAATCCAATCATGCGTGGTAGCATCAGCACCGTCTAAGCTAATTTGTAAAGCGATATTCCTGTACTGACTTATCATTCGCATAGTTTCTTCGCGTAATAATAGACCATTTGTTGCAACTGCACAGTTAATATCTTTTTCTAAAGCATAAGAAAGAATTTCTGTGAAATCCGTACGCATAAAGGGTTCACCACCACCAAAGACTATCCTAAAGATACCTAATTCTTCTGCTTCGTCAATGATCCTCTTACACACTTTTGTTGTCAACTCATCACCGCCGAAGGAACCAGCATTAAGATAACAATGAACACAGTGTAGATTACAACCATAAGTGATTTCCCAGAAAAGTGATAATGGCGCTCCCGGAATTGCTTTCTTAAATCTCAAAGAAGGGATGGATATACCTATATCAATTAGTTTATGCGACGTTCCTTCTCTATCACTAAGTCTAATAATATTTTGGTTAATACATGAATTAAGAAATTCTTTTGTATCTTCGAATGCTTGTTTAGAAGATATATTGTATTCCTTAGCTATCCTCTTAGATATTTGTTCAACGGTATGTTTTCCATCACATAATTCAAGGACTCTCACACCAACATTAGGTATGATGAGTGCTTCATCTGTATCATAGGAGAAAATAACCTCTTGAAGTTCTGATTCTCTATAAATGCGCTCTTTACGTAGCCTCACTATACGTATGGGATAGCTTCTCTCTGCGAACATTCTAGTTTTATTCTATTCAATCGAAAAAGCTGGTTGCGTTACACGAAGTTACCATAAGGCACCTTGACAAATATGGACAACAACTGTCTAGAAGAGCGCTCCATGGTATTAGCTTAGGCTTTTCATATTTTTTAACTCTTTGCGTACCTTCCTTTCTTATTCTATTCAATCTCATCTCACCATTAATAATACTAGAAGTAGTATTTATAAACTTTTCTCGTAAAATGAGTTGCTCTGTTAACTTAAGATTTATTTTTAAGTTGAATAATGTGTTAAGTTAGTGACAATAAGCACGATAACTTTATTTATTATTCTTAAATAGAAAAATTTAAGACAACTTTTTAAAAGAAAATCGTAGCTAATTATTTGGATTCAACAAAGTTTGTTCCTTAGAGGATTATTATTTTTTGGCTTGAAGGTAGCATTTTCGAGCTAGGGTGCTTTTAATGGACAATGAAGAAATGAGAAGTCTAGAATAAGAGAAATGAATCTTAAACTGAGTTTCAAAAGATTTAAATATTGTTAAGAGAAACGTTAAAGTGAGCAATAAAAATGAAAAATATGAATAGAAGCCTAAGTAAGCTATTACCAGTAGTTAGCTTTGCTAGACGTTCTGATGTAGATAAGTACCTTAAAATGTATAACATTAATCTAGAGTCTGGAGAATACAAGTGCGCTGTTTGTGGAGACCCAATAACTCGTGAAAACATTTATGCCATAATTAGTAACGGTACTTCTATCAAGATAATATGTAACAAGCCTTCGTGCCAAGCAAAAATTGCCACAAATGCTCCATAAAATATTAGAACTTATACAATTTGTATGGAATCTTCTTAGTTTTATCGGTTTAGTAACTTTCCTTTCGTTAATTTACAAAGCTATAAAGAATTTGATTATCCTTAGAGATTTAGATAGACTGGAAAAATCATATTCCTTGGGTTTAGAACACGCTAAGAAAAACCTAAGAGAGCTAGGTTTTACACTAAACAAACTACCAAATGAAATAGTTGTTGAACTATCTTGTAAAGGCGATAAAATACTATCTTCTAAAATTCGAACGTTTATTAAGAAAGGTATTGGAAGAATTAAAGGAAAAGAGTATTTTAACATTGTTATTTTTAGCGATATGAGTTACGAAGAGCAACTTGTTTTTATAATCAAAAAAACTTTTGAGTCTGTTTTATCTTATGAGAAAGTTTTAGGAATTGATTTTAGAGAAACTCTTGTACTTTATTATTCTTACAAGTTTGCATTTTCATCTGAAAAACTTGTAAGTAAAGAAGTTGTTAACATACTAGAAAAAGAGTTTCAAGAATCAAGATTTAAGGAAGTTGTATTAAAGCTTGATAGTAAACCTTTAGAGGAAAATATTACATTAAATCCACCACCAGAAGTTAGACCATTGTTGGATAGAGTAATAATACCTATTTTAGAATTAAAGAGTACTGAAATTTCCAACGTGGACGATTTAAGTACGATAGAGCTTGTTAGAATAGAAATGCAGGACTTATTAACTAAAATTGCAGAAGGAAAAATTGGGGTACTTTTTATTGGTAAGAAAGATCCGAACAAGTATCTAGGATATGTAAACACAAGAATTCATGAATTTGAAGGAATACTAATATGTGCTAGAGGTATATACATTGCTATCATAAAAGACATTAGTAGACTAATTGAAGAACAGCTTGGTACAAGTAAGCTATATTCACAAACTTTTGAAGGTAACCTTACGGATGACTCCAATAAGCTTACTCCTTATAAGTATGTTCTTCTTAAGGTTAAATGACAATAGCTTTAATGATTCTTTTCGCTGAGGCTGTAGTCAATGGCATTACATTTTATTTCAGTAAAAGAAAAAAATGTAAAGCACCACAATTAAGAAACATTTTATATTATAAGAGTAATACGCAACTTATGGTACGAGCATTACATTTTAGTTGATCAAGTGAAAGCTTAAAAAAAATGTTGAGGCATTTCTCGAGTTAGTTAAATCCAAATATAGTTCTAAAAATTTATAAATCTAATGTTCTACACTACAGATTGAGAAAAGCATGAAGCTCTATGGAGAATGCTTAGACAATGAGGTGGAGTGTACTGTTTGTGGACAAAAAACTACTGAAGTTTCTACTCCTATTCCAGAAGACGAAGAAGATAAAAAATACTTAGAAAAAATTTTTAAAGTAAAAGATGGCTATGAAAATTGTTATGAGATAACTTTATGTAAAGGATGCGAACTAGACTTCATCGAAAACTTTGAAAAAGAATTTCCTGAAGCAACAATCGTAGAATTCTGGGATGGCGAAAAGATTGGAAAATGGTATAAAGGAGGATACATAAGTTTTTAGGAAGGCAGCGCAAACAAGACGTTAATGTTCCATCTGCTCTAGAAACTTGAACTAAAGCTGAAGAACAACTGCTTAAAAAGTTTTATAGTTTTTGTTGCCATTACTAGTCTGCACATCTGTGCAACAAATTGCTGTTAAGGTTTTTCTAGATCAAAGGCGAACAGCGATAGAAGCTTCAGAACTGTTTTTATGCAAAAGAAAAGAGGCAATCATCATAGAACATTCTAAATTGACTTCTGTAATTGAGATCTTATTCCATTAGCTTTAGAAAACTGAAGAAAGAATTTACTAGAACTACTAGAGTTCCACCTACTAAGAAAAGAAATGCCCAAGGATAGAATAGCACAGCTGTGGAGTAGCTTACGCCTGCCATTAATCCAAGAACGTCGAAGCCAGAGTTGTAGTAAGTTCCAATAACTACCATGAAAGTTCCTAAAAGCATCATAACAATGTTGAAGTAGTAGTCGCTTGTTTCAAAGCCTCGTGAAGCTAAACGTTGAGCTGAAAAGTAAGCAGACCAAGGATCGTCAGAATCAATCCAGCTACTTTCGACAAGCCAACTGCTTCCATCAAGCATTTTTGCTCTTTTTACTTTTCTATTCGACGCTAGGCTCTTGAAAAGTATTGCAAAGTATGTCATAAGAACAGTAGTAATTACGAGGAGAACTAAGTAAAGCAGTTGATAGTTTGCAACTTCAACTTCCATCGTTTTACGCTAAGTATTTGTAAAACAAAAAGAGATTTAAATCTTTTTTCTAACTTCATTAGAAAGATTAGAGTAAGTTAGTTATGACGATAAAGGTAACATGTTGCTAAGTTTGACAACAAAAGCTTAAGTACTTAAATTTAAAGTTAATTGTAAGTTGTGCCTCTCTGCGTACGACTTAGTTTGCGATAAGTGTAGAGAAAAGTTTGATAGGATCTTTAGTGTAAAGATAGAATCAGCAGAGCAGGAAAGAAAGCTGCTTACAAAGTGGCTAAAGTCTTTATGTAAGGATTGTAGAAAGTTAGTTGTTGAAGAAGGATACATAACTGAGAAGCGTACGCCAACTTCAACAAAAAGAAAAAGAAAAAAGTAAAGTCCTTTTAATTAGCTTTCTTCAAATATTTCAAATATCGAAACCAAGTAAGCTACAGCTTTCTTATTATTATTGGCGCATCACTCTAAAGAACAACGATTCTATCTTTTAATTGAGCCTTCTTCTTTTTGCTCGCTACTTTTCCTTCGCTATTTTCTTCTGATTTTTAATTCCAAGTAAATTGTTGATGCTAAAAATATTATTGTAGTTAGAAAGAAAAAGCCTGTTGTTTCTTTCTGCTCTTGAAGTTCACCACTTAAATTATTGTAATCTCTTTCTAGGTTTTCATATTTAGTTCTTAGATTTTTGTAGTCTTCTTCTAACGATGAATAAGAACTTTTTAAATTTGAGCAGTTAGTTTCTAGGTTCTTATAGTCAGTTTCTAAACTTTCGTAATCTCTTTTTAAATCGTTGTAATCACTTTTTAGCGAAGTATAGTTATAACTGAGGGTACTATAGTTCCAATAAAGGTTATTGTAGTCATTTTTTAGTTCTTCTCTAGTTTTGTCGGTTACATAAGTTAAATCGAACAAAAATTCATCATAATAACTTTCTTCAACAGAAGTACCTTTCCATTTAACATAAGAAATCTCAATTGTGCAATGAACTCTACCCTCCTCTCCTGAGTTTAAAACAATATTTTTTATAAATCTTGTTTCTACGTATTGTTGATAGAGTAAGGTTTCTTCATAGATTTCGCCATAAGGAGCATCAAAAGTTACAGTCAAATAGTTCACAAAGATTTTTGAGTAAGGATAAATATCAAATTTTACAATAAATTCTTCATTAACTTTTGCTTCATCAGGAGCTACAACTTCAATTTCAAGGCCATTAAAGTGTAAATTTTCCAACTCGAAATGATGTCTTATTCCAAATGCTTGGCTAATAGTTAAACTAAAGAGAAGAACAAACAACATTAGGCTTAAAATTCTCTTCTTCATTTCTTTCTAAATCTTAACTAAGCCTATTTTTAAAGTTTTTAGTTTTTTCATTCTTCTCCAGAACTTTTTATGTCCGCTCTTATCTTAGATTTTAGACTATTGTTTAAAACCAAACTTGCTATACAAACAAAAAATATTACAATATCTTAAGCTTTCATTTTGTAGTTGGGGCTTACTTGAACGAAGCTTATATTGAATAGCTTACAACACCTTTCTTGGGTTTATTCTCGAAGTACTCTTCAGGAATAATGTCTTCTAGTTTATTCTTACTTAATATTTCCTGAAGTCTTAGATATCGATACTCATCTATCTCTTCCTGCGGTTTCTTAGTTGCCAAGTAAGCAAGGATTGGAGAAAAACAAAAAGCAAATAGCATCCACACTAAAGTATAGGAAAAAGAAGGAAAATAAAAAATAGGAACCATAGTAAAGAAACTAGCGTTGAGGAAGAAAACTCTAATAGTCCAGCCAAAAACAGTACCAATAGCAATTGACAGAGATAAACTTTTGTAAGTATGAAAAATAAACCATCTTCTTCTTATGTATTCTCCTTCACTTGGCTCGGAAAAACGGATTAAAATGAATTCGCAAACATAATAAGCTTTATCTTTCTTAATGCCTTTGTTAATAAGATACTCGATTGATTTTTCATCTTTGAACCGTAGTCCCCAGCATCTAGTCCATATTTTAGAATATCCACCTAAAAAATTAAACGGCACATAGTGAAACTGAGAAACAAAGAATCCTAAAGGAAATCCACCAAAGATGCCTAAAAAAGCAATTAAAAGAAGAACTTCAGGATTGTTCCTTAGTTCTAGGATTTTATCTAAATTTACTGCAAGAATTCCAAGTAAAAAACCCCAAGCTGGAAAAGTATATCTTTCGCTAGGAGAAAGACTCATAAGTAGTTTTAGCAAGTATTATTATTTAACTTTTTCTCACTATGAACATTGACTTAACTATGCTTATTCTTAAGCAAAGTACAACTTTAACTTCTCTTACTAACATTTGAACAATTTTCTTCGTACGTAAGGCATCAAAGAAGAACTGGCAAGAAAGTTCATAGTATTAGTTGCTGTGATTTCGATGAAAATTATTTGAAGACGCTTGAAGAAGAATGTAAGCGTTGTCAGTAATTCAACAGGAAATCGTTATAAGTGAGAATCTTATAAATATAAACATGGATGAAGCAAAAGGCAAAGAAGAAATTTACAAAATATGGAATGAACTAATAAGCAAAGAGAACTTTGAAGTAATGTATTTCCTTTTTGGTCCAGCTATAGATTTGTTCAAAGAAGCTTTGTTGTGCTACCAAAACGGAGCTTATATGGCTGCTGTAATAATGTGCAGATCAGTAACAGAAGTATTGATATACTTGGTAGCAACTGGAGACATTAAAGAAATCTCAAAGAATGGAGTTGGCGAAGTAGAGATGAATATTGAACTTTGTGATGCTCAATTTGATGAATTACTAGAAAAAGCTAAAGAGAAGCTTCCTGTTATAAGAAAACTAGAATGCAAAATAAACAAAATAAGAGAGAAGGGAAACTTTGTTGCTCATTATGGTCAAAGACTCGATAAACAATTTTTAAAAAAGATGAAAAAGGCTCAAAGCAAAGAAGCTAAAAAACAGATTGAAAAAGAAGTCATATGGATTAAAAAAGGAGACGCATTTAAAGTTCTTAAGGAAACAGTTTCAGTACTTAGCAAAACAACAAATGAAGTTGTGAAGCTCTATTTTACTTAGCTTTGATATTTCTTTTTTCAATTCATGCGCACTTCTTCCTTTTAATTGTGAAATCTTTTTGCTATTTTGATTTTCCTTTAGTAGCTATCGTTCTAATATCTTTCAAAGTTTCTGTTGCATCAATAAAAGCGCCTAAAGGTGGAAATAGTTTCGTAGCAAGTCTTTTCGCAGGGCTCTTTTCTGCTTGTTTAACTCTCTTTCTCCTTAAAAGGTGCTTACCTCTTAAGTAACTAGAATATGGAACATTTTTTATAATCTTATGGCGTGAATCAAAGGAAATCATTCGAGTTCCTAATGGTTTTGTTGCTTTCATTCTTTTGGTTTTTGTTTTTGGCTACTTTGTTTTAGTCTTTTTTCTCTGAACTCATTTTTCAAAATGTTTACTATTTCAGGCACTCTATCTTTACGGAATAAAAATCTTCTTTCAAAAACATAATCTGGCGTGAAGACTCCTTTGTACATGTACTTAGCCAACGTGTGATAGGATATTGGAAGATGATACTCTTCATTTAGTATTTTTGTTATGCGACTAAGCGATAAGTATTCTGAGAGAGAAGTTTTAGAACTTTCAGAATTTCGTGGAGTTGAGACGGTCATACTATGACGAATATACTCAAAAATAAACATATAAATGTTACTTTTTGCATTGTCTAGAGTACTAGTCCTTATTCCATTTACATGTTTTCCAAAGAAAACTACGCAGACTTGTAAAACTATCAAAGAATAACTTTTGGCTAAAACAAAAGAAAACCAAGGTTCTAATCTAACTTCTTTTCCTTAACAAGTTCTTTAACTTTCTTCAGTACTTCTACTAAAGCTAAAAAGCCTTTGGATTTCTGAAGGAGAGATACCAAGCACAGACATGCAACGTGTCTCTGAGCCTCAGGTAAGACAAGTTTCTAAATATTGTTTATTTATACCTAAAGTAATGGCGGCCATCGATGGATTCCAGCCTTTTAATTCCATTAACTTCTTTTGGCGCCTCAAATAAGGAGAGAAAATACCATATTACAGTATATCCGATCCCAAGATTGGCTGCGGCAGCTAATTGGTTTCAGCCTTTCATTTCTACTAGCTTTTTTATAGAGAGAAGACTTCTTAAATAATGGTCGTTTATGCCTAAATTTCTAGCTGCTGGAAATCGTTCCAATTTTTTAATTTTATTAGCTTCTTTTGGAGCTTCTACCAAAGAGAGAAGGTACTGAACATGTGAAAGAGAGACGCCAAGGTGACCAGCAGCATGCTGCTCACTCCACTTTTCATTTCTATTAACTTTTTTTACCTTCTCCACAGATGTGCAGAAATCACTAGTTCCTCTAACTGTTTTTTACCAACTTTTGTCAAAGATGCAAGTGCTTTTGCTGTAGCGTGACTACCAAGCCGAGAGGACATTTTGTCCTCTCGAATTTGTTGTTTTAAATTTTCAATTGGATTCAGCTTTTCCATTTCGTAAAGTTTACTGAGAACATAATTCTCCTGCTCATCAGTTAGTTTTTTGCTAAGCTAATTTATGAGAACTCATAATTTTGCTTCTTTTATGTTTTTGAAGCTAGCTTCTTAATTTTGAGATCTGGAGTACTTCTTCGCAAACTTATAGTAGTAAACATTACTTAACTTTTGCACAGATGTGCATTAAGTTACTAGGTTTTCTAGATCAGGATGTGATAGTGCTCTTCACTAAAGTTTTGAGAGCTGTTTTCATACAAGAAGGTTAGATAAAACATGTTTATGTTCAAAGCATAGAAGAA
>Ga0272448_1004176_pt1 | contig 16630 bp, 12 predicted proteins | sample YNPCB0191_FD_202220 | JGI IMG/M metagenome (GOLD analysis project Ga0272448, IMG submission 202220) | Hot spring sediment microbial communities from Yellowstone National Park, WY, United States - YNP-CB-019-1 | ecosystem: Environmental > Aquatic > Thermal springs > Hot (42-90C) > Sediment...
AGGTTCCAAGAATAACCCCATCACCTGCCAAGGGATTGGGGGCATTCGAGCCGAAGGCGAAGAAGGCGTGAGGGGTGGGGTGAGGCTCCACGGGCTTTGCCCGTGGAGCGGGGAGGGACCCCGAAGGGCAAGACGAGCGTTCCGGCTGGCTTTGCCAGCGGAACGCGGGTTAGAAGCCCCTCCCCGTTGGAGAGATAAAGCCTTTCCCTCCTGTAGCACCTACTTCACCGAAGGCAAGACCAATCCATCGCGGAATCGGGGCACGATAGCGGCGCTTTCCCCGTCCGCCTCTCCTGTGTTACGCTCCCCCCGACCGCGGGAGGCCGGGATGGTGGGGTACCTGCTCCTCGAAGACGGAAGCCGGTTCGAGGGCAGGGGATTTGGCTTCAAGGGAACGGTCCTCGGCGAGGCGGTCTTCCAGACGGCCATGGTGGGGTACCAGGAGATCCTCACCGACCCTTCCTACGCCGGCCAGCTCGTCGTCATGACCTACCCCCACATGGGGAACTACGGCGTCAACCCGCAGGACGTGGAGTCCCGCCGCCCGCACCTGAAGGGCTTCCTGGTCCGGGAGCTCTCCGCCCTTCCCTCCAACTGGAGGGCCCGGGGAACCCTCGACTCCTACCTCCGGGAGAACGGCGTGGTGGGACTCCAGGAGGTGGATACCCGGGCCCTGACCCGGCACCTCCGCAGCCGCGGCGCCCTCAAGGCCCTCCTGACCAACGAGGACCTGCCCCCGGAGAAGGCCCAGGAGACCCTGGCCGCCTTTGAGGGCATTGACGGCCAGGACCTCACCGGGGCGGTCTCCTGCCGCAAGGCCTACGCCTTCCGGTACGAGGGGGGCGGCGAGCCGCCCCACTTCCGGGAAACCCTCGCCCCGGGCCGGGTGGCCTCCGGCCGGCTCCACGTGGTGGCGGTAGACTTCGGCCTCAAGGAGAACATCCTGCGGAACCTTCTCCTGCGAGGCTGCGAGGTGACGGTGATCCCCGCCTACGCGGCGGTGCGGGACCTGTTGGCCCTGGAGCCCGACGGGGTCTTCCTGAGCAACGGGCCGGGGAACCCCGAAATGGCGGCGGCGGCCCTCCCGCTGGTCCGCTACGCGGCCGAACACTACCCCACCTTCGGCATTTGCTTCGGCCACCAACTCCTGGCCCTGGCCTTCGGGGCCAGGACCTACAAGCTCCCCTTCGGCCACCGGGGGGCCAACCACCCGGTGGTGAATCTGGAAACGGGGAAGGTGGAGATCACCAGCCAGAACCACGGCTTCGCCGTGGAGGAGGCCTCCCTTCCCCGGGCCTTCGAGCCCACCCACCGGAGCCTGAACGATGGAACCCTGGAGGGGATGCGCCACCGGGAGCTGAACGTCTTTTCCGTCCAGTACCACCCGGAGGCGAGCCCCGGTCCCCACGATTCCCTTTACCTCTTCGACGAGTTCGTGAAGCGGATGGAAGAGAAGCCATGAGGGGCTCACATCCTCGGGCGCCGGCGTCCCTTCCGGCCTTTCGATTCCCCGTTAAGGCCCTGGGCCCCGGCCCCCGGGGGGAGGAATGGTCGTGAACGGATCGGTACCCCGCAGCGTGCTGGTCATCGGTTCGGGGCCCATCGTCATCGGCCAGGCCTGCGAGTTCGACTACTCCGGCGTCCAGGCCATCAAGGCCCTCAAGGAGGAGGGGGTCCGGGTGGTCCTCCTCAACTCCAACCCGGCCACGCTCATGACCGACCCGGGCCTCGCCGACGCCGTCTACATCGAACCCATGGTTCCCGAGGCGGTGGAGGCGATCCTGGCCCGGGAGGGCGTGGAAGCCCTGCTCCCCACCGTGGGCGGCCAAACGGGGCTGAACCTGGCCGTGGCCTGCGCCCGCCAGGGGATCCTGGACCGCCACGGCGTCCGGCTCATCGGCGCCTCGGTGGAGGCCATCGAGACGGCGGAGGACCGGGAGCGCTTCAAGGCCGCCATGGCCCGGGCGGGCCTGCCCACCTCCCGCTCCTTCGTGGCCCGCTCGGTGGAGGAGGGCCTTCGCCGCATCGCCGAGGTGGGCTACCCGGCCATCCTCCGGCCCTCCTTCACCCTCGGCGGCGTGGGAGGGGGCGTGGCCCGGGACCGGGAGCAGCTGGCCCGGCTCCTGGGGGAGGGTTTGGCCCTGAGCCCCGTCCACGAGGTGCTGGTGGAGGAGAGCCTCATCGGCTGGAAGGAGTTCGAGCTGGAGGTGATCCGGGACCGGGCCGACAACGCCATCGTGGTCTGCTCCATCGAGAACCTCGACCCCATGGGGGTCCACACCGGCGATTCGGTGACCGTCGCCCCCGCCCAGACGCTGACCGACAAGGAGTACCAGGTCATGCGGGACTGGGGCCTCAAGGTCCTGAGGACCGTCGGGGTGGAGACGGGGGGCTCCAACGTCCAGTTCGCCCTCCACCCGGGGACCGGCCGGATGGTGGTGGTGGAGATGAACCCCCGGGTCTCCCGCTCCTCGGCGCTGGCCAGCAAGGCCACCGGCTACCCCATCGCCCGGGTGGCCACCCTCCTGGCCCTGGGAAAGACGCTGGACCAGATCCCCAACGCCATCACCGGAACCACCCCCGCCTCCTTCGAGCCCACGCTGGATTACGTGGTCACCAAGGTCCCGAGGTGGGCCTTCGACAAGTTCAAGGGCGCCGACCCGACCCTCACCACGGCCATGAAGTCCATCGGGGAGGTGATGGCCATCGGGCGGACCTTCGCCGAGTCCCTCTCCAAGGCCGTCCGTTCGCTGGAGGTGGGGCGGTACGGCCTGCTCGACGGGGTGGACCCGGTCCCCGACCGCAAGACCCTCCTCCGGAAGCTTCAGGAGCCCAACTGGGAGCGCCTCTTCTACGTGGCCCTGGCCTTCAACCACGGCCTCACCGTCCAGGAGGTCCACGAACTGACGGGCATCGACCCGTGGTTCCTCCAGCACGTGGAGGCGCTGGTGGCGGCCGAGAACCGGGCCCGCTTCTTCACCCTCGCCTCTTGCCCGGCCTCGGTGCTTCGGCAGTTCAAGCGGAAGGGCATCGCCGACCGGACGCTGGCGGCCCTCTGGCACTGCCGGGAGGACGACGTTCGAAGCCGCCGCCGGGAGGCGGGGATCCTACCCGCCTTTCTGGGCGTGGACACCTGCGCCGCCGAGTTCGACGCCCGGACGCCGTACTTCTACAGCGCCTACGAGGACCATACCGAGGCGCCCTCTCCCTCCGCCCCGACCATGGTGGTCCTGGGGAGCGGGCCCAACCGCATCGGCCAGGGCATCGAGTTCGACTACTGCTGCTGCCAGGCGGTCCTGGGCTTCGCCGACGAAGGCTTCGAGACGGTCATGGTGAACTGCAACCCCGAGACCGTCTCCACCGACTTCGACACGGCCGACCGCCTCTACTTCGAGCCGGTGACGCTGGAGGACGTCACGGCGGTGCTGGACGTGGAGAAGCCCGCCGGCGTGGTGGTGACCTTCGGAGGCCAGACGCCCCTCAAGCTGGCCCGGGACCTCGAACGTCTGGGCTACCCCCTCCGGGGTACGCCGCCCGCCGCCATCCACCGGGCGGAGGACCGGGAGGCCTTCCAGGCCCTCTGCCGCGCCATGGGCCTGAGGCACCCCGAGGGAGCCATCGCCCGCTCGGTGGCCGAGGCCCGGAGGGAGGCCGCCGCCCTGGGTTTCCCCCTCATCGTGCGCCCCTCCTACGTCCTCGGGGGCCAGGGGATGGCGGTGGTCACGGGGGAGGAGCACCTGGACGCCTACCTCGCCGCCGCCCTCAAGGTGAGCGAGGACAACCCCCTGCTCCTGGACCGCTTCCTCGAAGAGGCGGTGGAGGTGGACGCCGACGCCCTCTGCGACGGGAAGGAAGGGATCCTCTGCGGCGTGCTGGAGCACGTGGAGAAGGCCGGCATCCACTCCGGCGACTCCTCCCAGGTCTTCCCGCCCCAGACCCTTCCCCCGGCCCTGCTGGCCCAGATGGAGGAGGCGACGCTGGGGATGGCCCGGGAGCTGGGCGTCGTGGGGCTCCTCAACGTCCAGTTCGCCCTCAAGGGGGACGAGATCTACGTCCTGGAGGTGAATCCCCGGGTCTCCCGCACCGTGCCCTTCCTGGCCAAGGCCCGGGGGGTGGCCTTCCCGCGTCTGGCGGCCCGGCTTGTGGCGGGGCGGCGCCTGGCCGAACTGCCCCTGGACCTGCCCCCTCCCCGCTCGGTCTTCGTCAAGGCCTCGGTCTTCCCCTTCGCCCGGCTCCGGGGGGAGGATCCGATTCTGGGGCCCGAGATGAAGTCCACCGGAGAGGTCATGGGGATCGGCGCCGACTTCGGCATTGCCTTCGCCAAGGCGCTGAGGGCGGCGGGGACGGCCCTTCCCGAATGGGGGGGGATCTTCGTCAGCGTGCGGGACTCGGACAAGGAGGCCTTTCGGGAGGTGGCGGCGGGCTACGTCCGGCAGGGCTTCGGCCTCTTCGCCACGGCGGGGACCCGGGCCTTCCTGGAGGGGTGCGGGGTCCCCTGCGAGCCGGTCTTCAAGGTCGGGGAAGGGAAGCCCGACGCCGTGGACCTGTTGCGGGACGGCCAGATCCAGATGGTGATCAACACCCCCCTGGGCCGGAAGAGCCAGTTCGACGAGGCGGCCATCCGGGTGGAGGCCATCGCCCTCCAGGTTCCCTGCTTGACCACCGTGGAGGCCGCCCGGGCGGCCCTCCTGGGCATCCGCGCCCTCTCCGACCGCCGTCCCGACTACCGGCCTTTGAGGAAGTGGCAGTAAGGCCTTCCTTCCCGCGGCCGCCGGGGGAGTAAAGGGCGGGCTGGAGGCGTTGGGAGGAGCCGGCGGGCGACCCCGCCGGGGGCACCGGTGAGATGGAGAAGACCATGAATCCGGAAGGACGGAGCGAAACGGGATTGGAACGGTTGCGGATTCCCGAAGAGCGCCGGGGGGGGACCGGGCGCGGGGGCGGGCGCCTCTGGGCGATTCTTTTGGGGGCCGGGGGGCTCCTGGTTCTGGCTCTGGTTCTGCGGTGGGCGCTGAAGCCCGTGGAGGTGCCGGTGGCCAGGGTCCTGGAACCGGCGGGCCCCGAGGGACAGGCGATCCTTGAGGCCTCGGGCTACGTCACCCCCCGCCGGCGGGCCACCGTGGCCGCCAAGATCACCGGCCGGGTCGCCGAGATGCTCGTGGAGGAGGGGATGCGGGTGGAGGCGGGACAGGTGCTGGCCCGGCTGGACGAGGCCGAGGCGAGAAGGCGCCTCGAAGCCGCCGAGGCGGAGGTCCGGGTGGCCCGGGCCCGCCTTCCGGAGGCCCGGGCCGGCCTGGCCCTGGCCGACGCCCAGTTCCAGAGGGTGAGCGCCCTTCACCACTCCGGCTACGCCAGCGACGACGACCGCGACCGGGCCCGAACCGCCTACGACGCCGCCCGCTCCCAGGTGGCGGCGGCGGAGGAGAGCCTGAAGGCCGCCGAGGCCGCCCGGGAGGTGGCCCGGCAGGACCTGGAGAACTGCACCATCCGGGCGCCCTTCGCGGGCATCGCCGTCTCCAAGGACGCCCAGGTGGGCGAAATGGTCTCCCCCGTCTCGGCGGGAGGCGGCTTCACCCGGACGGGCATCGCCACCGTGGTGGACATGGACTCCCTAGAGGTGGAGGTGGACGTGAACGAATCCTTCATCGCCCGGATCCACCCCGGCCAGAGGGTGGAGGCGGCCCTGGACGCCTACCCCGACTGGAAGATCCCCGCCTCGGTCCGGACGGTCATCCCCACCGCCGACCGCCAGAAGGCCACGGTGAAGGTCCGGATTTCCTTCGACCGCCTCGACCCCCGGATCCTGCCGGACATGGGTGTCAAGGTGGCCTTCCTGGGAGAGGCGCCGCCCCCGGGGACGCCGAAACCCGCGGCCCTCCTTCCCCGGGAAGCGGTCTTTAACCGGGAGGGAAAGCCCTCGGTCTTCGTCCTCGAGGGAGGGAGGCTCCGCCTGCGGGAGGTCCGCCCCGGCGAAGCCCGGGGGATGGACCTGGAGGTCCTCTCCGGGTGCACGCCGGGCGAAACGGTGGTGGTGGGGGGCCAGGACCACCTGAAGGACGGCATGCGGGCCCGGCCCCGCCGCTAGCGGCCCCGGGAGACGGTCCCATGGTGCGCGTGGACGGACGGGGAAGCGGGGCCCTCATCGAGGTCCGGAACCTCGACAAGGTGTACACCCGGGGAGGGGAGACCCTCCACATCTTGAACGGGCTCAACCTCGACGTGGAGAGGGGGGAGTTCGTCGCCTTCATGGGGCCGTCGGGCTCCGGGAAGACGACGCTCCTCAACCTCCTCGGCGGGCTGGACCTCCCCACCCGCGGCTCCATCACCGTGGCGGGGGACGAGATCACCGCCCTCTCGGGGGCCCGTCTCTCGGCCTGGCGGGCCCGCCACGTGGGCTTCGTCTTCCAGATGTACAACCTCCTGCCGGTCCTGACGGCCTTCCAGAACGTCGAACTGCCCCTGCTCCTCACCGGTCTCACCCGGGCCGAGCGGCGGGACCACGTGGAGGCGGCCCTCTCCCTCGTGGGGCTCGCCGACCGGATGGACCACTACCCCCGCCAGCTCTCCGGGGGCCAGGAACAGCGGGTGGCCATCGCCCGGGCCCTGGTGGCCGACCCCACCTTCCTTCTCTGCGACGAGCCCACCGGCGACCTGGACCGTGCCAGCGCCGAGGAGATCCTTGACCTCTTGGAACGGCTCTCGGCGGACTTCGGGAAGACCATCCTCCTCGTCACCCACGATCCCAAGGCCGCCCAGTGGGCGGGAACCCTCCTCCATCTCGAGAAGGGTGTCCTGGTGGAGGCGAAGGGGTGAGGGGGACGCCGAAAAGGGCCCGCGGAACGCCGGGAGGGGCTGCCCCGTGACCCGCTTCCTTCCCCTCCTTCTGGCCAACGTGACCCGGAAGAAGGCGCGCCTTCTGCTCACGGTGGGCTCCTACGCCGTGGCCCTCTTCCTCTTTGGACTGCTCTCCGCGGTGGACGCCGCCTTCAGCCAGGGGGTGGAGGTGGCGGGGGCGGACCGCCTGATCGTGCGGAACCGGGTCTCCCTCATCATGCCCCTTCCCATTTCATACCGGGACCGCATGCTGGCCCTTCCGGGGGTTCGGACGGTCACCTTCGCCACCTGGTTCGGGGGCATCTACCAGGAAGAGCGCAACTTCTTCCCCAACTTCGCCGTGGACCCCGACCGCTACCTGGAAACCTATCCCGAGTTCCTCGTGGACCCCGGCCAGTGGGCGGACTTCCTGAAGGACCGGGAAGCCTGTGCCGTCGGGCAGAAGCTCGCCCAGCGCTTCGGCTGGAAGGTGGGGGACCGGATCCCCCTCAAGGGGACCATCTGGCCCGGCGTCTGGGAGTTCAACCTCCGGGTGATCTACCGGGGAAGCCGGCCCGAGGACGACGAGGGCCAGTTCTGGTTCCGGTACGACTACCTGGAGGAGCGGCGGCCCTGGGGAAAGGGGACGGTGGGGTGGTACATCGTCCGGGTGACCGACCCCGACCGGGCGGCGGCGGTGGCGCGGGCCATTGACGAACGCTTCGCCAACTCCTCCTACGAGACGGCCGCCGAGACGGAGAAGGCCTTCGCCGCCGGCTTCGTGCGCCAGATGGGCAACATCCAGGCCCTCATCCTCGCCATCGGGTCGGTGGTCTTCTTCACCCTCCTGCTGGTCACGGGCAACGTCATGGCCATCACCGTGCGGGAGCGCCTGGCGGAGATCGGGGTCCTCAAGACGCTGGGCTTCTCCGACGGGGCGGTCCTGGGCCTGCTCCTCCTCGAATCGTGCCTCTACGCCGCCGTGGGCGCCGCCCTGGGCCTCCTGGGGGCCAAGGCCTTCACCCTGGCCGGGGATCCGACGGGCGGCCTGCTGGTGGCCTTCTACGTCTCCTGGGGGCGGCTGGGGGCCGGCTTCCTCCTGGCGCTGGCGGTGGGGCTCGCCGCCGGTCTCTTTCCGGGCCTTGCCGCCATGCGCCTGAAGATCGTGGACGCCCTCCGGAGGGTCTAGGGAAATGGCCGTTCCGCTGGTCTACAACCTCCGCTCCATCAAGGTCCGCTGGGCCTCCACGTCGGTGGCGGTCCTGGGGATCGCCGGGGCGGTGGCGGTCTTCGTGGCCGTCCTCTCCCTGGCCCGGGGCTTCGAGTTGACGCTGGTGGAGTCGGGATCCCCCCGCAACGCGCTGGTGCGGAGGGCCGGGGCCAGCGCCGAGATGGAGAGCGTGGTGACGCTGGAGCAGGTCCGGATCATCGCCGACGCCCCCGGCGTCGCCCGGGACCGGTCGGGAAGGCCGCTCGTCAGCGCCGAGGTGGTGGCCATCGGCCCCTTCCGCCACCGGGCTTCGGCCTCGGAGGCGCTGGCCCAGGTCCGCGGCGTCTCCGAAGAGGCCCTGCGGATCAGGGACAACCTCCGGGTCTCTGAGGGGCGCTTTTTGAGGCCCGGCCTCGCCGAGCTGGTGGTGGGCAAGAACGCCGCCGTCCTGTACGAGGGCTTCTCCCTGGGGGAGAGCCCCCGCTTCGGGGGCCGGACCTGGAAGGTCGTGGGGATCCTGGACGCCTCGGGAAGCGCCTTCGACTCGGAGGTCTGGGCCGACGCCCGCGTCCTCAACCAGACCTTCAAGCGGCCGGAGTACATCTTCCAGTCGGTGACGGTCCGGCTGGAGAGCCCCGAGGCCCTCCCCGCCTTCGAGAAGGCCCTCAAGGCCGACCCCCGGCTCACCGTGCAGGTGGACCGGGAGGACCGTTACTACGCCAAGCAGTCCCGGGTCGTCTCCACGCTGATCCGGGTCCTCGGCTACCTGGTGGCGGGGGTGATGGCCGTGGGGGCGCTCTTCGCCGCCCTCAACACCCTCTACTCGGCGCTGGCGGCGCGGACCCGGGAGGTGGCCGTCCTTCGGGCCCTGGGGTTCTCTCCCCGGGACGTGGTCTTCTCCTGGCTCTTCGAGGCCCTGGTCATCGCCCTCCTCGGCGGGCTCCTGGGGGACCTTCTGGTGATTCCCCTGAACGGCCTCACGACCTCCACCATCAACTGGCAGACCTTCAGCCAGATCGCCTTCGCCTTCCGCGTCACGCCGGAGCTGCTCCTCCGGGGCCTTCTCTTCGCCCTCGCCATGGGCCTGGTGGGGGGCCTGCCGCCGGCCCTCCGGGCCGCCCGCATCCCCGTCGCCGCCGCCCTCCGGGAACTGTAGAGAAGCCTTCCCGGCGGCCCGGAATCCGCCGAACCGCTTTCCACCCACTGCTGTCCAAAATCCTAGGCGGGGAGGTTTTCCGCCTTTTACCCGGAGCGGAGCGAAGGGTGAAAGGCAGGCCGCAGGATTGGGCCTTGGGCGAAGGTCCTCAAGGGGCCTTCGGGCCAGGTCTCCTGAAAGAAAGGGGGGCGGCCCTTCGCCGCCCCCCCGCGCCTTGGGCGCTTCGCCGTCAGTGCTTCTTGGCCTTCTTCGCCGGGGTCTCTCCGCCCTGGACGATCCGCACCGTCTCCCGGGCGATCATCAGCTCCTCGTTGGTGGGGACCACCATGACCGTCACCTTGCTCTTGGCGGAGGAGATGATCTTCTCCCGCTCGGGGCTCTCGTTGCGCTTCTTGTCGATCTCCACCCCCAGGTAGTCGAGGTTGGAGCAGGCCGTCTCCCGGACCAGCGGGTCATTCTCGCCGATGCCGGCGGTGAAGACGATGACGTCCACGCCGTTCATGGAGGCGGCGTAGGTGCCGATGTACTTTCGGATCCGGTAGCAGAACATTTTGAAGGCGACCTGGGCCCGCTCGTTGCCCTCGGCCATGGCCTTGTGGATGTCCCGCATGTCGTGGCTGACGCCCGAGACCCCCAGGAGGCCGCTCTTCTTGTTGAGGATCGCCACCACGCCCTCGGCGTCGGTCTTCTCCACCTCGGCCATGTACGGAATGAGGGCGGGGTCAATGTCCCCGGAGCGCTGGCCCATCATGAGGCCGTTGAGCGGCGTGAGGCCCATGGAGGTCTCCAGGGACTGGCCGTTCTGGATGGCGGTGATGGAGCACCCGTTCCCCAGGTGGGCGGTGATCATCCGCAGGGACTCGAGGGGCTTCCCGAGGATCTCCGCCGCCCGGTGGGCGACGAACTGGTGGGAGGTGCCGTGGAAGCCGTACCGCCGCACCCCGTGCTTTTCGTAGTACTCGTAAGGGATGGCGTAGAGGAAGACGTGCTTGGGCATGGTCTGGTGGAAGGCCGTGTCGAAGACCGCCACCTGGGGGATGGTCGGGCAGAGCTTCTTGCAGGCCTCGATCCCCATGAGGTTCAGCGGGTTGTGCAGGGGGGCGAAGCGGATGCACTCCCGGATGGCGTCCACCACCGGGTCCTCCAGGAGGGCCGAGGCGTGGAACTTCTCGCCCCCGTGGACCACCCGGTGGCCGATGGCGGCGATCTCTTGGGTGTTCTTGAGGACGCCGTACTCGGGGTCGGTCAGCGCGCTGAACATGTCGCTCACCGCCACGGCGTGGTTGGGGATCCCCGAGCGGATGGTGATCTTGCCCACCCCCACCGACTCGTGCTTGAGGGAGGCCCCCTCCGAGCCGATGCGCTCCACGAGGCCCTTGGCCGCGATCTTCTCGTGCTCCATGTCGAAGAGCTGGTACTTCAGGGACGAACTGCCGCAGTTCACTACGAGGGTCTTCATCGTGTCCTCCGGAATGGCGCGGGCGCCAGGAAGCGGGAAGGGGGAGAGGACCGCCCGGCCGGGCTTCCCCGCTCCTCGGGGTTCGGGTCCCTCGATGGGCTCCTGGCGCGGTTCCTTTCTTACCCGATGGCCTGGGCCGCCGTGAGCGCGGCCACGTTGACGATGTCCGAGACCTTGCAGCCCCGGGAGAGGTCGTTGGCGGGTTTGGCGAGCCCCTGGAGGACCGGTCCGATGGCCTCGGCCTTCCCCAGGCGCTCCACCGCCTTGTAGCAGATGTTCCCCGCGTTCAGGTCGGGGAAGACGAGGACGTTGGCCTTGCCCGCCACGGGGCTTCCCGGCGCCTTCCGGGCCCCCACCGAGGGCAGGAGGGCGGCGTCCATCTGAAGTTCGCCGTCGGCGAGGAGATCGGGCCGCCGCTCCTTCACGATGGCCAGCGCCTTGCGCACCTTGTCCACCGTCTCGTGCTCGGCGCTTCCCTTGGTGGAGAAGGAGAGCAGGGCCACCCGCGGCTCCATGTCGCAGAAGGCCCGGGCGCTGTCGGCGGAGGCCAGGGCGATGTCGGCGAGCTGCTCGGCGGTGGGAGCGGGGATCACCGCGCAGTCGGCGAAGATCATGAGGCCCTTCTCGCCGAAGGCCGGGTCGGGGTGGACCATGATGAAGCAGGAGCTCACCGTCCGGATCCCCGGCGCGCAGCCGATCACCTGGATGGCCGCCCGCATCACGTGGGCCGTCGTGTTGGTGGCGCCGCTCACGCAGCCGTCGCAGAGCCCCCGGCGCACCAAAAAGTCCCCGAAGAAGACGTTGTCGGAAACCGCCTGGCGGGCCTGCTCCAGCGTCATCCCCTTGGCCTTGCGGAGCTCGAAAAGCTCGGCGGCGAACTCCTCCAGGAGGGGCGAGGTCCGGTGGTCGAGGACCTTGACCTTGGCGAGCCCGGCCGTCTCCTTCCCCAGAGCCGCCTCCACCTGCTGGGGGGTGGCCAGCAGGGTCACGTCGGCGAAGTCCTCCTTCGCGATCTCCACCGCCGCCTGCACCATCCGGGCGTCCATGCCCTCCGAAAGGACGATGTGCTTTCGCTGCGCCTTTACCTTAGCCTTGATCCGGTCCATGACGTGCATCGAATTCCTCCTGGCGCCGCCCCGGCCGGACTTCCCCCCGAAGCGCGGGAACACCTTCCGGAAGGGGAGAGGGGATGGGCCGCCGGGGCCGGGCGCGTGGTTCGTTCGCTCTCCGTTGTAACGCCTTCGTACCAGTCGAAGGCGCCAGCAGTGGGGCATTCTACACGCTTTTTCCGTGAGCGGAAAGGCTCCTTCGCCCCCGCCCTTCCTACTGTGTGGCCTGCCCCACCACCCCCGCCTCTGTGTGTGAGTGCATACATACGCCACCCCCGGTCCCTCGGCCTCTCCCGCCGGGGCGGGGGAAGCGCCGTGCGGGAGGGGCGCCAGAAGCCCGGGAAGGCCGCCCGAAGGGTGAAGGAGCGAAGCCCGGCCCTTGACACCTTTTGGGGCGTGGGCTAGGTTGCCGACAGAGGCGGGGAACTCTCGCTCGGGAAGGGCTTTTTCGGAGCATCCCACCGGATTCTCCACCGTGGCGAGACCCGCCGGGGCCAGAGGCGACTTCGGGCTCCATCGCGATGGGCCCCGGGCTCCCCGCGTCGAATTGGCGAAGAGTGGAGGGTGAAAGCAGCCCATGCCGAGAAGACCGAATCACGGCCAGCGATCCGACACCACCGGCGCCACCGTCGGCTACGAAGCCCAGCTCTGGCAGATGGCCGACGCGCTCCGCGGCTCCATGGACGCCGCCGAGTACAAGCATGTCGTGCTCGGGCTGATCTTCCTCAAGTACATCTCCGACGCCTTCGAGGAGCAGCACGCGAAGCTCGTCGCCGAACGGTCGCAGGGGGCCGACCCGGAGGACCCCGACGAGTACCGCGCCCAGAGCATCTTCTGGGTCCCGCCCGAGGCGCGTTGGGCGCACCTGAAGGCCCAGGCGAAGCAGCCCACCATCGGCCGGCTCGTGGACGACGCCATGGCCGCCATCGAGCGCGACAACCCGGCCCTCAAAGGCGTCCTGCCCAAGGACTTCGCCCGCCCGGCGCTCGACAAATCCCGCCTCGGCCAGCTCATTGACCTCATCACCAACATCCGGGTCGGCGACGAGGCCAGTCGCGCCAAGGACGTGCTCGGGCGCGTTTACGAATACTTCCTCTCCCAGTTCGCCAGCGCCGAGGGCAAGAAGGGCGGTGAGTTCTACACGCCGCGCTGTGTCGTCAAGCTCCTCGTCGAGATGCTCGAACCCTATCGCGGCCGCGTCTACGACCCCTGCTGCGGCTCATCCGGGATGTTCGTGCAGTCGGTGGAGTTCATTCGGGCCCACGCCAACGGCAACGGCAACGGCGGCAAGGCGAAAGCCGACATCTCCATCTACGGGCAGGAACTGAACTACACCACGTGGCGGCTTGCGAAGATGAACCTTGCCATCCGCGGCATCGAGGGCCAGATCGCCCAGGGGGACACCTTCCACAACGACCGCTTCCCCGACCTCAAGGCCGACTTCATCCTCGCCAACCCGCCCTTCAACGTCTCCGACTGGGGCGGCGAGCGCCTGCGCGACGACAAACGCTGGAAGTACGGTATCCCACCCGCCGGCAACGCCAACTTCGCCTGGGTGCAGCACATCATCCACCACCTCGCGCCCACGGGCGTGGCCGGCTTCGTCCTCGCCAACGGCTCGATGTCCTCCAACCAGTCCGGCGAGGGCGAGATCCGCAAGAGCCTGATCGAGGCCGACCTCGTGGACTGCATGGTCGCCCTGCCGGGCCAGCTCTTCTACTCGACGCCGATCCCGGCGTGCCTGTGGTTCCTCGCGCGCGACAAATCCGGTAGGGGCGCCATTCATGGCGCCCGTACACGAAACCGCCGCGGCGAGGTGCTCTTCATCGACGCCCGTAAGCTCGGCCGCATGGTGGACCGCACCCACCGCGAGCTGACCGACGAGGACATCGCCCGCATCGCCGGCACCTACCACGCCTGGCGCACCGTAGGGGCGCAATTCATTGCGCCCAAGAACGCACCCGCCGATTCGGGGCGCGATGAATCGCGCCCCTACCAGGACATCCCTGGTTTCTGCAAATCCGCCACGCTGGAGGACATTCGCAAGCACGGCCACGTCCTCACGCCCGGCCGCTACGTCGGCGCCGAGGCGCAGGCGGACGACGGCGAGCCCTTCGCGGAGAAGATGAAGCGGCTGGTTGCCCAGCTTCGCGAGCAGCAGACCGAAGCCGCGAAGCTCGATGCGGCGATCGCCAGAAACCTGAGGGAGCTGGGGTATGGCGGATAATCTTCGTAGCGTTGAATATGGACCGCCCTCCGGCGTCTTGATAAACGCGGCGTTTAACATGCGACACAAGCCAGCCAAAGGCCCCGCAGCCCCGGCAGGCGACAAGCAGGCCGAGAGGCCCAAGTTCGACGCGGCAGTGGCAAAAAAACCGGAGGGCATCGCTCATGGCAAACAGTGACGAGATTCGTTGGTAACAACGCCTGGAGAATTTCGGCAAGGCACTGGCGCAACTGGAGTCGGCCTGCAATAAGGATGAATACTCGGACCTGGAGCGGGCCGGATTGGTCCAGATGTTCGAGTTCACCATGGAACTTGCCTGGAACACGCTGAAAGACCTGCTGTTCTATGAAGGATTCGACACGAAAACGCCGAGGGAGACCCTCCGCAAGGCGTTCGAAGCCGAGTATCTCACCGAAGACGAGACGGAAACGCTGCTGGATGCCCTGACCAAGCGCAATGTCCTCAGCCATACCTACGATGAAAAAACGGCCAAGGAAGCGGAGCGACTCGTCAAAGACGTGTTCAGGCCGGTTTTCCGCGCGCTCTACGACCGGCTGCAAAGAAAACGCCATTCATGACCGACGGACTCAAACCGGAATATCGGCGTGCAATCATTGAAACGCTTTCGGCCAATCCGAAAGTCGAACGGGTTGTGCTTTTCGGCTCCCGCGCCATGGGAACCTTCACGCCGACTTCGGACATTGACCTTGCCCTGTTCGGAGACGACCTGACCCTGAGCGATCAGGCGGCTCTCACCGAGGCCATGGCGGAATTGGCCATCCCCCAGCGGGTTGACATTCTTATCCATCATCGCATCGAGAATCAGGCACTGCGCGACCACATCCGCAAGCACGGCGTCGAGTGGTTCGCCCGGAAGCGGGCTTCGGGGACAACGAATATGGCGGGTGAGTGGCGGGAAGTCGCTCTGGGCGAATTGGTCGATCTTTTCGACGGCCCGCATGCAACCCCGCCAAAGACGGAGAGGGGCCCGGTTTTTCTCGGAATTTCGAATCTCGCCAATGGCAGACTCAATCTTGCTGAGACCGAACATCTGTCTGAATCGGACTTCGTGAGATGGACGCGTCGGGTCGAGCCGCAGCCAGGCGATGTTGTCTTCTCGTACGAAACGCGTCTGGGAGAGGCAGCTTCCATTCCGCGCGATCTTCGTTGTTGTCTTGGCCGGCGTATGGGGCTGCTTCGACCTCGTCCGGGTGCAATTGACAATCGGTTTCTGCTCTACGCGTATCTGGGTCCTCAGTTTCAAGACGTCCTGCGTTCCCGCGCTGTGCATGGCAGCACTGTTGATCGCATTCCGCTGGAGCAGATGCCCGGCTTTCCAATCCGGGTTCCTATTGACCTCAGCGAACAGCGCGCCATCGCGCACATCCTCGGCACGCTGGACGACAAGATCGAGCTGAACCGGCGGATGAGCGAGACGCTGGAGGCGATGGCGCGGGCGCTCTTCAAGTCGTGGTTCGTGGACTTTGACCCGGTGCGCGCCAAGGCCGAAGGCCGCGACCCCGGCCTGCCCCAGCCCCTCGCCGACCTCTTCCCAGATTCCTTCGAGGACTCCGAGCTGGGGGAGATTCCGAAGGGGTGGGAGGTCCGGCCGTTTGCAGACACCGTCGACATCATTGGCGGGGGCACACCTAAGACGTCTGTGGCCGATTACTGGAACGGGGACATCCCGTGGTTCTCGATCGTTGATGCCCCGACACCGTCGGAAGTGTGGGTTGTGGACACAAAGAAGAAGATTACGCGCGAAGCCATCGAGAACTCGGCCGCGCGCGTGCTTCCAGTGGGGACGACGATCATCTCCGCGCGGGGCACGGTCGGGCGTGTTGCGCTGGTCGGAGTACCTATGGCTATGAATCAATCATGCTATGGGCTCCGCGGACGAACGGGGGCGCACGGATTTTTCAACTACTTCTCGATACGGGAACTGGTCGCACGCCTCCAGCAGCACGCGCACGGGTCCGTGTTTGACACCATTACGCGTGACACTCTCGCCGGTGTATCTGTGGTGGTGCCGCCGGCCCGGTTAGTTGACAACTTCGAGAACCGAGTCGGTCCGAGCCTCGATCGTGTCCGCGCGGGCCTGATGGAGTCCCGCACCCTCGCCCAACTGCGCGACGCGCTGCTGCCAAAGCTCATCTCCGGCGAGCTGCGAGTGAAGGACGCGGAACGGTTTATGAAGGAGTGGGGGATGTGAAATACGACCCGGCACGCCATCACCGCCGCAGCATCCGCCTGCGCGGCTACGATTATTCACAGGCAGGGGCGTATTTTGTGACGGTTTGCGTCCAAGGGCGGGAACGCCTGTTTGGTGATGTGGTGGATGGGGAAATGCGTCTGAATGATGCGGGGCAGATGGTTGCGCAATGCTGGCAGGAATTACCGGCGCATTTCCCCCATCTGGAATTGGATGAATTTGTCGTGATGCCAAATCACATGCACGGCATCATCATCGTAGGGGCGCCATTTATGGCGCCCTATGGGTCGTGCGCGATAAATCCGGGCGCGATAAATCCGGGCGCGATGAATCCGGGCGCGATAAATCCGGGCGCGATGAATCGCGCCCCTACGGGGTTGGGCGAAATCGTTCGATCATTCAAGGCGGTTGCGACACGCAGGATCAGGCAGGCAGGTGTTTCGGCTT
>Ga0272448_1004177_pt1 | contig 16624 bp, 10 predicted proteins | sample YNPCB0191_FD_202220 | JGI IMG/M metagenome (GOLD analysis project Ga0272448, IMG submission 202220) | Hot spring sediment microbial communities from Yellowstone National Park, WY, United States - YNP-CB-019-1 | ecosystem: Environmental > Aquatic > Thermal springs > Hot (42-90C) > Sediment...
TTGGATCATTAAGTTCTATTCCATCCAGCATTATTAAGGTATGTCCTGGTTTTGAACCTCTTAAATATATAGAAGTTACTCCACCAAAACTGCCATTTTCCAAAACCGATATACCTGGAGTATCACGTAATACTTCTGATACTGTTCTTTTACCTTTTTTTTCTAAATCATCAGATGTAATTACAGTAGTAAAACTCCCTGTTTCACCTTGACGACCCTCAGTTTTTGTGGCAGTAACAATTACTTCTCCGAGATTATACTTTATACCAGAGACACTTTTTTCTTGGGTTAAACCATCAATAGTTATTACCAGAAACAATACAACCAATAATTCTATAATTTTATTTTTCATTTTTCAATCTCCTTTTTTTTGAAGTTATTCTCTATAAGGTTCTTGGAAAATCAATATTTAAAATTTGACTAATTAGATTTTCCACTAATTGATTTTCCAGTTGCAATTAAAAAACAAATTTGCTAAAATACTTTTGCCGGAGTATAGTTCTCTTAACTGGGCTATGCTTCCGGCTTTTTTACAGGTGAACCTTTATTCCTAACCATTTTCTATCACCTCCTTTCATTAATTTTTGTGCCAGTCAGGAAACTATTTTTGTTTACATAGAATTTCTAACTCCACTTGATATTTCACCGGGAACTAAAAATATATATGGTTTATGTGTAATAGGATTTTCTTTTACAATAACAACAGTCCTGTAAACTTCTTCTATTGTTTGATAAGTTAATACTTCTTTTGGTGTTCCACTTTTGTGGATTACACCATTATTAAGCAACAATAACCTATCACAATATTCACTTGCTAAATTTAAATCGTGTACAACCATAATTACTCCAATACCAAGTTCTCTATTTAATTTTCTTACAAGGTCTAAAATTGCTACCTGATGCATTATATCAAGATGAGATGTAGGTTCATCCAATAAAAGTAATTTCGGCTCCTGTGTTAATGCCTGTGCAATAAATGCAAGTTGTTTTTCTCCTTCACTAATCTGGTTTATCATCTGGTTTTTGATTCTGAAAGTGTCTGTTAATATCATAGATTTTTTGGCAATTTCTAAATCATATTTTGTTTCTAAAAATTGAAATTTTTTATAATAAGGGATTCTTCCTAAAAGAACAAACTCTTCAACAGTCATAAATCCTGTTTCAGGACTCTGAGAAACTACTGCTATATTTTTAGCCAGTTCATTAAAATTCATTTTCCAGATATTTTTTCCTTCAAAGAGAATTTCACCACTTTTTGGTTTAAGCACTCTTGTTATTGCTTTTAAAAGTGTGGTTTTTCCTGAACCATTGGGTCCGATTATTCCTACAAGTTCCCTGTGTTCTATTTTAAAAATAATATTCCTCAAAAGAAACTTAGAATCGTATCCACAAATTAGGTTTTTTATTTCAAGCATTATCTTTCTCCTATTACAACTTGTTTTTTGCTCAATGCATAAATAAAAAGTGCTCCTCCAAGTATACCGGTAATTACTCCCACTGGTAATTCAAGAGGTGAAATAATGATTCTTGACAGAGTATCGCAAAAGATTAAAAAGATTGCACCACAAAAAAAAGAACTTATTAAAAGAATTCTGTGGTCCTGTCCAACAAACATACGCATAAAATGTGGAACCACCAATCCCACAAAACCAATAATACCTGATACAGATACACTTGCTCCTGTAAGAAATGATGCAAGAACAAAAAGTAGTTTTTTTGTTTTTTCTATATTTATACCAAGATGTAATGCAGATTCTTCGCCTAAAGAAAAAGCATTAAGGTCAAGACAAAAAAAATAGGAAATAATTAATCCTGAAACAGATACTAAAATTGATAGTTTTATAAGAAACCAGTTTGGTTCTTCTAATGAACCCATTATCCAGAAAATAATTCCGGTAAGGTTTTCTATATGAGAGACAGCCATTATTAACATAATTAAAGATGATGAAATAAAACTTATCATAACACCTGTTAAAAGAAGTCCCTGAATTTTTAATATTCCATGTTTTATACATAAAGAATAAAGAATAAAAATTACCAATATTGCTCCAATAAATCCGGATAAAGGAAGTGATAAAATTTCTTTTTTATATAGTTCTAATACTAAATTCAAACAAACTCCAAGTGCTGCACCACCTGAAATACCTAATGTGTATGGTTCAACCAGTGGATTTCTAAAAATTCCCTGAAAAATAACACCTGCAATACTTAATGCTCCACCAACTGCAAATCCAAGTAAAATTCGTGGTAGCCGAATATCAAAAATAATACTATAATCAGTTGTGCCTCTACCTTCAAGTATTATATGGATAATTTTCTTAAAAGGTATAAATGCTGAACCAACACATAAAGAAAAAATGCTAACTATTGTGAAAACTCCTACTAAAAATACTACTAAAATAATCCAACGTAATAATTTTTTATTCATTGTTTTGGATGCAAAATTTCTACAATTTCTTTCAGCATTTCCACAAAACTTACTGGGGTAGGACTACAAAGTTTATAGGAGTCCATAATATAAATTTTGTTATTTTTAACTGCGTTTATAGTTTTATATTTTTGCCAGATTTCCTTTTCTTGTTTTCCTGCAATTCCCATAGTTATAATAATGATTATATCTGGATTATCTTTTATAATTTTTTCTCTTGAGTAAAGACCGTTATTATAAGGACCAATATTTATTCCTCCTGCAAATTTAATAAAATCATTAACAAATGAATTTTGAGTAGCAACCCAAAGTGGATTTGTTCCTACCTGAACTATAACTTTTGGCTTTGGTAAATTTTTAATTGTTTTGTAAATATCATCCACTTCCTTTTTTGACTTTTTTATTATCTCTTGTGCTTCCTTTTCTTTTTTAACAACTTTACCTAATTCTAAAAACTGTTTACAAATCTGTTGAAAATTTTCTGCTAAAGGTAATTTTAACACTCTTATACCTAAATTTTCTAATTTTTGTATCTGTTTTGGATTACTTAAAGATGTAGCAATAACTAAATCTGGTTTTAGAGAAACAATTTTTTCTAAATTTACTTCTATAACTGTTCCTATTTTTTCTTTATTCTGTGCTTCAGTTGGTCTTGTGCAATAAACAGTATTAGCCACAAGATTATTTTCCGCACCTAAAAGATAAAGTTGTTCTGTTATTGCTGGTCCTAATGATATAATTCTTTTTATATAGTTTTGCCTGGCATAACCTTTAAGAGCACAAAAGCATAATACCAGAAAAACATAAATAATAAATATTGTTCTAATTTGTTGTCTTATTACTTGTGATTTTTTCATCAATATATCCTTTGTACTTTATATTTCACTTTTACTCCAAAATGTAAAATAGAAACATTTTTTAAATATCTTTGACTGATTTTCTTAGCTTCTTCCATTTCATTTACAGTTGGCCTTCTGAATTTATCGTTTTCAAATGGAATATAGCCATCTATATGATATGGAATATTCGGGTCTACTTCAGCAATAAATTTGGCTATTTTCTTTATTTCATCAATATCAATATAACCAGGAATAAATACACTCTCTGCGCCCAATCTAATATGAGATGAATTTTTGTATTTTTTAAAATTCTCTAAGACCTGTTCAGGGTTATCCTTGTTTGTAAAATCTTTAAAAACTTTTTGAGTAATTGCCTTGATGCTTACACATACTTCATCCAGCGCTTTATCATCTATATATTCCCAGCCATTAGTAATGAGAATATTATAAGTAGAAAACTTTCTTTTTAATATTTTTACCAAAGGCAAAAAATCCGGGTCTTGCGTTGGTTCTTTGCCTAAAAAAATTACTCTTTTAAATAATAGTGGATTTACATAAGTAATTACTTTATCTGTATTAATGCTTTGATATTTTACTGCGGTTACGTTTTCTTCTAAATGGCAATCCTTTGGATGCCAACTGGTTATACAACCATGACAGGAAAATTGACAACCTCCATCAAAATAAAGGCAAACTTCGCTTAGTCCAGATGTATAAGTTATATGGTAAACACTCATTTATACTTTTTCCTTGAAAATTTAGGATTTAATTCTTTTTTTAATTCAATCTTCATGATCTCTTTAATTTAAGTTCTAAAAACCAATTTCTGTTTATTAGTTTTTTTTCACCAGTAATGAATTTCACAGGTTTTTTAAAAATTGGTCCGTCATAGACAAATGTGTGATATTCACCATTTTCACCGCACAAATCAACATTACTTAAATTTTTTATATCTTTCGTAAATTCTTTATTTATCTCTCGACCAAGCCATTTTTTATCTAAGAATTTAGCATTTGTACATACAATTATTGCTTTAAAACCTCTACTGATAAATTCATTAAGCAAAATTTCTCTTTTTTCTTTCCACAATGGCAACAGTGGTTTTATACCTGTTTCCTTACAAACTCTTTCTGACCAATCTCTATGTTCTTGTAAGTCAATATCACCAAATATACCAGTATTAACGCCTTTATTTTTTAGATAATAAACAGTTTTTTTAAATACTGCTTCATATGATTCCCAAGAACTTTTTGGTTGAATGATTTCTATCCCAATAGTTTCTGCTTGAAGTTTCAGCAGATTTACATCAATACCATGTGAACGCGAATATATCCCATTTTCAGAAATCATATTAAGTAAAAATGCTACTTCAAAATTTTCTTGTGTTCTATATAAAGCAAGACAGCTTTCTTTTCCACCACTCCAGCTACAAAATGCTTTCATAACAGTGCACTCTTACTTTTGTTCACAGATTAATTACATATCCGCAAATTCTACAGTGAAAACAACCATATTCAATACCTGCACCACATCCGGGGCATTTTTTTTGATTGTTTTTTGGTTTTGGAATTTCTCCAACTACATTTTTATAAATTTCATAATAATAAAGATGCTCTTTGTTAAAAAATTTTATCTGATAGATTTTTTGTTTTTCTATAAATTCTTCATCTGAAATTTTGTTGGAAATAATTTCTCTTAATTTTGTCATACCTGAACCATACTCTAATGGTCTTTTGTTCTGCCATATAATTTTTTTTGGTAGTAAATCTTCAAATGCTTTACGCAACACCCATTTTCCAAAAATTTTTCTATTTTCTTTTTTAATCTTTAGTTTTGCTGGTATCTCTAAACTAAAATCTCTAAACTCTTTATCCATATATGGTTGTTTTATTTCTATTCCAAAATATTTTCCAATTTTGTTTGAACTGAAATACATTTTCTTTGATATCTGTTGGATGTAATTATCTAAATTATTTATATTACGCATATAACTATATCCAGCAAAAAGTTCATCACTTCCATCTCCGGTTATTATGCTTTTAATTTTAAGTTCTTTTGCAAATTTTAACCCAAAATATACTGCCATATCATTTGGAATTGCAGGGTCAAAACTTTTTAATATTTTTATAACATTAGGGATTGCATTAAGAGTTTCATTTATTTTAATTTTTCTGTAATGAATCTTTAAATTTTCTCTGTTAGGAATTAAATGCAACAGTGCATAGGCATACTGAAGATCCGGCATATTTTTAATAGAGTTAAGAAAATCTTCAACTGACTTTGCATATTCAGTATCCGAACCATAATCTTTTAGTGATATATGTATTCCTATCATTCTGGGTTCAATTGCCATAAGTATGCTTGTATCTAACCCACCGGAAAAAAGTATACCTTCAGCAGAATTTCTTTTTACAGAATCTATTAATTTATTTTTCAGTTGATTATATAGATTAAGGTAATTCATTATTTAAAGTTTTTTATACATCTGTAAAATCAAAATTTTGTTATTTCATTTAATATTTTGCATGATGTATCAATTCTAAATATAGCGATTTACCTTATTAAATAAAAAAACCAACCCTCGCATAATCAGGTTGGTTTTTGTGTTATTTTTGTTTTTTCCCTTCCATGCGAAGGTACTTCCATAAATAAGTAATAGACCGGACTCCTCTTGATTTAGTCAAGAGATTAGAAATTCCCTAACTGGCTCTGTCTTTGGATTTGAGATTGTTTCGGTCATTTATTCATAATGACGTCATTGCAAGCACCAAAAGGCTTCTGCCAATTTCAAATCAGGGAATTTGTGTCAAGAGATTACCGTTGCGTGGCAGTGTCTTGAATTTTTCTGTCTAATTTAATATTCTGACAGAAAGCACAAGAACTTCCTTTACTTATTTGGTATAAAATTTAAATTTTATAGAACAATTTATTATAATAATACAAATTAAAAATATTTTTGTCAAGTTTTTAAAATAAATTTTTAAATAAAAGAACATTTGACATAGATTACAGAATTTTGTTATAATACTAATATAATTTCTCTGAAAAGTTTTATATATGAATAAAATATTTATTCTTGATATTACAGAAGAATTACATAAATTAAATGAAATATTAAAATCAAGTGATTATGAAACAATAACATTTTCAAATATACAGGACCTACTCTATTATATACCTGTTCATAAGCCACAATTAATAATTGTTGATGATATATCAAAAAAAAATTTAAAAAAAATAATAAGAAGTTATTTTTTCATTCCTGTAATTGTATATGGTTCATCTATAAGAGAAAAAACATATTCTAATTATATAAAAAAAGGATATATAAAATATATCTCAAATAACTTAGAACAGGAAAATATTTTATCAATTATTAAAGAAACATTTTTCAAAGGACTGGCAAAACCATATTTATGGGATAAGGAATTAAAAATAAATTCATCAATTTTAAATTTGAGAAAAATAAAAAACATTATTTTGGTTATTTTATTATGTGGATTGATTTTAGTTTCCTATATAATTGCTAAAAATAATATATTTGATAAACAGAACTTTGCCAAATTAATTAAGACATATTATTTACCATATTCTAATCCAACAGGACTTACAGTAGTTGGAAATGAATTATGGGTTTGTGACTGGAACACACAAAATATATATATACACTCAAAAGATAAAAATTTAAATATGATTAAAATTTTTTCTGTTCCATATATGAGGTTCAGTTGTATTTCTCAAAAGGATGAATTTTTGTGGGCATATGACCCGTGGAATAATAAAATCTGTAAGTTAAAAGTGAACAATCAAATTAGTTTAATTTCATCTTATGATGTTTCAGGAGTAAATATTACCGGAATGTGTTTTGATGGAAGTTATCTTTGGTTAATAGACATTAATAACAAAAAGATATCTAAATATATACCTGAAGAAAAACTGATTTTTACAGAAAGTTTTCCCTGTCCTGACAGTAATATTTCAGGTATTTTTATTGATGATAATAAAATTATATGGACTGTTGATTCTAATAAAATTTACAAACACAAAAATGATAAGAATTTAACAGTAGAATCAATTTTTGAATTGAGTGATGAAGAAACATCAAGACATAAAATTTCAAGTATAGCAGTTGATAGTGATTCTATCTGGATATGTATAGAGAAACTTCAGAAAATTATTAAATACCCAAAAAATATAATGGTATCAGGTTTATAATTTTTTGTTATGCATGAAAAACTTTAAAAAATTTTATATTTTACTTTGTTTATTTTTAATTTTTATTTCAAGTATATTTGCTCAACCACAACCAATAACAAATCTATCTGCATTAACCGGAGATAATGAATCAGAAATATTTCTTGAGTGGACATATCCAGGACCTGATCTTTTACCTTCTGGTAGTTTATATGAAATACAAAAATCAACCTGCGAAGATATTTTTTGGTCAACAGGAACAATAAATAATATATGTATTTCAACAGGACCTGTATTTCCTTCTGATAATCAAACATATATTATAACAGGACTCATTGCTTCATCCACTTATTTTTTCAGAATATGGATAAGCAGTGGTTCTTCTTTAACATTGTGGTCTCCTGTATCAAATGGTGCAACAACCTGGGCAAATATTATTTCACCGGGTCCAATAACAAATCTATCTGGTTTAAAAGGTGAATCTGCTGGTACAGTAGATTTATCATGGACTGTTCCAGGAGATGACAATTATATAAATGTAATAACAACAGGTGCATACAGACTCAAATATTCAACATATCCAGAATATTCTTTTTCTGTTAGTGATTATAATGTAGAAATATCAACATATAACCAAAATCCGGGAATTTATAATTACTATAATATTACAGGTTTAACAGAAGGAGTAACATATTATTTTCGCATATGGACAAGAGATGAAAATCTTTTTAATTGGTCTCCTATATCAAATGGTGCAACAACCTGGGCAAACAGAGTAGAACCGGGTGTGATTACAACATTATCCGGATTAACAGGTTATTATGAAGGTGAAATATTACTCTCCTGGATTTCTCCTGGAAATAATGGATATACAGGAGATGTATTAGAAGGTAAATGGCAGATAAAATATACAACAGACCAGTTAAAATCTTATAATGAAGCAGAAAATTTATTAGAACTCACAACCTCATTTTCACCCGGAATATTACATAAAACACTATTAACAGGACTTCAGAAAAACAATACATATTATATATGGATTAAGTCAAGAGATGATTATTATAACTGGTCTGATATATCAAATAAAACAACAGCATTAGCACAGATAGATGTTTCTCCACCCAAACAAATAGAAATTATAAGATCAACAGAGGTTGGATTCAGACATGTTGTTTTAAACTGGGTTGCAACTGTAGAAGATGATAATTTACAGCCTTATAATACAGGAATGTATACAGGCACTTATGAAATAAAATATTCTTCCTGTTTGATTAGTTCAGATGATTTATGGAATAGAGCAACAACATTTGCAATTATAAATAAAAATATTTTACCCGGATCAACTGAATCAATTGTTATTACTGGTTTAACAAACAATATACTGTATTATTTTTCAATAAAAACAAAAGATGAAACAGGAAATATAAGTGTTTATTCAAGTTCATCACCATTTTTTAGACCATACAATACTCCTCCTGAAAATTTTTCTGTAAATATTCCTACTATAACACCTTCAGGAAAATATACAAGTGTTTTTTCTAATAGAATAATTGTTTCAACTGATGTAATTAATTTTTCATGGTCAAAACCAAAATGTGGTTCTAATGATGAGTTATACGGTGATTTTATATCTTCATATACATTTATTTTTTATCCATTTAAAGGAGGAAGTTCTACAACAATTTCTGGAATATTTACGACAACATTCACTTATATTTTTGGTAGTAGTTGTGAAAATACTACATTTTACTGGTATGTTAATGCATTTGATATAGAGTCATTAACAAGTATAAGTCAACCATTTGGTGTAGTGAATGGACCAACAGTATCAATAAACACTAAAAATGAACCACCAACAACATTTTATTTATATATTACTTCTGGTATTTATCATTCTCAAAGACCATATGGTGAAGAAACAAGTTCTCCATACATAATTTTAAAATGGCAAAATTCTTATGATTATGAACCAGGTGATTTTGTTAATTCATATAGTGTATTTTATTCAAGTTATAATGATTTTTCATTTAAAAATTCAATAAATAATATAAAAGTTACATCCTGTTGTTTAACATATTCCCAGTTACAAGAAAATACAACATTCTGGTGGTATGTTGTTGCATATGACAGTGGAGGTTTATTGGGTTATTCACAACTTGCAACAACAGATACATATTTTATGTCTGGTAATACATGGTATTTTGTTGTAAATGGAGAGAATTCTCCTCCAAATATATTTGATTTGCTCTCACCATTAAATAATACAATTGTGTATAAATCAACTCCTATTTTATCCTGGCAGCAGGCAACAGACCCTGATCCAGGAGACAGTATTAGAGGATATAAAGTATTTATAAGTTCTTTTTATCCTCCATCAAATGAAAATTATTTTCCTTCAGGACTTGAATATATAACTAATACATCTACTGTTTCACCTTTTTTAATTGAAAATACAACTTACTGGTGGTATGTAAAGGCATTTGATTGGAACCCTATAGTGCCTGAACCAGAATTTTCTCCAGGTTCAACAGTAACATTTACATTGTCGTTTATTGTAAATGCACAGAGTGAACCACCAAAACAGTTTGATTTAATTTCTCCTGTTGGTACTTTAAATCCATTATCTTTAAAATTGACTTTTTACTGGAATCAAACAATAGATCCTGATCCTTATGATTATGTAGACCATTATATATTTTATTATTCAACAAAAAACACTTTTGATATAGGAATTACAACATTTATTTATACTTCTAACACTACATATTATTTGCCAGTAGATTTATTAGTTGGTGTTTCATATTATTGGAATGTTATGAGTTATGGTAATAATGAACCAGCAGAAATTTACAGAATATCAAATTCAACTTTTATTTTTTATATTGAAAACAGGTCTCCGGAAAAATTCTATTTATACAAACCATCAACAACAATATCTACATTTTATCCTGATTTTGACTGGTCTGACTCAACTGATTTGGATAATTATGATTCTGTAAAATATTATGAACTGTATTATTCCACTTCATCTAATTTTGAAACAAATATAACTACAACAATAGGTCCATTATATGTGAGTTCTCACTCTATTACACATCAAATTCAAATAAAAAAGCCATATTACTGGAATGTTCGTGCATATGATAATTATGGAAACTATAATGTTGGTTTTAATACATTTTCTTTTATTTTAGGGAATTTTGTTCCTGAAAACTTTGACCTAATATATCCATTAAATAATATTATTTTATCAACAGATACTCCTGTGGTGATGTGGCAGAATAGAGGAGACAGAAATCTTGATTTATTAAATTATACTGTAATAATATCGTCTGATTCTTTTTTTAGATATAAAATTCAAATAAGTACATCACAGGATTCTTGGACACAAACTAACTGGTCAACTGTGAGTATAAAAACACCTTCTCTTTTAGAAAATATAACATATTACTGGTATGTAATTGTTTTTGATGGTATTGAATACAATGTTTCAGTTTCTACAGGTCAATTCCGTATAAATGCTAAAAATGAACCACCAACAAAATTTGATTTGACTGCTCCTTACAATAAAGAGATAATTAAAACACAAAAACCACAATTACAGTGGCAAATATCTTATGATTTTGATCCTGATGACAGTATAGATCATTATGAAATTTACTATTCAACAGATAATTTTATGAGTTTTTATATGGATGTTTCACAAACAAATAATTACCAGTTTACAAAAAATTTAATAGAAAATTATACATATAAATGGTTTGTTATTTGTTTTGATAAAACAGGACTATCAACTGTAAGTGATTCTACATATACATTTATTGTTGATTCTATAAATAATTTACCTGATGAATTTAATTTAATTGAACCACAAAACAATACAATTATTTCAACATCAAATCCAGTATTTATATGGGAAAAAGCAAATAAAACAGAATTCTGGGAGCAACATACTTATAATCTTTATTTGTTCGGTTATATTGCAGATAGACCTCAACAAATACTTTTTTGTTCTGATATTTCAACAACAAGTTATACTCTTAATTTCAATCTTTCAGAAAATGTTACTTACTGGTGGTATGTAGAAGCAGTTGATACTGGAAATCAGAAAAAAATCTCAAAAACAACATATTATTTTTATATTGATATAACAAATCAGGCACCAGAACCAGTTGTTTTAAAAACACCCGAAAACAATAAAGTGCTCAATAGTAGAAAACCTATTTTTGAATGGTATCCCACAAAAGATCCTGATGGAAAAATAAATAATTATATATTGGAATATTCCACATCAGATGATTTTAATATATCCATTACAACTGAAATTATTTTTGGAAACACAACATATATTTTTGCATTAAATACAATGTTAAAAATGAATACAACATATTACTGGAGAATTTGTGCTGTTGATGACAGACAGGGAAAAACATTTTCTGAATTCTGGAAATTCTATGTTCCTGAATTTTTCCCAAATCAAGTAAATTTGATAGAACCTGTAAATAATTCAGTTGTGAATAACCGTAAACCAAACTTTGTTTGGTCAGAAGCAACACATAATGAACCATCAACAAAAATAGATAAATATATTTTTGAATATTCTACATCAGAAATCTTTCTTGCAATTTTTTCTACAGAAACAAAAAACACATATTATACAATACAGAATAATCTTTTACAGAATTTAACATATTACTGGAGGATAAAGGTTATTGATGAATTTTTAAATAGTGTTTATTCACAAACATATAAATTCTATGTTCCTTTAATAGATAAATTAAAACCACCGGAGATAATTTCAGTGGATAAATATGGTTATGAATTTAAGTTTAGTTGGTCAGAAGTTAATGAATATGAGGATGGTCAAAAGGCAGATGATTTGAAAGGATATAATATTTATAAATCAAGTATCTCTCCTGAAACAGGTTATTTCTTTTATGGTTTTGTTCCTAAAGAGCAGAAAATATTTTTTACACAAATATATGATAGATCCTATTTTATTGTGAAAGCAGTTAATTTAACTGATAAAGAAAGTTCTTCATCAAAGGTATTAGTTTCAGATTCTTCTGTTTTAACAAAATCACAGGATGAAAACGTAAATTTATTTATTTCTTCAACTGTCTGGAGTAAATTAATAGAAACATTTGAAAATAAAAAAACAATAAATATAATAAAACAGCAAATTCCTGATACTTATGAGATTAAAGTTATAGAAGAAAATACAGGTAAAAAAATTGATAATTATGTTTTTGTTCAACCGGTAAAAATTGTTTTTAAAGTATCTAAAGAAAATTTAAAATATACTAAATTAAGTTCAGTCAGTAATTATGGAATATTTTATTTTAATGGCATAGAATATGTTTATATAGGTGGTGAATTCAATAGTAATGATAACACAGTATCTGTTTTTACAAATAAGACAGGAATCTATAAATTAAAAAGTTTCTCCATAGAAAGTGATTTTGAAATTACTTCTATTGAACCAAAAAAAATATTTACTCCAAATAAAGATGGTGTTTATGATGAAATAAAGTTCAGATATATAAATAATACTGCAAATCAGGTAACAGGAGAAATTTATGATGTTGAAGGAAAATTTGTGAATAATATGGAAATAAAATATGACCAGGGTGAATATCTTAGTTGGGATGGTAAAGATAATTCAGGAAATTTCACAAAAAAGGGTATATATATATATCAGATAAAATGTGGAAGTAAAATTAAAACAGGAACTATTATTCTTGTTAGATAGTTAATATTATGTATAAACAATATAAGAAATTAGTTTTGGTATTTTTAATAATTCAGATATTAAATTTTCAATTTCTTTATTCTGACTTTGAGTTTACAGGAATAGGTGCAAAACAGCAAGGACTAAGCAATGCATATACAGCAATGTCTGATGATGTTTATGGAATATATTTTAATCCGGGTGGTCTTGGATTTGCAAGAATTCCGGAATTAGCAGGTGGATTTGAATTTTTAATGCTTGGATTAAAGGATAGTTCAAATCTGTCAAAAGGATTTATAGGATATATTTATCCTTTAAAAAACAATAAAGGTAATATTGGTTTTGCATGGAACAATATGTCACTTGTTGGTTACTATTCTGAAAATACTATTTTTTTGAGTTATGCGAAGAAAATATTTCCTGATTTAAGTATTGGAATAAATATAAAACCAATGTATCAGATATATGTTATGGATGAATATACTAATTCAGATCCTATTTTTGAGCAAGGAAGAAAAAATTCACTAACAGTTTTTGGTATTGACCAGGGAATTTTATGGAATTTTTCGACGAACTGTTTTGCTGGCTTATCAATTATAAATATAAATCAACCTGATATTGGTTTTAGTCAGACAGAACAGATTCCTTTGGTTATAAATTTAGGATTTGCATACAGACATAATTATTTATTTAATAATTCTTTTAATTTTACAGGAGATATGAGTTATTATACAGGAATAATAAAATTCAAATTTGGTTTAGAAAAATGGAATCAAAAACATACCTTTGCTATCAGAGGTGGATTTGAAAATATTTTTCAAAAACAGTTTTCTTCTTTTTCTTCAGGAATTGGTTTGTATATTAATAATGTTGGTTTGGATTATTCTTTTAATATTCCACTAACAAATATTAAAGATATTTCTGGAAATCATAAAATATCTTTTGTTTATAGATTTTTAACATCAAGGATTTATACAGAAGAACAAAAAATAATAGATGAAAATATATTAAAAGAAAAGGAATTATTAAAAAATAAAATAACTGAACTTGAAACCCAACTCAAACAATCACAGGAAAAATTATCAATTCAAGAACAGCAATTTAAAGTATCTTCAAGTGAAGATATAAATAAATATAAAGAAGAAATTGATAATCTTAAAAAATATATTAAACAATTAGAAACAAAATTATCCGAAAAAGAATATGAAATAAAACCCGAAAAAGAACATGAAATAAAACCTGTTGTTAAACCAGAAATAAAAAAGGAAAAACCAAAAACATATACTGTTAAAGAAGGTGATACACTACCAAATATTGCAGGAAAAATTTATAATGATACATCTATGTGGAAAAAAATTTATGAAAAAAATAAAGATAAAATTATAAGAGGTCAATTAGTTCCAGGAACAATTTTAATTATTCCATAACAAAACTTTTTACTGATTAAAAAAATGGAAAAACAAAACACTGATGAATTAGAACAGTTAATTAGTAATTTAAGAGAAAAAATAAATAAATCAAAACAGAAATCAATAGAACTCAGTAATAGAATAAATCAGCAAGAATATACACACTTTAAACAACCGGAAATCAATATTGTACAGCAAGAAGATAAATCACAACTTTCTTATAAGTATGAGTTTGATTTATTACAGACAAAATTTAATGCTCTTTTAAAAGAAAAAGAAGATCTTGAATTAAAATATAAACAACTTATATCAGATATTGAATTGTTAGAGACAAAATTAAATAGTTTAACAAAAGAAAAACAGGATATTGAAACCAAACATAAGGAGTTATTAAAAAAATTTCAAGAAATTTCTAATAAAAATTCCCAAGAAGAAATAAAAATTACACAGTTAAATAATGAAATAAAAAAACTGAAAGAGCAAATAAAAGGGATATATGTTACAAACTATATTTATGAATTTATATCAGAATCAATAAGATTTTTTAGAATACCTTATGGAATGGTAAAAGAAATTATTTCTATTGTTAAAGAAAATTCAAATATAAGTAATAACATTAAAAATAAAATAGATATTTTAGAACAGGAACTAAGAAAATTGATTAATACTGTAGTTGAGGCACAGAATAAATATAATTTTCCAAAAGAACTTTCTTTTAAACCTGTAGAATTGAACAGTTTTTCTAATGTAATTATTGAAAAATTTTCATCAAAATGCAGTGATTCTAAAATTAATTTGATATATAAAACTTCTTTAGAAAATATTTATGTGCTTGTTGATATAAATTTATTTTTGGATGCAATTGAACAGGTAATAATTAACTCTATTGAAGCATTACCTGATGGTGGGAATATTGAAATTTCAACATATGTTTTTCAGCAGAAAGCAATATTACAAATTCAGGATACAGGAACAGGTATTCCACCACATTTATTGGATAAAGTTTTTAAACCGTTTTTTACAACAAAACAGAATCATACAGGACTTGGACTTTCAAGAGTTTTCTGGATTATGAAATTACACTGTGCTGATATTGTAGTGGAAAGTATATTCACTAAAGGAACAACAGTAAAACTAATATTAGAAAAAACAGAATAAAAAAATGACCCAAACAAATTCATCTCAGGAAGCAATGAGACATTATTATAGAGGAAGAGTTTATGAATCAGTAGATGAGTTAGATACTGCTATAGAGGAATATAAAAAATCAATTGAATTGGGTGCTGGTTATGCTGATGTACATAATAGTTTAGGAAGAGTTTATGTTAAAAAAGGTTTATTTGAAGAAGCAGAAAAAGAATTTGAAATTGCGATAGAAATAAATCCACACTATTTAGAAGCAAAACGTAATTTGGATGAATTATTGAGTCGTGTTGCTTTAATTAAAAAGGAAAAAATAACAAAACATAAAAAAGAAACACCTGTATCTTTTAAAAAAACCTATGTTCAGGAAAAAAAATTTAATAAAAATTATATTTTTATAGTGTCTGGAATACTTTTGTTGATTATAGCAGGTATTTTTATATATAAAAAAATATCTCTACCTGACCAGGAATTGTATTTTGCTCCTTCAATAAATATAAGTGGAATAACTTATGATAACCAGTATTTTTGGTTATGCGATTGGGTTAAAGGAGAAATTTATAAATGCAAAATAAAAAATAAATTTTTAAATGTAAACAGCACATATACATTTAAAGAAATTTCTCCTATTAGTTTGAATTTTATTAATGGTTATATATGGACAAGTGATGCCTGGTCAGGAAAACTATATAAACATATTATTGATAATAAATTAACTGTAATACAGGAATTTAATTTACCTTTAAATATAACAAGTTTCTGTTATGATGGAGAAAATATATGGGTATGTGATAATTCAACAAAAAAAATCCATAAACTTAATATGGATACTTTATCCATAGAAAAAAGTTTTGAAGCACCATCAGGAGACTTAATTTCT
>Ga0272448_1004179_pt1 | contig 16618 bp, 11 predicted proteins | sample YNPCB0191_FD_202220 | JGI IMG/M metagenome (GOLD analysis project Ga0272448, IMG submission 202220) | Hot spring sediment microbial communities from Yellowstone National Park, WY, United States - YNP-CB-019-1 | ecosystem: Environmental > Aquatic > Thermal springs > Hot (42-90C) > Sediment...
CTCGATCGAATAGGGTGAGCGCGTCGGCGTTGGTGAAAGTCCTTCTTTCAGCGTATCGTGATTTTAGCTATGGCTACGAATTCGTGAGTTCCTTGAGTATTTCAGGAACCGACGGGACGCTGAGGGAGAAGTTTGTCGGGTCCGGCCTCGAGCGGCTCATAAGGGCAAAGACAGGCACCCTTAAAGGGGTGAACGCCTTGGCAGGATACTGGCGTTGGAAAGACGGCAGGGTCGCCGCGTTCGCCATACTCGTGAACAGCCAGCAGCCCAATGCGGGGATTGTGGATTACGCTGACCGCATAGCTCGTGCCGTATTTTCGCTGCCGCTCAGGAACCAATAACGGCCCGACGTCGGTCGGCGCGTATGCATCCCTCCCTGGGGTGATGGCCAAAGAGCTACTCGACGCAGTTCCCGACCGACTTGCCATGGCTTTCTTCTTTACAGAGGCGAGGCCATATACTATAGCCTCACAGAAAATCGGTTTTCGTCCAGGTCTATGAGACTTACCAAACTCGAAATCAAGGGGTTCAAGAGCTTCCCCGACAAGGCGGTCCTGGAATTTAGGCGAGGCATCACAGGGGTTGTGGGCCCCAACGGTTGCGGCAAGAGCAATATACTCGAGGCAATCCGGTGGGTCATGGGCGAGCAGCGGCCTCGCACCTTGCGAGGCGCGCGCATGGGAGATGTCATCTTCAACGGGTCTGAGACGCGGCGGCCGGTTGGCATGGCGGAAGTGCGCATGACCTTGGAGGTGGATCCCCGTTATTGTCCGCCGGCATTGAGAGACTACGACGAGGTGATGGTCGCGAGGCGGATCTTTCGAGATGGAGAATCCCAGTACGAAATCAATGGGGTCCCTTGCAGGGTGAGCGACGTGGTGGACCTCTTCCTCGATACGGGTCTGACGCAGAATTCTTATGCGATCCTGGAACAAGGCCGCGTCGAGATGGTGGTGAGTTCCAAACCAGAAGATCGCCGTTGGCTTATTGAGGAAGCCGCTGGCATCACGCGGTACAAGATACGCAAGGAAACCGCCACGAAGAGGCTCGAACAGACGCAGACAAATCTTGAACGCCTGCGAGACGTGCTCAACGAAGTCAATCGTCAGGCCGCGGCGCTTCGCAAGCAGGCCCGAAGGGCTGAGCGTTACCGACTCCTCCGAGACAGGCTGCGGTCTCTTGAACTGGCCTGGAACGCCTCTGAATGCAGGAAGCTCTCGACGCAGATCGAGGAAGGGGAGGCCGAGCTTTCACGTCTGCGCGACAGCCTCATCGAGGTGCAGTCCCGCAATGCCTTGGAAGGGGGCGTATTGCAGCGAGACCGGCAGGCCCTTGCCGACATGGATAAGAAAACCATCGAACTGCATGAGCAGCAGCATGCTCTGGAAATGGCCATGGAAGCGGCGCGAGTGGACGCCGCCCGGTCTCGGGAAAAAATGACGCACTTGCAATCCCAGCGACAACGACTGCTACGCGATCAACAGGAAAAAGGCGTCCTTCGGGACCAGTGTGCGCGGCGCATACAAGAGGGGCAGGGAACCGCCAGCGCTCTCGCGTCCCAAATTCTCCAGGGACGAGAGACCCAGAGGACGGCGGCGGAGGCCTTGGAGCGGTTTCGGACAGATTCTGAGCAGGTTCAGGAGAGGATCGAGGCAATCAAAACCAGTTTGTTTCAGGCGCTCCAAGCCTGTGCAGCGAAACGGAACCAAAAGGAAGCAGCCCAAAGACGCATTCAAGAAATCTCGTTCAGACAAACTAGAATGGCTGAGGAGAGGCGGAGCGCGGAAGCTCAAGCAGCCGCGGCGTCGGCTCGTCTAGGATCCCTGCAGGTTGCGCTCGAAGAGATGCGAACCCGCCACAGGCAATCAATAGAGGAAAAAGATGAACTGCTAAAACGTCTTACGGAGCGCCAGGCGGTTTTGCAGGGGTTACGGGATACAATCCGCGGTCTTGAAACGGAGTATGCCAGAATCGCCTCGAGATTGGCTTCGCTGGAAGAGTTGGACAAGAGCGGGGCCCATTATGATCAGAGCGTTCAATACATGATGGCCCAACGCGCAAACTGGCCAGACGGAACTCTCATAGGTCCCCTTGCGGATTTTATCGAGGTGACCGAAGGATATGAAAAGGCATTGGCCGCGGTATTGGAAAGACGTCTTGGTTCATTTGTCGTCTCTTCCCCAACCGATGCGGCGTTTGGAGTGGAAATGCTGCGGGAGTCCGGAGAAGGTCGCACGACGTTTGTGCCAAAGATACCACGTGCGACGGTCGTCCCGAGCCCCTCGGCGTGCGACGCAGCGCTGACAAACCTTTCGGATGTGGTTCGCTTCGCAGAAGGTTTCGAGGAGTTGGGCCAACATCTTGTAGGACGTTGTGTGGTGGTTAGAGACATCAACGAGGCGTTGCGTCTCTGGTCCCGCAACGGCGCTCCCTTGGACTTCGCAACCATGGAAGGAGATTTTCTCGATCACACCGGCGAACTGACCGGCGGCTCCTGGAATACGAAAACGGAAAAGGTTTTTACTCTGCGTCGAGAGATTGTCGAATTGAGAAACGCCAAGGAATCCCTTGAAAAGACGCTTGAAGCCCATCGAACACAATGCTCCGAAGCCGAGCGCGCCTATGAAGAGACCTCCAAGAGGAAGACCCGCGCAGAAGAAGCCGCTGCAGAACTCCGGGTAGAGGAAATAAGAAAGGCGAATGAGATCGAGAAGCTCCAGGGACTTGTCGCTACGCTCCACCGCAAAACAAAAACAATGGCGCTGGAAATGGAAACGCTCGACAAGGAAAAGACCTCGCTTATGGACGCTTCGGCAGCCTCTCAAACGGAGATCGACCAGTTGGAGGGGACCATCCGCGGCCTCAAAGAGCGTACGGCGCTTTGTCGAGTCGAGTCGGAGGATTTGAATCGCCAGCGAGAAGAATTGGCGCACAGACACGCAAACAGCCAAGTGGAAGTTGCTAAATTAGAAGAACGTCACGCGTCCACCACCAAAGAACTTGAGCGCAATAAGCAGCTCTATGCTCAGTTAGAATCCCAATTGAAGGCCATACAGCAAGAATTGGAAGCGAACGCGACCGAAACCGAGGCGGTGAAAGAAAGGCTGAGAAACGCCGAGGATAACGAAAAGGCACACATGCTGAGTCACAAAGCCTGTTCCGAACAACTCGCAACCCTTGGCCGAGAGCGAGAGTCTTTGACCCTGAAGATCCAAGAGATAGAGGCCCACGCTGCGGCCTCCAATAAAGAAGAAAAGACATTGCAGGGACAAATACACGAGCGGGAAATTGCGCTCGTACAGTTGAAACAGGCGCTGCGCCATCTCACCCAAAACATGATCGAGCGCTACGGCGTGGCCGACACACCGGTTGTCTCCGAGACCTCTGCAGTAGATCAAAAGGAGATTGAACATGTTCGAAAACAGATAGACGAATTAGGCGACGTGAACTTGAGCGCGGTTCGAGAATATCAAAACGTTCAAGAGCGATTGACCTTCTTGCGCGCCCAAGAGTCTGACCTCAAAGAGGCCATGCAATCCCTCCACGAAACCATACAAAAGATAACCGCCGCCACCAATGAATTGTTTGTGAATGCATTTGAAACCATCAATGAAAAATTTCAGGAAATGTTTTCCTTTTTATTCCAAGGAGGAGAAGCCAGTCTGGAACTCGTGGGGTCCGAGAACGTCCTGGAAGCAGGCGTCGATATTGTTGCCCGTCCCCCGGGGAAAAAGCGACAAGCTATGGGACTTCTTTCAGGCGGCGAAAAAGCGCTCACCGCCATAGCGCTTATATTTGCAATCTTCCTTACGAGACCCTCTCCATTCTGCCTCCTCGACGAGGTTGACGCCCCTTTGGACGACGCCAACATAAGTCGATTTAACGACATGCTGCGCTCTCTCAGCGACAAAACCCAATTTATCGTTATCACGCACAATAAGAGGACAATGGAAGTCGCTGATTGTCTGTACGGAATCACCATGGAGGAGCCTGGGGTTTCCAGCATCGTCTCCGTGGACCTTGCTCGTTAGCGAGGGCGATTGCCCGTATTTCTCTTGACTTTTCATTAATATAATTATAATGTTTGCTCACTTTTTGAATGTGTTAGTTGATTTTTTCGTCGTAGGCTAACGATCATGAAAAAATACGCGATAACCGCTTGGCTCACCGCAATGTGCTTCCTGCTCCTGGCCAACGTCCATGCATGGGATGTACCGCCATACCTCCGCATTTCAGCAGGATCGAGAATGTGGTTTACCACCCTGGAAGGCGATCTGATCCAAAAGGACCGGACCAAGTTGGGATTATCGGAAAATCTTGGCCTGCAGAAAGACGTCTTGAGTTGGGAATTTTTTGCCAGCGCGCGTGTGAGCAATGTGCATGTGTTCCGTCTCAAAGGCGAGCCGACCACGACGTATAATCAATCTCGTTCAGATTCCTATCAGAAGATACGGGCCATCAACATCGGGTATGATCTCGATTTTTTCATGTCGCCGCAGGTACTCTTTGGCGCCAACACCGATTTCAATATCCTCACATTGGATAGCAGGCCTCGGGATGTGACTGTGGGGGGCGTTCAATACAATTATCGCGAAGATGGGACGCATGTATATCCCACATTTGGTCTTCACGGAACGTTTTACCCCATTTTCGAGAGCGTCGCGCTGCGTCCGAACGTCTCAAGTCGGGTGAACTGGTGGAATTATAACGACTTTGAATGTTGGGACTGGGAGATTGCCACCGCGGTGGACATCCCGGTTAATCGGCTTTGGACGTGGACCGTCAATGGCGGGTACCGCTATTGGCACACGAAGATACGCCGCGACAGAGATACGGCTGACCTCAACCGCATGGGTTTTTTTGTGGAGACGTCTGTCCTTTTCTGATCACTCCCTTAGCTGCTAGGCCTTTTTCAGCTCCTCCACCGCGCTGAGCAGTTGGGTCATGACCTCGCCCGCGCTGCCGAGCAACAGGATATCGGTGACTTGGTCGTGAAGCGCGGAGGGCTCGCGATTGATTTCGATGACCGAGGCCGGCGGGTATTTGAGTTTCACTGACATGGGGATTTGGGCTGCGGGATACACCTGAAGTGACGTGCCGATCACGAGCAGGACGTCGCATTTTTGCGCCTGCACTTGGGAGATAGTCATAGCCTTTGCAGGTATCGCTTCGCCGAAGAATACGGCGTCTGGTTTGAGTACGCCTTCACACTTGCGGCATCGAATGGCGTGAGGGTCTCCCGCGGCAAATCTCGCTTCGACCTCTTCGATGGGTTCCGAACTCCTGCATCTGATGCACGCGGCCCGGAGCATGTTGCCGTGAAATTCCACCACTTCTACAGATCCGGCCTTTTGGTGGAGGTTGTCAACATTTTGTGTGATGACGCATTTGATGACGCCAAGCTGCTCAAGACGCGCCAACGCGCGATGGGCAGGATTCGGCTCGGCGGAGGCGAGGTTAAACTCACCCGAGACTTTCAGGTCCAGGTGCAGCCTCCAAAACCGTGCGGGATTCTGAAGAAAGCGGTCAATGGAGAACTCTCCGGGATCCACTTTGGTCCAAAGGCCTCCCGGACTCCGAAAGTCGGGGATTCCTGATTCTGTGCTCATGCCTGCTCCGGTTAAGGCGACGGCATTGCTCGCATTAAGAAGCAGCTCAGCGGCCCTCTGTATGCTCTGTTCCATGGAGGCTCCTCCCATTACGATAAGAATGATCTCCTCGCCAACCCTCGGGCATGTCGCCTGTGTACATGAGTAGTCAGCTCACGCCGCACGGCGCGCCGCTCTTGGCGCGTCAATGCATCGGTGGGTCCGGATTTGAAAAAGGATTTCGGCTTGACAGTGGTCCTTTCAGCAGAATATCTATTATGAACGTTTACCATGAATCTTTTTGTTTTGTGAAGCATCTTTGTCTTAGGAAGCGTCATGGATAATGACCATGAGATAATTCAAAAAGTACTGGCCGGCGACTATGATGCGTTCGAGACGCTGGTTGATCGGTATCAAGGCCGGATATACCGCCATTTGAGAAAGATGGTGAAGGATCAGAACGAGGTGCAAGACCTCCTCCAAGAGACCTTCTTAAGCGCTTACAAAGGACTTGCAGGCTTCTCTGGCAACTCATCCTTCGCCACATGGCTGTTTAAGGTAGCCAACAATACTGCGCTGATGTATCTCAGAAAGAAGAAACCTGAACTCCTGCAGCATGGCGACGACATAGAGAAAATGGAGCAATTCGAGTTTATGCCGGCTTCAACGGAGTTCGTGAGCACACCGATGGACATCCTGTTGTCCCGGGAGGGCCGCAAAAAGATTGAAGAGGCGCTGGACCAACTTCCCATGGTGTACCGGACCGTCATTGTGCTGAAGGACATCGAGGGTTTCTCCCTGGAGGAGGTGGCAGATATCACCGATTCGTCGATACCGGCCGTAAAATCGAGGCTGCACAGAGGCCGAAACTTTATACGCGCGACGTTAGGTCAATACTACACAGAAAAAAATCCCACGAAGAAGCATCGAGGTTAAAGGCGATGAAGGATCAATGCAGAGAATTCTGCAAAAAATTATCGGACTATCTTGATGGCCAACTCGATGAAAATATCTGTACGCTATTGGAAAAGCACCTGGAGGAATGCCCTCCATGTGGGTTGATGTATGAGTCTCTCAAGACGGCCGTTGAGCTGTGCCGCAAGGGGATAAACGACGATATTCCTGAAGAGATGTCGAGGGAGCTTAAGGCTTTCCTCAGAACACATTGCAAAGGATCGTGAAAGCAAGAATTTCAAGAGAGGAGTGTTTCGTATGTCTGACAATCCAAACGTATTGCATGTGACCGACACGGATTTCGAGCAGCAAATTCTCAAATCCGAGCTTCCTGCTTTGGTAGATTTCTGGGCTGCCTGGTGCGGGCCTTGTCGAACGGTCGGGCCAGTGGTGGAGGAACTGGCAGGCGAATATGCCGGAAAGGTAAAAATCGCGAAGATGAACGTGGACGAGAACAAGTTCACGCCGGGGAGATACGGTATTCGCGGCATCCCCACCTTGATTCTGTTCAAGGATGGTCAGGTGGTGGACCAGATCGTCGGGGCCGTCCCCAAGAATCGCATCAAAGACCTTTTGAACAAGGTATCCTGATATGAATGTTGACCTGGTCATCTTGGGCGGCGGGCCAGCGGGGTTGACAGCCGGCATGTATGCGGCCCGGGCCCGCATTCCTTCGGTCCTCATCGAACGGGGGCAGACAGGCGGTCAGATGGCCGCCACTGCCACTGTGGAAAACTATCCAGGCTTTGTCGATCCCGTTCTGGGCGTAGATCTCGCCCAAAAGATGGAAGCCCATGCGCGCAAATTCGGATTGGAAATTCTGTACACAGAGGTGTCCACGGTCAAAAAGGACAATGACGGTTTTCTTATAAAGACCGACAATCCAGACGTTGTCCGTTGCAAGGCCATCATCCTGGCCACAGGCGCTTCCCCTGTCAAAATGGGAATCCCAGGCGAAGCTGAGTTGTACGGCAAAGGCGTGAGTTATTGCGCCGTGTGCGACGGGCCTTTTTTTCAGGACCTGGAAGTGGCCGTCGTCGGGGGAGGGGATTCCGCGGTGGAAGAATCCGTGTACCTGGCCAGATTCGCTAAGAAAGTTCATCTCATACATCGTCGCGATGAGCTTCGCGCCTGCAAAGAAATTCAAGAGAAGGCCTTTGCGGAGGAAAAGGTATCAATACACTGGAGCACGGCGCCGGTGGCGGTCCTCGGAGAAAAAGATGTGACGGGGATTCGAGTTCGTGGGGTGAAAACGAACGTAGAGGAAACGCTGCCGGTGTCAGGGGTGTTCTTTTACGTGGGATTGCGTCCCAATTCTGAGCCGTTTTTGGACTTGGTTGAAACGGACTCCCGGGGATTCGTTGTCACCGACCAAGAGATGCGTTGTTCCACGCCAGGCGTTTTTGCGGCAGGCGATATCCGCGCAAAGGTTTTGAGACAGATCACCACGGCTGTGGGCGATGGCGCGTCAGCGGCCTATAGCGCGCAGCATTATCTGGAAAGCCTCCCTACGTGAGCAGGCGAGTGAGAAATCTTCGTCATGTGGCCAAGATTTCTCGCTCCTGTCGAAATAACATCGAGTAAAGCGCTTGACTATCTGGAGCGCGATATCGGACTCGTGATTAACTTTAAGACCCGCTATAAAGAGCGTGTGTGTGAAGGCGTCTTGATTATGGGGCGTATGGCTCGCCTTGCAAACGCGGCCAGGCCCGTTCTCACCAGCGTCTTACCCTGAGCCACATCTCGATCCTTTCTCTGAATAAAAAAGCCGTCCCGATGAGTACGACGCAGGCAGCAGATACGATTCCCAGCAGCGTCCAATTCTCGTCGAATACCGCAGCGCCGCTGAGACTCAGCATAATAGTCCCGGGAATGCGCCCCAGAAAGCACACGAACACAAAGGGGATGAAACGCATGGGACTGAGCCCCAGAATATAGCACAAAATGTCCTTAGGGAAACCAGGGATGGTGAACAGAATGAGAGACAGCAGATTGCCATGTTTCTCTGTCAGGTAATGAAACCTCTCGAGAGACTTCTGGCCGACGACTACTTCGACCACAGGTTGTCCCACGATTCTGGCAAAGAGGAAGGCCGCGACAGACCCAAGCGTCAGACCAATGGTAGAATAAATGACGTTGGGCCAGGCGCCGAAAATAAATCCTCCCACCGCGCCGGTGACTTCGCCGGGGATTGGTGCAAACACTACCTGGAATGCTTGGATGGCAATAAACGCCAGGGGCGCATAGGCGCCCCAGCTCGTCACGTACATTCTCAAGTGTTCTCTGCTGCTGAAGACTTCCCACGCCAAGCGATACCAGCTCCCCAAATGGCCTGTGAAGGCCAGGACCGCCGTCGAGGCGGTCAGGACCGCTATGAGCGCGAGGGAAAGTCGGAGTCTTCGGCTTGCCATACGGCTAATCTCCGTACCAGCCAGCGCCGATGACACCAGCGTGCGCGTCCATGGCGTATGGGTCAAAGCTTTGCAGTATCGCGTCTTCCATCCTTCGTATGAGGGAGCCGAACGTCTTGGCGTCTTTGGCCGAGATACCCACTCCGTCATATCGTTCGCACACGTTGTGCACCATTTCCTCTGACACGAGGTCTATTTTGTTGAAGACGCGAAGAGTTGGCGTGGAGCTCAGCCTGAGTCTCTCCAATATTTTTTCCACGGCCTTCATTTGATCTTCGAAGTCGGGATTGGAGCAGTCCACCACGTGAACAAGGAGGTCAGCGTCCGCGAGTTCGTCGAGCGTGGCGCAAAACGCCTTCAGGAGTGTTTCAGGTAGATGCTGAATAAATCCAACGGTGTCAGTGATAATCACCTCGGTCTCGCGAGGAAATCGAAGTCTGCGGCTTGACGGGTCCAACGTGGCAAACAGCTCGTCCTTCACGAAGACATGGGATTTGGTAAGCGTATTCAAAAGCGTGGATTTGCCTGCGTTGGTGTAGCCCACCAGTGATATAACGGGCACATTGCGTCTGTTTCGGAGCTGTCTGCGCAGTTGACGACGACGTCCCAATTGCTGGATTTGTTTTTCCAAGAGATCGATTCTACTGTGGATCCTTCGTCTATCGATTTCAAGCCGCGTCTCGCCCGGTCCTCTTCCTCCTATGCCGCCTGTGAGCCGAGACAACGCATTGTCTTTTTCTCCGAGCCTTGGCAAGGCATATTTGAGCTGGGCTAGTTCGACTTGTATTTTTCCTTCACGCGATTTGGCCCGCTGGGCGAAGATATCGAGGATGACCTGGGATCGATCCAAGACCTTGAGCTCAGTGAAATCGCCGATTGCTCGGACCTGCGCGGGCGTGAGTTCCGCGTCGAATATGACGATACCGGCGCCTTTCTGCAATGCTTCTATGACCATGTCCCTAAGCTTGCCCTTCCCCACCACGTAATGCGGATGAATGGATTCCCTTCGCTGGACAGCAGCGCCCACAACCGTCAGGCCGCAGGATTGGGCGAGCTCTCCCAGTTCCTTGAGCGACTGCTCTGCCTCCCACTCCTTGCCAGTGGCGGCGGCCACAAGATAAGCCCGTTCGGAGTAATTCATTGCGTCTCGGCTGCTCACCGAACGAGTGATTTCATCTTCCAGAGCCTTGATGAAATCGGTGAAGTCTAGATCGAGTTGGGCCGGGTGCACGGCATCCAAGATTTGCCACACTGCGCCTCGGGGATTCGTCGGCAAAAGGTGGGCGATCTGTATAAGAGTTGGCAGACCGGAGCGGTCCACTCCAACGCATGCCACCAGGTCTAGGCGAAGCGTTGCAAGGTCTGTCAAGTCCTCCTGACTCAGCGGCTCGTCTCGCAGGTGAGTGTGAATAAAACGGAGGCCCCTCAAGCGACCCGCGCCCACGCGCCAGCCAGTCAACTTGGGTATCAATATGGATCGCGCGTCGCCCACCAAGACCTTGTGCACATTGCCCTGCCTATCGACGAGTATCCCCACCTGGCGGCCAATCTCGAAGGAGATTTCAGTGAGTTTTCTCGACAGTTCAGGGCTGACCACCCGATCGCGTGGGATGCGTTTGAGGGCAAGTCTTGTCAGCCGATCCTTGTGGGATGGCTTGAGCCCGAGCAACTCTCCTACGACAGCACTCAATGTGAGACAATAGCCTCCAGACGTTTCATCCGTTCACGCCTCGCCCCTGGAGAATTCATGTCATTTACCAGCCTCATAGCGACGCATCCTCTGTTCCCCTTGGCGCAGGATGGTCGAAGCCCACAGGCTCTAACACGAAGCAGCGCTGCGGGCGTCTCTCCGAACTCACTGCTGAACCTCATCCGGCATGATTTTCACAATGGCGCACTTCGTGGGGTCCAGATACTTTTTTGCCACACGGAGGACGTCTTCGGATTTGACAGCCTTGATCTTCGCAATGTACTCGGCGTCGTAGTCGTGGCCGAGACCGTACAAGGTGTTGAGAGCGGTGTTTTCCGCCCTTGCCCAAGAGCTCTGCAGAGAGATAAGGTGGTTGCCCACGAGGTTGTTGATCGAATGTTCCAGTTCATCCCCGCTCACGGGATTTGATCTGATCCTCTCGATTTGTTGAAAAAGGCCTTCTACCGCGCGCTGCACCTTCGGGACATCACACGCAATATAAAAAGCAAACATGCCTGGATCAAGGCCCGGTCTAACAAAAGAGGCCACAGAATAGGCAAGGGATTGCTTATCTCTCAGTTCAAGGAACAGCCGTCCGCCCTGACCGGACAAGATGTTGCTAAGGACTTCCAGCGGATAACGATCAGGATCAGAGAAGGTCGTGGCCAAGAAACCAATGGAAATGTGGGCCTTGGCGCGAGGTATCTTCACGATTTCCTCTCTCACTTTTGAGAGAGGCGCTTCCTTGGGGACCGCGGGAGCGACAAACTTCTCGCCTGGAATAGAGCCAAAGAGCTCCTCTATCTTCTTCAGCGTCTTTTCCACATCGAAATCACCCACCACGCTTATCACGGTGTTGGCGGGCGTTGCATAGCGTTTATAGGTGTTGAGCAAATCGTCCCTGGTAAAGCTCGCCACTGTCGCCAGTGTTCCTTCTTTGTCAAATCCGTATGGATTGTCCTTGAACAGAGTCTTCCCCAGTATGGTCAGCGCATAGGGAACCGGCCTATCCGGTTCAGTCCGAATGCGATTGATTATGAGGGCCCTTTCTCGCTCCATTTCCTCTGAAGGAAATGAGCATTGGCTGTGGATCAGAGCCAATAGTTCGAGCCCGGGATCAGTATATCTGCTGAAGAAGCTCGCCGAAATTCCAAAGGAATCGTATCCGGAAAAACCTGTTAATCGCCCTCCCATGTCTTCAATTTTGCGGGCGATCTCAAATTCCGACAAATTTCCCGCTCCCTTGTTTATCATCTGGGCAATAAAGTTCATGATGCCTTCAGTTTCTTTGGTCTCGAATCTTTTTCCACCCAGATGGACTACCCGCACAGAAACTACTGGATTTGATTCGTCCTGGGACGCGACAATGCGCAGGCCGTTGGGCAGCGTCTTCAATACCACATTCCCATTGGTCTTGGTCTTTTCACCCGACACGGCGGGACGTCTCGCATAGCTTTCCGCGGTCGATAGGATCTGCTTTTCGTTCACTGGTTGATCTGTTTCGGGTATGAGGGCAGTCAACGTAAGATTCGGTGGAAAGAGATATTTGGCCACGACTTCAGAGATTTGCGCCGGCGTAACCGCTCGATTGAGTCTCAAATACTTCTCTTCATAATTACCATCGCCAAGATCGGCATGATAGTTTCCGATGCTTCGGGCTATACCTTGGACTGTTTCCCGCGCATAGACATGCTGGGACTCAATGTACACTTTAGCCCGCTCCAATTCTTCTTCTGATGGCGGTTCCTTTGCCAACTTCACCAGTTCGTCCATCACACCCTTGGCGACCGCGTCAAGATTCTTGGAATCGAGCGTAGCCGAAATGAGCATGACGCCTGGCTCCTTGGGGGTCAGCGAGTACGCGGAGATGGAATTGACGAGCCCCTTCTCTTTCTTGAGGACCCTGACCAAGCGAGAGCTATCTCGGGCCCCTAAGATATCGGCAGCGAGGTCAAGGGCGTTCACGTCGTTGCCTTCAACAGAAGGGATATGGAACGCGAGATGCAGCCTCGTCTCACGGGAATTTTTGTCCCTCTGAAACAAAGATCGCACCGCGTGCTGGGCAGGTTCCGATGGCCGAGGAGGTCGGAAAAATCCCGTGGCCTTCAAGTCCTTTGTCATCGATTCCACATCTTTCACTACCTGCGAACTGTCCACGTCTCCTACAATCACAAGAAACATATTCTCAGGCACGTACCACTTTTTCCTGAAGTTGAGAATGTCGTCCCGGGTAAACTTGTCCACTGTGTCTTTGTACCCGATGATGGGATATTTGTACGGACTTGTGGTGTACGCTGTTTTGAAAAGCATTTGTGAAGACTTCCGCTCCGGCCGTTCTTCGCCTTCCAAGATTTCTTCGAGCACCACTTGTTTTTCTTTCTGCAATTCAGTGGGATCGACAGTCGGTCGCAACACTGCATCGAGGAGGATGTCTAAGCCTTGCTTCGTCGCGTGGGAGGGGACGATCACGTGAAACACTGTCTCATCCCAGCTCGTGTATGCGTTTATATCTCCCCCTAGTCCCTCGATTTCAGCGGCGATCTGCCCCAGACCTCGCCGTTCGGTGCCCTTGAATGCCATGTGTTCAATGAGGTGACTGATGCCTCTCTCCGCGTCGGTTTCGTCCGCCGACCCGACTTTGACCCACAATTGCAAGGCAGCAACCTTTCGAGCGTGATCTTCCTTGACGAGCACCTCTAATCCGTTTGGGAGAAAAAATCGTCTCAATTTGACCTCCGAAGCATCAACTCCTGTGGCAAGTCCGCACGACCACACGAGAGACAGCGCAATAATAAAAGCATACGTTAACCGATGGACTAGGAACATTACAATCCCCTTTCGTGATTATTTCAATCTTTTGATACAGCTTGGCACTTCGGACATGACATTATTAATGACAGTACTGGGATGAAACAGTTTCCGATTTACAGCCGAAAGATACGGCATAAAATGGCTGAGTCAATTCCTCACCCCTCAGAAACGCCATTTGCACAATGAACATTATCCGACGTACCGCAGGCCTTCTGCTATGCCCGTACGGCGCACCTGCCATGCCGGGGGGATAGCCGCCGCAAACCCGACGCAAAAGGAAAGCATCACAATATACGCCAATGTCTGTTTTTCTACCTCAAAGACCGGCAGGAACGACTGCAATTGGAGTTGAAAGACAGCGGCCACGGGGATAGTCAACGCCGCGCCGAGTATGCCCCCCATCACGGCCAACGAAACCGACTCTCCTGCGATAATAGCAAAGAGAAACAGAGGGCCAAACCCCAGCGTCTTGAACACTGCATATTCCGCAGAGCGTTCCCGTGCGGTCATGGCCATGGTATTGCCCACCACAATCAATATGATGCCAATGACCACCACAGATATCACCTTAATCGCGCTGACGATGGCTTCTGTCATGGCAACGAAGCCCTGCTGAAATGCCTTCTCCGTTTCAGTCAACGTTTCTGCCAAAGAATTCCTGAATAATGCATCGATTTCTTGAGAGATCTCTGCCGCGCGGTCGCCATCTCGGACGCGCACCAAGTACCACCCTACTCTATCAGCAAGTTGCGGCATGGTGGTCTTGAGCTGCTCATTGATGTAATCGTACCGAAAAAACAGCGTCGTCTCATCCACGTTTTTCCGCCTTCCTTCATAGATGCCTGTCAAGATCAGTTCTACTTTCCCCGGGAAGATGGCGCCCTGCAGAGTGATGAGGTCTCCTATGTTCCATCCAAACCTCTGGGCCAGTTTTCTGCCCGCAATCGCCGCGTTTTTTTGCGATTCAAACACTTTTTTTTCCGCGTCCGAAATGAGTATGTCAGGGAATAAATTCAAATAATCCACGCCGCTGATAGCGAGCTGCGGAAAAAAATTTTTCTTGTCTTTGTAAATTCCCCCGTACCAAATGCCATGCCCTACTCCCTCAACCCCCTGCACTTGAAGTATCTTGGTTCTATAGGCGAGGGGAAGCATATAGACGAGGGAGATCTTGTTCCTGGTCACCAACCTGTTTGCCGAAGAAGATTCCACCCCAACGTACCACGCTCCCACGAGCGTAGTAAGAATGCCAAACGAGAGCATGGCTACCGCCACACCTAAAATGGTGAGGGCAGCCCTCAATGGATGTCTAAACGCGTTTCGGAGGATTAAGGTAATCACTCAGCGGGTTCCGTCGCAAATGAACTCCAAGAGAACGCGATTCGGCATGGCCGAGGACGTTCCGAGGATCAACCCCAACATCGCACACTATGATCCGCAGTAGCTTCCATGACGCCCCATGGTTTGAACGCGCATCAGCAGCGGCTTGGCCTCGACCCCAAAGGCTCATCGAAGATGCACGCTACGACTACGGGACGCGACAACCGGCCGTTCCCGAACATTCCGCGTCGAGCGGTCTGAGCCAAGGGAACCAGAAGGGAACTGGTTTGAGGGAGAAGCACGGCGCCGGGATTTCTACAGACCGACACGTACCGGGCAGACAGATGGAAGCCTTTCCGAACGTTACCCATGGCAGGATGTGGAACTCCGTCTTAATTATGGTGGGCCATATGGGTACGTCGAATGGCACAGGAATGGGACCGACCGACTCTGGCGGAATGGGGCGTTCCGGCAGACAAAGCCTCGGATTGCAAGAGTCGCTCAAGCAGTAGCTTCCACTCATTAGAACAATACATATTCCAACGGTCAGCGCTATTATGGTTCCTCGTCTCATTACAATCCCTCGTCTCTGTTCTGCCGCGTTGCTTCTATGGTTGAATTCTTTTACCTTTACTATCCGCGCGGGCAACCTGTCAAGAATCACTACTTTTTGGGTTTAAGCGGCCCACTCGACGGTAAGAGGGTCGAGCGGGTCGCCTTTGTTGGGAAACAGGCCAAAATTTCTTGGTCGCCCGTGATCCTTGGTCGGCTGCGATCAACGTCCCAAGAAGCCAGAGGTGACGCCTGAAAGCGCGCTCCTCGGTCAATAGTCAAAACTTGCCTGGGTCATGGCGGCGTGGGCTGCGGCCAGTCGAGCGATTGGCACCCGCGGCGCGGAGCACGAGACATAGGTGAGTCCCGCATGGTGGCAGAACCTTATCGACGCGGGATGTCCTCCATGCTCTCCGCATATCCCTATTTTGAAATCTGGTTTGGCTTTTCGGGCCTCGGCGACTGCAAGTTTCATCAACTGCCCTACGCCCTCGACATCCAGCGACTCGAAGGGATTCTCCGGAATAATGCCTTTTTCTTGATAGAATGGCAAAAACTTGTTTTCTGCGTCCTCACGGCTGAAAGAAAAGGTGGCCTGGGTTAAATCATTGGTGCCAAAGGAAAAGAACTCGGCAACCTCCGACAATCGAGCGGCGGTGAGGCACGCTCGTACGACTTCGATCATTGTGCCATACTTGAAATCCAGTTTGACATTGTATTCCTTTTCCACCTCTTCCTTGAGCGCGTCCACGTATTCCTTGACCCATCGAAGTTCAGCCACGGAGCACACTTGCGGGACCATGATCTCGGGATGCACTTCGACGTTCTCTTTCACGCACTCGGCCGTTGCTTCCAGGATGGCCTTGATCTGCATCTTGTAAATTTCAGGATTCGTTACCCCGAGTCGAACGCCACGATGGCCGAGCATGGGGTTTACTTCTCTCAACACCCGCGCCCTCTGCAGCATCAGGTCTTTGTCCTTAATCGTCTTGTCTATAAGCTCAGCATCCAAACTGAGGAGCTTCATCTGCAGGCCCTCAGGCGTCGCCATATACGACGCGGGCAATTGCGGATCTACCAGCTTCAGAGTATCCAGGGTTTTTTGGCTCTTGGCGAGGGTTTCCTTCAGCTCCTTGAGGTCGGCCAATTGCTGGACAAGCTCGGTTTCCAATGGCAAAAACTCGTGCATTGGGGGGTCGAGCAGCCGAATGGTCACAGGATACGGGGCCATAGCCTTCAGGATACCCTTGAAATCTTCTCGCTGTATGGGGAGGAGTTTGTCCAGGGCTGCC
>Ga0272448_1004180_pt1 | contig 16617 bp, 14 predicted proteins | sample YNPCB0191_FD_202220 | JGI IMG/M metagenome (GOLD analysis project Ga0272448, IMG submission 202220) | Hot spring sediment microbial communities from Yellowstone National Park, WY, United States - YNP-CB-019-1 | ecosystem: Environmental > Aquatic > Thermal springs > Hot (42-90C) > Sediment...
CTCCGGAAGGGAATTCCGTGTGAAGTCGAGGACCTCTTGTAATTGACTGGCGCTTACCAAGTCCGTCTTGTTCAAGATGACGAACACCTTGCGAACATGCCCGACGAGATCGGACAGAAACTCGATTTCCGCATTCGTGATGGGCGGCTCGGGAGAAGTGACGAAGATGGCGGCGTCAACCTGAGGCAAAAAGTCGTATGTGACCTGGGTGTTGTGCGTATAAACACTCCCAATGCCGGGCGTATCCACCAGCGCTACGCCACCCCGCAGGTATTCGCTCGGATAGGCCACGACCACGTGCCTCACCTGCCGCACGTTCTTGGGATTGCCCTTTTCGGTTACATAATCTGCAAGCTCGTCCAGTTGAATCGTCGAACGCGTTCCCGACTGGAACACAACCTCCGCGCCAGGCCGGCGATCGTATCTGAGCATCGTGACGATGGACGTCAGCGGCAGAATGGCTACGGGCAATACTTCGGCCCCGAGCAGGGCGTTCAGAAAGGTGGTCTTGCCCCGTTTGAACTGTCCCACTACGGTCAAGTAGAACCGGTTCTGCTCGACCTTTTCTCGAAGGAGCGATGCGGCAGATCGCGACGCCTGTGGGCCTTCGAAAGCAGCGTTCTCCTCGATGGCGTCGAGCACGTGGAGCAGCCTTGTGCGGATATTTGCCATCGCATCGCCGGAAAACGTCGAAACGTGTGGGCGGTCGTTCTGCTTCGCCTCGACACCGAAGGTGTCGGTCATATTTCCTCCGTCAACTCGTAAGCTTCGTCAAGCTTCTGGGTTTCGGGATTGGCTGAGAGGAACGAGGCCGCCCCTGCACAGCTTTCCCGCTACAGGAGTCATTGGCCCACGTGGCGATATGCGAACTCCACCGCTATGTTCATTTTAGGGCACTGTGCCACCGTGGGCAACAAGGGAGATGCTGCAGCACCCGCGGCGTCGGCCCGGTGCAGCGCCGACCCAGAGCAACGCTCCAGGTTGGCGCGCAAGTTGGATTCTCAAAGACGCCTCGATTGGTCCAGCAGGCTACCAGCCTCGCCGTTGGGGGTGATGGCCGTCGGCAACAAGAAAGGCAGCCTCGCACGCGAAGCGCGCGCGCAATCCCAAATCCGTGAAACCAGGTCGTCCAGGAAGTACGACACTTTCGCTACTAAGCGATCCTCCGGCGATACGATACGAGCAACTCTTATGAACCGGGCACCCACACGCCACGCAAATACACCGTCGACAGTACTCTTGTCGCCGATTACGATCAACTGTCGCGCTCTGCGTTGAGAGGGTAAGGATTCGAGAACCTTCTTGCTCGGCTTGCGGTGACGTGTCTCGATACAGGTAAGCCCTGCCCGGCGCGCGATGGCTCGATTGCGAACGCTATCTCTATGATTTGAACAAAGGTAAACCGCATTCTGTGAGGCCAATGACCGAATCACAGCCAGTACCGGCACCGAGCAGTCGAGCTGTCTATCGGCTGTCATGGTACCGTCGATGTCGACTATCACGGTTGCGTCCCTAATATTTCCTATATCGAGCGACTCAAGCCCCGCGATTCTTCTTTTGTGCGCCTCGCCGCGGGCTCCTCGTTCAATACCGGCGTTGTGCATGATTTTCATCGGAGCCCTCGCTAGATGAGCACGGCGCCGCCGGATTGAAGCACCGCGATCAAATCAGCCCGAACACGCCGTGAGACGGGCATCCGTTCAATCTGCGCTACGGTCTTTGATATAGGGTACTCGAAAGAGGTGAAGTTCGACCCCGCGATCCCAGATCGCGTAGCAGGCCAGCCGGTTGCCCCGCTTCGGTTGCCCCAAGCTGCCTGGACTGATAACAGTTGCACCCCCCGTGCATCGGACGAAGGGCTTATGTGCGTGCCCGACCAGCAGAACGTCTGCGGAAATGCGGTCCGCCTCGGCATCCCAATCGTCGGAGTCGGGAGACAAGTGCTTGTAAAGAGGGTCCGACGGCGCTGCATGACACAGGAAGAAGCGGGTTCCATCGACGGTCCGTTCAACTGTCAAGGGCAACTTCGAGAGATAGGCCAAGTCTTCGGGCCGGAGCAGCGATCTTGTATGCGCCAACGTGGCGCTCGCCATTTCGCGGAAGTCCGGCGAGCAACGCGAGTCGACATTGAACGCCACAGCGTGGTCGTGATTACCGCGCACCACAACTGCTGCGTTCGACCTGACGAAGTCGATGACCTCCTGCGGGTTCGGACCGTAATCGACCAGGTCTCCCAAAACCCACAACTCATCGTATCGTTCAGGAATCGAGGATAGCGCCTCGATATTCGCGTGAATATCCGAAATAATGGCGATTTTCATGACCCGTGGCAGCCGTGCTCCAAAATGTATTCGCGCGTAAGGCGCCGAGTCCGGCCCGTGCGCTTGGCAAACAGCACCTGATAAACGTCGGTTCCGCCTTCCTCAAAGCTCAATGAGGACGCCGCCAGGTAGAGTAGCCAGATGCGGTACGCCTCGCGGCCTACGTGGTCTGTGCAAAACCGCTCGGCGCTGGCGAGGCGGCGGACCCAATGGCTGCACGTCATCGCATAGTGAGGCCGCAGATTCTCGACATCCAGGACTTCGAAACCCACATCCTCGGCCGCCCTCAGCACGTCGCTGAGATGCGCGAGTTCGCCGCCTGGAAAAACATAGTTCCTCAAAAAACGCGACTCAGGTCCATCTCGGACGCACTGTGGCCGCACGATGCCGTGATTCAGGAACAATCCATCGGGGCCGAGGAGGCCAAATACCTTCTCAAAGTAGTGGTGAAGCCTTCTCCTTCCAACATGCTCGAACATGCCGACCGACGCAATCTTGTCGAAAACGCCTTGCACCTCCCGGAAATCCGCGGTGTGGACCTGGACACAGTCCGTCAGCCCCTGTATCTCAGCCGACTCCTTGGCCTGATTGGCCTGCGCCTCGCTGAGAGTGCATCCAGTGCAAGTCGCACCATACGTCCCGGCTGCATGCAGCAAAAGAGCCCCCCACCCGCACCCGATATCCAGAAATCTATCGTTGGGCTGTACGTCCAGCTTGCGGCAGATCAGGTCCAACTTCGCCAGTTGCGCATCTTCGAGGGATTGACTGGGCCCTCGGAAATAGGCGCACGAATACACCATCCTCGAATCCAAAAAAACTTCGTAGAACTCATTCGAGCGGTCGTAGTGAAACTCCACATTCCGGCGTGCTCTTAGCCGGGACTGAACGAGAGCTTCAAGCCGCCAGCTCGAAACGAGCGCCAGGAATGCGCCGGTCGCACGGCGGAACGCGGTTCCGGGATGCGAAGCCTTGAAAGACACGGCGCTCAGGAGGTCGCCACGAATATCAAAGCGCCCGTCGACAAAGTCCTTAGCGGCTGTGTAAACGTCCGCGGCTAGGAACCTGTCGTATCCGGCTGGTTCGTCAAAAACAACCTCGAACGACACAGGGCCCAAGCCGTAGACGAACCGCTGCTGGTTTGGAAGTGCGACGGCGTAAGCTTGGCGCGCCCGCTCCTCCGGGTCGGGAACGCTCCAAATCTCCGGTCTGCACGCAGGCGCCCTCATCCGACTCGACCTCTGCCAGCTTCGGCCCAGTTAGTCGTTGCATCGAAGATCTCTGCGAGCAGGCTTATGGTCACTCGTAATTCAACGCATAGACTCGCTGATAGCATTTGCGCACTCATATCGTTATCGCATGACATCCAACACATTCAGTCCTCCTGAACTTTCAACTCCGGACGTTCCGTATATGGGGGGCGTAACTTGAAGACCAATTCCATCACGCGTGCTTTGCGGGCCTCCAACGGACAGACATCAAAGGAGAACGCCGTGGGCATCTGGAATTCCAACGACTCCTGACGATCAAGATAATTCAGCAATCCTATGTAAATACTCTCGGCTTCGCCCACATAAAGGAGTTCGTCATCCTTAAAGAGCGCGTAAACACCGGACGCCCGTGGCGCGTTCGCGAGGATGACGCCATACCGGAAAACGTATCGCCGGGTGGTTTCAATCGACACGGGTCACCACCGTTTCATGGTCCGGTTCGATACTACCGATACCGGCGGCAACAGAGAGCATCCGTAGCCGCCACATTCGAGCGATCCAGAACAACAATCAGCTTGCACCGTGATCTCCCGAGTCATGGGTCCCAGTTTACTCGGCAGGAGCTGATGTTGCGCCCGGGTCTGCGGGGCGATGAAGGGACTTCGACTGCCTCGCGGCGTCCGCCGGCGGATCAGACGGCTCCACGAAGGGCGTCGGCATCTCGTGATTCGCATTGTGCTCACAGGGTGCAGCACCAGAGGGCCGCGAGAATGCCTGCCGACTTTCGCCGGCGCCAATGCGCGACACTACCGGGTACCGAACCTCCTTTGCTCGTTATGCTGGGGGAACCACTTTGGAAGGGAATAACCCCCGCAGCGATTCCGCCGCAGGAGTCATTGGCCGCAAGAGCAGCTTACGCGAACTCCACCGCGCTTCTCATCATACGGTATCCGAAGTCTCCGCTGGAGTCAAGCAGCGATGCAGCATGCAGTGTTGCAGCGCGCTCATACCGAGAACGCGGAAAACACCGGAACCGATTCCAAGCCGCCGCGGGAGCACGGGGCCGCGTTCTTGACTGCGTGCGAACGCTTTGCTAATTTGGAGACGAAAGCGGTGGAGTTCGCGTAATCGTCGTCGGTTGTACGGCCAATGACTCCTGCGGCGGGTAGCTACGGGAGGACGCATACCGCAAACCCTCCTCGGTAGTTTCCCCGTAATTCGATTGGAAGTTGACAAGAAGGACGCCTATGGCCTGCCCCGGCTGTGTCGAGTCCGGTTTTAGAGCAGGTGAGTCGCGACGCGCCGGCGGCCAGCGCGCAATTCGGCTGATACCATGACCTGCGCCACTCGCGCCACCAAGATCGTAGCTACTCTGGGCCCTGCCAGCGATAGCCCGGCCGTTATTCGACAACTCTTGCTGGCAGGCGTCGATCTGTTTCGACTCAATGCTTCGTATGGCACGATGGCCGAACACGCTGCTCGAATCCTCGCGGTTCGATCTGTTGCATCGGAATTAGGAAAGCACACGGGGATTCTGCTGGACTTGCAAGGACCGAAGATTCGCCTCGGAAAATTCGCGAATGGCGAGGAGGCCCTCTCAACCGGAGCGCGCTTCACTATCACCACACGACCCGTCCTCGGCACCTCCGAGCTGGCCTCTACCACCTATCAGGACCTCGCGCGGGACGTCCGTCCGGGCGACCGGGTATTGTTGGCGGATGGCGCCGTTGAACTTCGCGTCTTGGACACCGACGAAGTTTCAGTATGCTGCGAGGTTATCTCTGGCGGAGCAGTTGGCGACAGCTGCGGAATCAACCTGCCGGGAGTGGATGTCAGTGCGCCCTCCATGACGAACAAGGATGTTGCGGATCTCGAATTTGGGATCACCCACGGGGTCGATTTCGTTGCGTTATCCTTCGTCCGCACCGCTGAGGACGTCCATCAGTTGCGGCAACACCTCCGGCGCCACAACAGCCGCTTGCCTGTCATCTCGAAAATAGAAAAGCCGGAGGCGTGGTCCAATCTTGACGAGATTCTCCAAGTGTCGGGTGGCGTTATGGTTGCGCGGGGCGACTTGGGGGTCGAGGCGGGGTTGGAAAAGGTGCCTGCGATGCAAAAGGCAATCATCGACAAGGCCCGGCGGCGTGGCCGGTTCGTGATCACCGCTACCCAGATGCTCGAATCGATGGTGGAGCACTCTACACCGACACGCGCCGAAGTCAGCGATGTGGCGAATGCCATATACGACGGTACAGACGCATTGATGCTCTCTGCCGAGACGGCCAAGGGAAGATACGCGGTGGAAGCAGTCCGGCGGATGGCTGCTATCGCAGCGGAAGCCGAGTGTGCGATCCGCCAGCGTGGATTTGCCCCCCTGCCGGTAAGTTCCGACAGAGACCACGCCCGCATCGTTGCAGAGGCGGCCTACCATGCGGCGAGATCGGCTGGGGTGGCGGCCATAGCGGTATTCACCGCCACTGGAACTAGTGCCGGACTAATTGCGCGCTACAGGCCGCCGGTTCCTATATTTGCCTTCACACCGCAAGAAGCTGCGGCACGGCGCCTGTCGGTGTTGTACGGAGTAAATCCCTTGCTGGTCCCCGATGTCCAATCTACTGATGAGATGCTTAACCTCATGGACCGGGCGTTGACGGAAGGGGGGCCGCTTAAGCCGCTGGACGGCGTTGTGTTTGTTGCCGGGCAGCCAGCCGGCGTACCTGGAACGACGAATCTGATCAAACTCCACTCCGTTGGCGCGGCCGGCTTGGGCCGCGCCGCGAGAGGTTAATATCTCTGCGCGTTCGGGTCACCCGCAATGGGCGGTATTTCAAGTTGCGCACGAGGTTGACTTGAAACCTAAACGGCCACTACCGGTTTGGTTTCTGGGCGTGGCGGCTCTCTCTATGCCGGGGGCACTATGCCTCAGTCTGCTCCTCCTGTCGGCAGAAAGCATAACAGCCCTTACTGAGCGGATTTTCTGGTTCCAAGTGCCCGCTGCGCTCGTATGCTTTCTGTCGGTGTTTGGGGGCGGCACAGCGAGCGTCCTGTACCTGAAGACGCGTGATTACCGTTACGACGATTTCGCCGCGGCAGTCAACGAATCTGTCTGGCTCTTTGCCGGGGTGAATGTCTTGGCCGGCCTGGTCTGGACGAGGCGGGCATTGGGTTTCTGGTGGAACTGGGATGCTGGCGTGACTTCGTCTGTCTCGCTCATTCTGATCTATGTGGCGTACGGAATCATCAGGAGCGCAACTCCTGTGGATCGCCGCGGCACGATAAGCGCCGTGGTCTGCGTATTCGGCATGCTGGACGTTCCGTTCATCTACTTGTCGACCCATTTGTTTCGGGCACGGCATGCGCCGCCGATCGGCGGAGGATATTCCGGGCTCGGTGCCGCCGGGATTTCGGCTTTATTGGTTACGAGCGTCGCGATGCTGCCGCTTTGGTGGTGCATTGTGACCGTGAGACGGAGTGTGGAGCGTTTGGATCGCCGGTCAGAAGGTTTGGCGAGGTCGATATATGCAATGAGCGTCAGAGGATGCGGCTGAAGTCTATGGCGAAAGATCTGTTCTGGGTAGCGGGCGGGTTAGGGGCTGGCTGGGCCCTGATTTTCTTGTACCTGTCTCGGATGTCGAGAAGGATTTCGGTCCTGAACGAGCGCCTTGCGAGGCTTGACGACATCGTGAACGGGACGCGGGAAGGTGGTTCCTCCGCGACAAACAGCGGCCTGGAATCTGGGCAGAGATGGCCGAGCCTCCCGGTACGGCCTGCGACATGCGATGAGCGAGCGCCTCGAAAACCCCTGAAGAACGCACAGAACCGGGATGGTTGACTTGGCCCTACTGCGGCCCGATAATGGTTTTAGGTGTTGGAGTTCGCCTCGAAAACGGCCCCACAAGGGGCAGATGACTCCTAGCGGGGCTCTTTGGGCGAAGGCGATTCCGACATCTCTCGCCAAGTCGCTTTCGTCGTTTTGAATCCCCGCAGGTGAAAGAGTCTCCGTTTCGCACGGAACCGTGCGGGCGGGTATATAGGCGGTGATCTGATGATTCGAGCGACGGACCTGGAGGACGGCCTAAACCCCTCCCAAAAACTGCACCTCCTCACCAGTTCCCAGTACGCGGATAAGCTCCTCTCCGAGATCGAAGCAGTCCTATCGGCGGCAAGCTCGAAGTCCCCATTTCCCAGATTCAAGGGCGACATCACACCGGCGCAGGCCAAGGTCGTGCAGGATTATCTTGCCCGATTTCGGAGTCAGATCGTGCGAATGCTCGCGAGTCAAGGGATCAAGCCGCCCCTCCCCGATATCGGTTCAATCCATTCCATCCGCGTGACCCTTGCGTTCGTACGGATCGCGTTCGAGGAATGCGCGCCAAAGAGGATGCGCGGCTACGGAGAAGTCCCTGAATCGAAGGTCCAGGAATTAAACGGCATAGTGGGGGAGATGACCGCGGCTGCCGGAAAGCTGGACGAGTATCTCGCTCAGGGACTCGGCCAAGACCTCCAGGCCCGTCTCGGACGGTTGCAGCGAACTGGCGATGACATCAATTTGCTCAAGAGCCTGGAGCGTGTCATCGATCAGCATGGGTTGGTCGAGTTTCGCCCATCGCTCTCGATGATTCTGGACCGTTTGGAGAACAAAGCTTTCGAAATTGCCGTGTTCGGAAGAGTAAGTTCCGGAAAATCGTCGCTCCTGAATTACATTGTGGGTGCAGATGTGCTTCCGGTGGGTGTCAATCCGATTACCGCGGTGCCAACCAGGCTTGCCTATGGCCCGCGACCCGCACTGTCCGTGTGGTTTGCTCATAAGAGTCCCGAGCAGTTGGATATCAGCCACTTGCCGGAATTCGTCACCGAACAGTTAAACTCAGGCAATTCGAGGAATGTCACGCGGCTCACCGTGCAAATGCCGTCGGCACGGTTGCGCGATGGGGTTGTGCTGGTGGATACACCCGGACTGGGTTCGCTCGCTACGGCGGGCGCGGCGGAAACGCTGGCCTATCTGCCACGGTGCGATCTGGGTGTGGTGTTGATCGATGCCGGCTCAACGTTGACGCAGGATGACCTGGGGACAATTCAGGCTCTTTACGATGCGGGGGTTCCGGCCTCAGTGTTGCTGAGCAAGGCCGACCTCCTGAGTCCGGGGGATAGGGGCAAAGTTTCGCAATACATTGCCGGCCACGTTTACTCCCAGCTTGGGCTCAACTTATCGGCGCACCCCGTAAGCGTGAAACCGGAGCATTCCGGTCTCCTGGATGAATGGCTGAAGACGGAAATTCTGCCCTTGTATGACCGGCACCAGCAGCTTGCGCAAGAGTCCATCCGCCGAAAGATTGGAGCGCTGAAGGAATCGGTGGAAACAGCGTTGAAGATGCGTTTGGAGCGGCCGGAAAAGACGCCGGCCGCGGACGACTCCGGCTTGCGCAACGTTGACAGGATGCTGCGTAATGCTGCCGGCCGCTTCGAGGAAATCCGCGCGATCTACCAAATCACTGATGAAATTCGCAGGTTCGGCGACGCGGGTCTCCAAACTGTCGCTGCCCGGATTCTGGACCATTGGCAGCAGAACAGCCATTCGGGCGCCAACATCGGAGCCATTGTGACGGATACCCTTACCCACGTGGCTGCGCAGCAGGCACGCGCGGTTTTCGAGGCGCTGGATTCCCTTGCCAAAGACCTTTCGCGAGTTCTAGAGGCGGCTGCGCGGGCTCTAGATCTGCCAGATGCCACAGGGGAGGGCGAACTGAACAGCGTGCTGAAGGAGATGCCGCGGATCGATCTTGGCACGCTGGATGTGGAGCTTCGGCCAAATGCATTGACGAATTTGTGGCGTGGCCTGGCCAGACGTCAGCTTGAGAGCAAGCTGAGAGCCCAGATCGGACCTGCTGTTGAGGAATCCTTTTCGTCGTATGGAAGGATGCTTGAAGCGTGGGCGCGTAGAATCCAAGCCGAATTGCAACGACGCTTCGATGTGTACGCGGATACGTACCGCGCCCACTTAGATCACATGACGGTTGGAGGAGGGGCAACACCGCAAGAGAAAGACGGCATTCAGCGCGACCTCGCGAGCCTAACCGGGTCAGGCTCGAAGGTTGAGGTCCTGGGCGTGTGAGCGGGATGAGGGCCGGCAAGATGATGGGCGAAAAACCAGGGGCGGTGCGGCCCAGCGGACTTGAGAGTCAAACAAAGGAGGCGGAAATAGAGCGTCTCGTTCAGAACCTGAACTCGCTTGAAGAGGGAGAGAGAACCGTCGGAACTCTGATGGCTTATGGCCGGTCCGCAATTCCGGCCCTGCGGCGATTCCTACTTGAAGGCAGACCCAGTGTTGTCTATCAACCAAGGCGCTGGGCGGTTGAGGCGCTGGCCGGGATTGGCGCGCGGGACGTCCTGATCGAATATCTGAAGCACAAGCGGCTGCTCGCCGATCCGGCAGTGCGGTTCGGCGAGGAGCCTGTGGAGAATGCGGCCGCCAGGGCGCTTGCGCGTTGGAAAGACGACGAGACTTTTCAGACACTTCTTGAAATCTCCCGTCGCCGTTCTCAGCTTGGATTTGTCGAAGCGCTAAGCCGTTTCGGGAGACCGGAAGCCATCCCCTATTTCGTTCACGCACTAGAGGATGATATCTGCCGGTCTTCTGCCGAGGAGGCTCTCCGAGCACTCGGCACCCGGACAATCCCTGCGTTGGTCGAGGCCGCTCTGACGCGACTCCCCTCCGCGGAGGAGGAGCGGCCTGCAAGCGTACGTAGGCGCGCCAGCGCCCTGGAACTGCTCTCCGGGATGGAATTGACGGGAGATGTCTGGCGGCCCCTGCGGGAGTTGGTTGGTGATCCCCATCCCGAGGTTGTGATCGGGGCCTCGAAGATTGCCGTGCGGCTGGGAAATAAGCCAGACAAGATTGCCACCGTCCGGCGCCTGCTGGACGTTCTGCCCCATGTGGACTGGTTTGCCCGGGAGGAAATCGACACTTGCCTTACCAGCCTATATCCAGATGCGACAGAAATCGTCGAAGCCGAACTCGCCAGGCGCAACTCGCTCCCGGATCAGGAACGGGTGATGGACAACGCACTGCGAACACTTCTACGGGTAAAACGCAATGTGGACGAAGTCAATCGGCGCGGATGATACGCGGGAAACTCTCACGACCGGGGCACAAACCACGGCACAGGCCCAAGCGCCCACGGTATCTTCGGGAACCCTTCGTGACTACGGCCGGCTAAAGCTCGATCTTGCGGGTATCATTCGCTCGCTCCGGCAGGTAGCGGTGGATCGAAAGGACAATGATGCGTCCAACGAATGCCGCAAGCTCCTTTCGCGCCTGGCTGAGGATCGATTCAATCTCGTCGTGGTAGGCCAGTTCAGTCGCGGCAAGACATCGTTGATGAACGCCATGTTAGGTGTAGATCGCCTCCCGACAAGTGTTTTACCCCTGACTTCCGTTATTACATCGGTGTCCTATGGAGATCGCGAACGGGTATTGATCCATTGGCACTGGTGGTCCTACACGACCGAGATCCCTCTTAACGAGCTCCCGCAGTATGTTACGCAGCAGGGAAATCCGGGAAACCAAAGGCGTGTCCGGTGTGCGGAGGTGCAGCTTCCCGTCGAGCTCCTACGTTTGGGATTCTACTTCATCGACACTCCGGGTGTCGGTTCCGCCATTGCCGCGAATACTGCGACCACTTCTGAGTTCCTGCCCGAAGCCGATGCAGTCATTTTCCTCACCAGCTTCGAATCCCCGCTTGCCGAGGCAGAACTGCAGTTCCTCGATCAGGTGCGCCGGCACGTACGAAAGATTTTCCTCGTTGTGAACAAGCGCGATCTGGTCCCTGCTGAACAACAGGACGGCGTAATTGCTTTCGTAGAGGCACGGCTGAAAGATGCGTTTGAGGAGCAACGTCCGCGCGTCTACTCACTCTCCGCTCGAGATGCACTAAATGCCAAGCAGAATGGAGATCCGGAAGCATTGCGCCGTAGCGGCCTTCCAAACCTGGAAGCAGACTTGCTCGACTTTCTACAAAAGGACAAAACACGGGAGTTCCTGCGGCGTATTACCAGCCGGGCTTCGGCGATTCTATCGCGCCTGGGCGTTCAATTTGACACCATCCGAGCATTATCGGCTGACGAAGCGAAGGTGAAGGCATTTGAGGCGGACCTGCGCAGGCAGATGAACACACTGTGCCACGAGCGTGAGAAGATCAGCCGGGATCTCGGAAACCGGCTGGGATTCGATCTTCATTGCCACTTTGAACGGGAGTTGGAGCAACCGGTGATGGATTTCGGGGCAGCCATGGAACAAAAAGTCCGCGAGCGGCTGAACTCCCACGATCTGTTCGCGGACTCCCTGGAGTCCCAACTGGCGGCGGATGCTGATGCGGCGAGACAACGGGTATCGGCGGCCTGGTTCGATCACCATAAACAGGAAATACAGCATCTGGTTGAAGACGCGGGCCGGAATGCTCTCGCGCAGATTAAGGATGACATTACGCAGTTCAATGGGATTGGAACTGCTGCCGCTGGTGATCCCTGGCAGGACCCCTCAGTAGAGGGACGGCTCACCGATATCCTCCGGGATAATCCGGTTGCGTTAAGGTCCAGCTTGCCGGGCAGCCCGCCATTCGAAATTCCCTGGTGGATTGAGCTGTTGGCCGCCTTCTCTCCAACAAGGCCCGCCATCGTCCGCTGGTGCCTCAGAAAGACTAAGGAGATAATTGCCGCCTATCGGGCCGAACTCGCCTCTCTTTTGACCAAAGCAGCAGAGGATTGGGTAGAACACTTGGATCGAAGAGTCGCTGAATTCATCGAAGATAGCGCAACAGCCCGTCGTCAAATGCTCGCAAAACAAGTTCGGCCGGAAGATCTGAGCAATCTCGAACGGTTGCGGGAACGTCTGGAAGCCGTGCTGTCCGTGGTGGACCTTATTGAATTGGGAACCACGGGCATAGGCGCGCCTGGCACCGCCGAATTGAACGACGTGCCGCAGTCAGATGTGGCAGCGCGCTGTGACATCTGCCGTGAAGCTGAAACTGCACTCTTTGAGTTTATGCGACGCCGTCAGTACGAACTCAGCACCAGTGAGAAGGATCAGATAAGTCACGCCGAGCAGGGAGGGTTTTGTGGACTGCACACCTGGCAATACGAGGCAATCTCGTCGCCCCAGGGAGTCTGTTCCGCTTATCCGCCGGTTCTGTCGGCCCTGGGCCGCCGCCTCCGCGCATTGGCGCAATCAGCCGCCTCACCTGGGGCCCTGGTCGATGGAGTGCTGAGACTGATCCCAAACAGCGGCACGTGCCGTGCGTGTCAGCTTGTAGCGTCGGTGGAGCGGCGCGGGGCGACGAAGCTTCTCGCGGCCCTCACCGCCGAGGAGAAGAGCGGATCAGCGCCACTGCCGCCGCTATGTATGCGGCATTTGTACTCGCTGCTGCGGTCTAAGCCGAGCCCGGAAATTGCACGGCGTCTGGTCGAGGAGCAGGCGCGACTCGTAGATCGCTTAAGTGAAGATATGCAACGCTACGCAATCAAGCATGACGCGCTCCGTCGGGAACTTGCCACGGAGTTGGAACATCGGGTGCATGAAATTGCGTTGGCGCGATTAGTGGGGCTTCGGAGTATTGTGGCTCCTTGGAACGTAGGCGAAATCTAAAAGCTCCGGTATTCCAGCCGTTCCAGGCACATGTCTGTTCGGGAGTCCCTATTATGGGCGCGACGATATGATCTGTGAACCCTTCAGCGTCAGGTCGGTTGCCGGGTTCAGGTTGCGATAGATTACGACCCCGTTGAGGCCGTAGCCGAGCAACCGGTCGTACCAGCGTGGCTTCGTGAGCCGATTGATGTTGGCTGTGATGCCATTCATGTTCGTGCCGATGCCCTGCCACGTAGTAATGGCAGTGGGCAGGGCGGCGCGAACATCCGAAGACATCTGGCCGAAGTTCATGGCCGCGCGCTCGATGCCCTTTGACGCGCCGACGTAGCGATTGAAGACGCAGTCCGGGTTGTATTCGCAATCGAGAAATAGCGGCGCCGCGTCGTCCACCTGCTTCGCGATGCTGGCGGCGTGGACGAGCGCCGGTTTCAGATCGCCGCGGAGTTCTTCGAACTTGTCGAGCGCGGTATCGACGCGGGCCAGCGTATCGCCCACGCTCCGGTCGGCAGTACTCCGGATCTGGGCCACCTCGCTCATGGCATCCTTTCGCAGCGCCGCCATTTGGCGCTCGGTGCGGGCGAGCAGATCCTTCCGCGCGGCCTCTACCTGGCCGGTGAGGTCGCCGCGAGCCGCCTGAGCTTCAGCCAGGACTGCTGTCCGCGTGGCCCGCAACTCGACCGTGACCGCCCCCGGTAACGCACGGGCGCCCACAGTCGCCGCGTGCAGGAGAAGTATGGCCTGTACGGCCACGCCAGTGAGGGCAACCAGCAGGGCGCACGTGAGCACGATTCTAAGCCGCTGCATTCGACACCTCCACAGCGCGTCGGAACAGATCCGCTGTCGCTGTATTCCTCCACTCCTGGATGCCCGTCCGGTGACACTGCTCCGCGCAGGCATTCCAGTCACGCGCCTTCGCCGCCAGCGCGAGGTGGGGGAACTTCGATAAGATGCCGCTCGCGCCCAGTTGAAATGCCATGTCGAGCAAGGCCTCCTGAGCGGGGTCAGGAAACTCAACAAAACCTGGGAGCAGATGGACGAGCGCCGAGTGGAACCCGGCCACGTCAGCATCTTGCAGGGCATCGACGGCAGCCGGAGTCATGCGAAGCGTGGTGCGCTCTTCGTAGTATTTCGGCAGCATCGCCGCCTGGAGTTCCTTCACCCGGTGCCACTCGGCGATCTTTTCCTCCGGCGTGGCCGTCGTGCCGTCCATGCGGACCATATCGATCCCGGCCATGGCATCGGGTGAAGGAATCATGTGGCCGACACCACAGGTCACCAGGCCGAGAGTATCGAGGTAGAGATGCGGAGCGACGCCTTCGTGCTGGCGTAATCGCGCCTTCAGGTCTTCTAACATTGCGATGTCCTTGAGTTGGGGTTAAATGAACGAGGGGTTGCTAGGCTGTTTCGGCAGGGGCAGCGGCCAGCCAAACAGGCACAGGTGGTCGTAAGCCCAGAACTTGATCACCGGCACGCCTGTGCGCTGGGCTGCCTGATACTCGCGCTGCCAGGGCCATGCGAGGTTGTACCAGCCCATCAGATACCGGCAGTGGGCGCGATCCCACGAGAGCTCAGCGAACGGGTAAGTGGCGCACCGCTTCGCCGTGTCGAGATTGTGATCCACCCCGGCGTACTGAAAACCTTCGCAAAGGAGCGTGTCGAATCCGGAGCCGGCGCGCGATTGCCACGCAGGAGGCAGGTTCACGTAGCGCAGTAACCTGCACCGGTCCGGATCGTTCACGTCCATGGGCCAGAGGAGTTCGAACAGCGCCGAGGGCGCCTGCGCCAGGACCGCCGACTGGATCGCCGCCACGTAGCTGGCGAGCCGGGATCGCAGGAAATCCGCATCCGCGTACCCGTTGACACTCGGGTCGTCGTTGGGGGTGTAGAACGCGGCGAGCGGACGGCCAAGGGCGGCCAAGGCGGCCGCCGCTGTGTCCGCGTCATAGAACGCCATGCCGGACGCGCCCTGGATGTACCACCACAAGACCTCGCCGAATTGAAGCCTGGGTGTCAGGCCGGCGGCGGCCATGAGTGCGGCCATCGCCGCATGCGCCTGCTCCATGTACGCCTCGACCGGCGCGCTGAACGCGCATATGGAGCTATAGAGGGCGCCGAATCCGGTCGCCGTCCGAACCGCCGTACCGTCGGGAAATCGCTGAACCCACACCGCTCCGGGCTGGTCGGGCGGGTTGACAAGTTCCTGGGAGAACGACGCCACGACGCCCAGGCCGGCCGCACGGAGGCAGGAGAAGTAGTCGGCGTGCCAGTCGCGGAAGGCGCGGTTGAAGATCTGCTCTGCCGCCGGATCGATCACCCACTCGCCCACGCTCGAGCCGGACTGGAGATCCCCGATGCAGGAAATCGTGCCCTCCAGCGACCCGCTCTCGGCGACCGCCGGCACGCTGGGGTAAGTCCAATTCGGCAACCAGGAGCGCACCGTGATTGTGAGGACCGGACCATCGGCTTGGGCCCAGACGCCGACCAGCGTCGCGTTGATAAAGCACGCGAGATGCGCGGCAATCGTGGGCGGCGTGTCGTCGGGGAAGCAAGTCTTCCCGATGGCGGTGTCGCCGATGTGGACCCACACCTCGTCCTTGTCGGCGAACGTGCCGCCGAACGTTACGGTGGCGTGCGAGAACGATCCGCCGGAGCGCGCCGCCTGCTTCCACCAGAACACCCCGCAGTAATGGTCGATCTCGCCCACCAGCCCGAGTTTTTGTATGTTCCAGACGACCCGCTGCGGCGGCAGCTTGTAAGTGGCGTCGGTATCGAAGTCCGTGGCCAGCCCCACATCCGTGCGCGTCTCTGGCGCGTCGGGCACGTCGCCGGGGGCCGCGCATTCGAGGAAATCGAAATAGAAGTACCACCCCTGGCTGTTTTCGTTCTTGTCGGGCTCGCACGTAATGACGACCGTGTGCCGTCCGGCCCCCACGTTCGAGAACAGCTTACGGCGCACCTGGGCCGCCGCGCCGTAGGCATCGAGCGTCACCGGAGCGCCGCCATCGAGCATCGCCTGGATGATGCCGCAGTCGAAATCGATCCGCGTCCCGACGTAGATGTCGTGCGTGTGCTGGCAATGCGTCTCGATGGTAAGGGACCGTGTTTCCCACGCGCTGTAGGCCGAGCGGATCGCGCGCCCCCCGCTCCAAAAGGCGAATCCATCGGCTGGCGCCCATTCCCAATAGCCGGCCTGAATCACCCAGGAGCTGGATTCCTCGATCCGCACCGAACCAGGTCCCGCGACCTTGAGCGCGCGGGCACCGTACAGATCGGTAACGGTCCAGTTCGTGACGGTCACGCTCCACTCGCTGGGCACGTAGACGGCGCTGTTTTCGAGTACCGGCGCGAAGGTGAGCCAGAGCTTCTGGAGGTCCGTCCAACCGAGCGCATCGAAGTCTATGGCGACGTGCCACGTGAGGTCGTCCGACACGCCGCCGGCCAGCCGGAC
>Ga0272448_1004181_pt1 | contig 16617 bp, 17 predicted proteins | sample YNPCB0191_FD_202220 | JGI IMG/M metagenome (GOLD analysis project Ga0272448, IMG submission 202220) | Hot spring sediment microbial communities from Yellowstone National Park, WY, United States - YNP-CB-019-1 | ecosystem: Environmental > Aquatic > Thermal springs > Hot (42-90C) > Sediment...
CCTCACCCTACTCATCAGCGCCATTGCCCTAGAGTTGGTCGATGGTCTTGTGGCGCTTGCGCTCGTACTCTTCCTCGCTCACCAGGCCCTGGCGCCGGAGTTCTTCGAGCTCGGCCAGGCGTTCCGCAGCGTGCGCCGGGGCTGAGGGGGCAGGCGACGCCGCCAACGCCTCCGTACCCACGGTGAGGCGCTGGGGGCTCTTGGGGCCATAGTGCACATGCAGCACCACGCCGGGGCGGACCTGCCCGACCAGCAGGCGCGAGGGCACCCTCTTGGCCTTGGCCTCAAACGGCAGCCCTCCGGGGGTCGCACCGCATCCGCGACACGCCCAGGCCCTTGCCTGCAACCCGCTCTGGCCACAGGCGGTGCCAGGGGATCGCGAGGATGGCAGGCATCGCCGCGCAGTGGCCGGCCGGCGGTGCCGCCCCGCACGCTCAAGCGCCGCGCGCCCGCCAGGGGTCCGTGGCCGGCGCTTCGAGGGCACCAGCAGTCCATGTATTATAGGATTTACGTGGGGCAATGCAAGGGGAGCGTGGCCAATGGTGCGGCCTGCGCAGGGCGCGGTCTGGGCATAGGAAGGTGCATCCCGGAGAGCAAGCTGCACGCGCTCTCCTGCAGAGGGTAGCGGCAGCCTCGGCGGACTCGAGGCCTCTGAGGCTGCCGCTACCAGAGGTGTCAGGCCGGGTTGACTACCTGGCCGAGGAAGAGGATGGCGCCGGTCTCGACGTCGCGGATGAGGAAGATGAAGGGCCGGTCGACCGTCACTTCCTTCGGCTGCGCCGGCATGGCCTTGAGCTCCATCACCACCGCCGTCGCCGCGGCGGCCTCGGTGCCCTTTTCATCGACGGCCACAAAGGCCTTGTGGTACACGTTGTCGATGTACAGGTCGGGCTGCCCCGTCATGCCGCTGAAATCGGCGTCGCGGCTAAAGGCTTGCGCCATGCCCAGCTTGCTCAGGGCATCCCTGAGCTGCGTGCCCGCCTCGTACTTGAAGCGTGGCATGGCCAGCGCCACCTGGGCCGGCCCGATGGCCGAGAGGGCACCGGCGAGTTTGGCCGCATCCAGCCCGCGGGCGAAGGCCTCGAACTGGCCCTCATCGGGCAGCAGGACGACCATCGACAGCTCGCCCCCCACGTAGGGCAGCTCCACCGCCTGCCAGCCCTGCCCCTCGCCGTAGCCCAGGCGCTCGCTCTCATGCATCATGGGCACGGTGGCGGTGCTGCCGTCGAGCAGGTGGAAGGCGCCGTCCTGCGTCGCGCCGGCCTCGAAGGGGTGCAGCCAGCCGGCGTTGAAGTAGATGGCGTTGGTGAGCACCAGCCGGGTCAGCGCGTCGATCGACCCCTCCGGCAACAGGTCCTTGATCTTCTCGGCGGTCTGCTCCTCCACCCAGCGGTTGATCGTCTGCCGCGAGGGCTCCGGCGCGCCTTGAAAGTCGAGCAGGCGCAGGCCGGCGCCATAGTTCTGGGCCAGCACGTCGAGGAACACAGGCTGGAAGGGGTAGCCCTGCTGTCCCCAGAGGGCGTTGGTCACGTGAAGGCTAAAGCGCTCGCCCTGGTCCCTGGCCACGTTGGCACCGCGCGAGGCCAGGGCCTGGTCGAGGGCGTTAAAGGCCGCGTGCAGGCGCTCCTGGGGCAGGGCGAAGCTCAGGGCCTTGGCCATCTCCTGCGCGGTGCTGCCCCGGGCCCCGGCGTAGGTCATGGCCAGCGCCTCGGAGATGCTGTAGGGCGAGTAGAAGAGGTTGGCGTTCTTGTCGTAGAGCACGCTGTACAGGGCCAGGGCGAATCGGGTGTTTCCCGCTACCAGCTCGGGCACGGCGGCCGTGTCGCCTGCGGGCAGCCGCGCCTTGTCGGATTTGGCGACGTCCGCCTTGACCACGCCGCCCGCCCCCTTCAGGCCACAGCCGGCGAGCGGCGCGGAGATGATGCTGAGTGCCAGGAGCGATAACAACCAACGAAACACTGTCTTCCTCATGTCCGCCTCCTTGCTGGACGGTCGGCGCCGAGCGGAGCCACACCCGGCCAGCGCCACCATCGTTTCACCTGTATGACGCTGAACACGGGCGCCAGGTTCCCGTCTCTCGCTGTCGGGGCCGCTTGTGGCTGTGCCATAGCCACCCCCACCGCGCCATCCTGGTCAGTGTCGCCACACTGGCCTTCTTCCCGTCGCTCTTCCTCCTCCTGGTGGAACCCTTCACCGGCTGGTTGCCGTGGATGGCGCCACGCGTGCCGGCCCTCACCCTCGGGCTCATGAGCAGCTTTGTGCTCTCATCCTCTGCGCGGGATCGGCTGCTCAGTGAATTCCGAAAGGTGGCGCCCGGCCCCATGCCTCCGGCCCAGCCCGGCAGCCCGTAGCGTTTGGGGCGAGCTTGCACCAGCCACAGGCGCGCGAGGCCAGGGGCTGGAGAAAGCCCGTCGTGCCCCGGCGCAGCTCGCTGGCGTGGAGGCCGACCGGTCAGGGTTTGCCCGGCTGGCGGTCGCGCACCGGCGCGTGGGGCGGTGTGCGCCCCTCGGCCAGGGCGGCGAAGTTCTCGTTGTACTCGCGGACGGTGCGGGCAAAGGCCCTGCGGAAGAGCAGGCGGTCCAGCGGGCCGCTGACGTCCTTCACCTCGAGGATGTCGTACTGCCACTCAGGCACGTGCGCCACGTCGCGGTAGAGCGCGGCCACGCGCTCGAGCGGCGCGTGGATGTGGAAGGTCAGGCGGATGTGGCCCATGGTCTGCCTCCTGTTGGGGGCCGTCGGCCTTGTGGCTACCCACGCCCCGCACGGCCCCCGCTGGCGGCGCTCCCCGCCGCCGCAACTCCCTCACACCCCTGGGCTGACAACGGGGGTCACCCCTGCATTTCTTTGCCGATCGAGAAAGCCTCGGCCAGGCGCTCGCCGACGGCCCAATAGCCCTCCACATACACAAAGAGCCCGAGCCTGGCCACATCGGGGTGGCCGTCTGGGGCCAGCAGCTCCTCATCGATCTTGACGTCGACCACCTCGCCGATGAACTGGGTGTGTGAGCCGAGCTCGACGGTGTGGCGCAGGCGGCACTCCATCACCACCGGGAACTCGGCCACATAGGGCGCATCCACCAGTTCACTGGCCACGGCCGTCAACCCGGCACGGGCGAGCTTGTCCTCGCGCCTGCCCGAGGCCAGGCCGAAATAGTCGGCCGCCTTGACGTGTGCCTGCGAGGGCACGTTGATGGTAAAGGCCTGGCGAGCGACGATGGCGTCGTAGGTGTAGCGCACCTTCTGCAGCGACACCGCCACGCAGGGCGGCCTCGAGCAGCAGATGCCGGCCCAGGCCGCAGTCATCACATTCGGCCGGCCCTCACGGTCATAGGTGCCCACTACCCAAACCGGCGCGGGCATGGGCATGGTCCTGGCGCCCAGCGATTTCTTCATTGTAGACTCCCTTCTCCACGCAATGGTTGGCTGTGTCACAGGGCTGGCGGGCGTCCTCTCGATCCCAGGCTGGCTGCTTCGTGATCGCCCGCCGTCGGTGGGGCCAGCTCCGACGCCGTTCGAACAGAGCCGGGGACGCCGTCTCTGGCCGGGCTCCGGGAGACGCAGAGAGCGCGGAGAGGCAGAGACCCGCGGAGGGGCCGAGGGATGCCACCCTCGCGTTCCCCTTGCTGCCAGAGTGGCCCGTACACCGGCCCGGGCCGTGCTCGGTGCGGGCGCGGCCCAATCGGTGCCTGGCAGGGCGAAGGAGCCCAGCAGGAGACCATCATACGCCGCACGCTGCGACCCGTCAAGAGCCCGCTGCGCCCTGCTCATTGCGAGTACCCCAGGGTCTGCGGACCCTGTACGAGGCAACGACTCTCTCAGTCCGGAGCGTCTGGCAGCGCACCCTGCATGGGCACAGCCACTTTCAACTCCGGGCATGCGCAGTGAATGCCATCAACAGCGAGAAGGATTCTTCGTCGCTCCGCTGCTCAGAGACTTCGGCCGTCGCCGGACCAGGGATCGGGCTACACGCTCCGCGGCCACGCGGTGCCAACCCGCCATACCCCCCATTCAGGGGCTGGGCCGGGAGCGGGCGGAGTTCAACACCCGGCTGTCACCCCTGGCCGCAAGTTTCTTCGCATGGCACAGGGCTGCGCGAGCCCTGGAGTACTGTCAATGAGGTTCGCTGCGCATGCCCGGAGCTGAAAGTGACTGTGCTCGTGAGCGGTGTGTTGCATGACGCTCCGGGCTGAGAATGGCACCACTTGGCACAGGATTGCGGGAACCCTGGGGCACTCAGAACGGCAGGCTGGTCTGGCGCCGTGCCCAACGGCCGCGCCTCCGCCGACACCCAGAATGTACGCCGACGATTCTGGGATGTACCCAGAGCCACTGCGCCCTTGGGCATCCTGTCGGCTGTGGCGCTTTCGACGTGCGTCTCGTCCATGGTGTGCCTGACATAGATGGGCAGAGCCCCTATGAGACACCGCGCGTCGGTGCGGCTCGCCATCCTGGGCAAGCCACCCTTTGCCGCCCTGAGAGCGGCTGATCGGGGTCCCGCGGGTGAGGCCGGCAGCCGGACCCCGGCGTGGCGGCTATCTGAGGAGACCAGGATGGGCACGAGGACGATGGACCAGATTCTGGAGTAGCTGCGTGCTCTGCCGGATGAGAGGCAGCGAAAAGTCCTGCGCTTCGTGCGGGATGCTGCAGCCGCCGCACGGAGGCGTGTGCCGGGGCAGCAGTTGCTCCGCTTCCCTGGCGTCGTGGCCCGGGGCGACGTGGATGCCATGCAGTGCGCCAGCGATTCCGCTTGTGAGCGGGTGGGCGCTCATGAGTGGTAGCCCCCGTCCCCCACCCCCACCGCTGCCTCGAACGCGCGCTGCCCCGTCTCCAGGTTCAGCCCGTACACCGCCCAGCCGCCGCCCTGCTCGCCCGCGCACACGCTCACCCGCTCGCCCGGCCGCACTTCGTTGAGGTAGTTGACCTGCAGCCAACGCAGCCCCTGTGCGCGCAACAGGTCGAAAGGCAGGCTGTCGCAGGCCCACTCGACGTAGCGGGCGTTGTTGACGTGGCCGAGCATGTCGACGGCTGCGTAGCCGGCTACGACGGTGAGCCGCTCCGGCAGGCCCGCGGGCAGGCCGAGCTTTTCGAGGGGCTCGTCGAGCGCCGCCAACCCGTCGTTATCGGGCACGGCGCGGTGCAAGGCCTGGGGCGAGAGCAGCCGCCGCGAGGCCGGGTCGATGAGCACCCAGGCCGAGGTGGCCACCGCCAGGCTGCGGCCATCTGCGCCGCGCAGCTCGAAATCGCGGAGGAAGAGGACGCGCCGGGCGATGCCCCGCGGCCAGGTGCGGATCGACACCTCTTGGCCATAGCGCGGGAAAGCGTCGAAGCGCACCTTGAGCCGCGAGAGGATCCACACATGGCCCGCGGCCAGGAGCGACGGAAAGTCATAGCCCCACGAGGCAGCGTGGTGGGTGGCCGCCTCCTGCATGGCCTGGAAGAAGCAGCTCGGCTTCCAGAGGCCGTTCAGGTCCGTCTCGCAGGTGCGGACGGTGGTGGTCTCAGTCCAGATCTCCATACGTCCTTCCTCGCTCCGCCGGCCGGCTACCTCGCGGTGCCACAGCGATTGCCCGGCCCGGCGATCGGGATTATACTCCTTTCCGCCAAACGATACAGCCCGGAGCGCTGTCAGGAGCACACGGACCAAGCAGTACGGGGAGGGAGGGGTTCTATGCAGATCCGTGCTGTCACTGTGTTCATCCCGGGCAGCTACCCGGTGGATGGTGAGCGCATCGCGCGCGCGGGAGCCTTCCTGCGCGCCGCCCGCGCCGCCTATGAGGGCGCCGGCTATGTGGTGCAGACCGGGCGCCTGGCCACGACCCCCTTCCCCTCCTACCTGCCTGGCCCGGCCCACACCGCCGAGCTGGCCGCGGAGATGGCCGCCCTCGCCAAGGAGAGCGGCATCGACTATGTGGCGCTCGGCCCGGTGCGCCTCGACGACGACCCGGCCTACATCGACGCCCTGGCTGCCCCCCTCGCTGCCGGGCAGGCCTTCGCCTCGGTGGAGGTGGCGAGCTGCGACGGCCGCCTGAGCCTGCGCGCCTGCCGCCGCTGCGCGGCGCTGATCCGCGCCGTGGCCGAGCGCTCGGGCGACGGCTTTGGCAACCTCTACCTGGCGGCGCTGGCCAACTGTCCGCCGGAGACGCCCTTCTTCCCCGCCTCCTACGCCGCCGGGCCTGAGCCGCACTTTGCCCTGGCCGTCGAGTGCGCCGATCTGGCCGTGGCTGCTTGCCGCGATGCGCGCAGCCCCACCCAGGCCTCGGCGCGTCTGCACGAGGCGGTCGAGCGCGCCGCCGCGAGCCTGGCCGCCATCGCCGGCGGGCTGGAGAGTGAGCACGGGGTGGCCTTCCACGGCCTCGATTTCTCGCTCGCCCCCTACCCTGAGGAGGCGCGCAGCCTGGGCACTGCCCTGGCCCTCCTGGGCGCGCCCGCGGGGGGCGAGGGCGCCGTCGCAGCGGCTGCGCTCCTCGCTGATGCCGTCGGCCGCGCCCGCTTCCCCCGTGCGGGCTTCTCCGGCCTCATGCTGCCCGTGCTCGAGGACGCGGCGCTGGCCGCCCGCGCCGCCCAAGGGGCGCTGAGTATGCACGACCTCCTGCTCATGTCGGCCGTGTGCGGCACAGGGCTCGACACGGTGCCCCTGCCGGGCGATGCGCCGCTGGAGGCCCTCGCCGGCGTCCTGGCCGACGTGGGCGCCCTGGCCCTGCGCACCGGCAAGCCCCTCACGGCCCGCCTCATGCCTCTGCCCGGCAAGCGTGCCGGCGACCCGGTGGCCTTCGACTTTGGCTACTTTGCTCCCAGCCGTGTCATGGCCCTGGGCGAGGGGCCCGGCGCCGGCCCGCTGGCGGGGGAGGAGATGCTGACGCTCGCCCGGTACACGCGCCCGCAGGCCTGAAGCGGTTTCGAGTGCTTAGCGAAACCCCTGGCGCAGATGGCTTTACATGCAGCGCCCATCCCCCCGCCCCCTGGAGGCAGGCGGAGCTAGGGGTGGGGCAAGGACTCTTCGCTCGCTTGGCGCCGGGCTGAGCGCCGGCCGCAGGAGCCGCCGCCCAGGAACTTGAGCGACTGGGCCAGGGACCGGGCTCCACGCTCCGCACCTCACCCGGGAAAACCCCCACCCAGGGCTGGGCCGGGAGCGAGCGGAGATCAACGCCCGGCTGTCACCCCTGGTTGTCGCAAGTTCCTTTGCGTGGCTAGGACTGCGCGAGCCCTGGGATGCTCTGACTCTCACGGCCACGGCGGCCGACAGATTCACCGGCGATACTGGGATGGACCCCGCGCACGGCAAGCCCTTGACTCCCTCGGCAAGATGGCTATACTAGGGCCATTATACCCCCAGGGGGTATTGAAAAGAGGAGAGCCCTATGGCCATTACAGTCCAACAAACCCGTTGCCCGCAGAACCATCGCTGCCCGGCCCTCCGCGTATGCCCGGCGGCGGCGCTCAGCCAGAGCGGCGTCCGGGCGCCCCGCGTCGACGAGGCCAAGTGTATCGATTGTGGCAAGTGCGCCCGCGTGTGCCCGACCGGTGCGCTGCAGCGCTCCGGCCGCCGCTGAGCCCAATGTGGCTCAAACAGCCGGGCTCCGAGGGGCGCAGAGGGAGCGCGGAGAAGGCATTTCCTGGCCCCTCTGCGGGCCTCTGCCTCTCCGCGCTCTCTGCGTCTTCCGGGGCCCAGCTGCAGGCGGCCATCCCTGGTTCATGCGAACGGTATTGCCGCTAGGCGCGGCCTGGTGCCTCGGCCTGGCGGGGCAGCCACGGGAGGGGGCGAGTGAGCCTTGGGCACTCGCCCCCTCCTCCTACCGGTCGCTGGCCATCGCCCAAGCTCGCACCAGGGCCTTTTCAAAGTCGGCGTTATGTGTAGCCAGGACCCTTCGCAGGCGGGCACTCGCCACGTTGGAAGGCCCGCAGAACCTGCTCAGGGTGACATAGACGGGACTTTGAAAAAGCCCTGAGCTCGCACCCGTGCACCTTGACAGGCGCCACCCGCATGTTAGAATGGTTGTAGACCATAGAGTCTCTGCATTCCCCGGGCCAAAGGGGGCGCCGAAGGAGGCACAGCCATGCTCGAAGCGATGCTCACGCCCGCCCAGAGGGCCCTCCGCGCCGAGGCGAGGGCCCTGGTGAAGTGGGTGCCTCGGCAGCTCATCCTCGACATGGACGACGACCGCGTCCGCTACCCGCGTGAGTACGTGGCCGAGGCCGCCCGCCGGGGCTTGCTCGGCCTGCGCTTCCCGGCAGAGTATGGCGGCCGCGGGCTGGGCTGGGCCGACGAGATTGTGGCCCTGGAGGAGGTCGGTGTCCTGGGCACCTCGCTGGCCTGCCTCTACTCGCTGCCCTCGATCGTTGGCGAGGCCATCGACCGTTTTGGCACCCCGGAGCAGAAAGCGCGCTGGCTGCCGGCCATCCTCAGCGGCCGGCTCACCGTGGCCGAGGCGCTCACCGAGCCCCGCGGCGGCTCCGACTTTTTCGGCACCACCACCCTGGCACGGCGGGAGGGCGACGAGTACGTGCTCGACGGCCAGAAGCGCTTTGTCGTCGGCGCCGAGGGGGCCGATCTCTTCCTCGTCTATGCGCGCACCGACCCCCAGGCGCGGCCCCACGAGGGCCTGAGCGCCTTCATCGTCGAACGCCAGCAGGCGGGCGACGCGCTCCGCGTGGAACACGTCTACGGCCTGATGGGCACCCGTGGCGGCGGCACCGGCCGGCTCACCTTCCGCAGCGCGCGCCTGCCCGCCGCCAACCTGATCGGCCCCGAGAACGGCGCGGCGGCGGTGTTCTACCAGATGATGATCCCCGAGCGCATGACCAGCGCTGCCGGCGCCCTGGGCATGGCCCGCGCCACCCTCGAGATCGCCGCCCGCTACGCCGACCGGCGCAAGGCCTTCGGCCAAAAGATCCGCGCCTTTGAGGGGGTCAGCTTCAAGATCGCCGACTCCATCACCCAACTCGACGCCGCGCGCATGCTCGTCTACGGCGCTGCCCGCGCGGTCGACGCCGGCGACGACCCCCGCCGCTGCCGGCGGCTGGTCTCGGAGGCGAAAAAGTTCGCCACCGACATGGCCTGGCAGGTGGTCAACCACGCCATGCAGATCCTGGGCGGTATCGGCTATACCCGCATCTACCCGGTGGAGCGGCTGCTGCGCGACACGCGCCTGATCATGATCTGGACCGGGACGAACGAGGTCATGAACCTGATCGTGCAGAGCGAGTACCAGCACGAACTCGCCGCCCAGCGCAGCGGCGCCCGCGACGTCGAGGCCGACGCGGCCGACGCCGAGCACGCCGAGGAAAAGGTGTACGAGTAGCCGGAGCGAGTCGGCCGACCGGCGCCGGTCGGCCTGATGCGCTCAGGGTAACCGTGTACTCGCCCTGCTGGCCCGGGCGCCTGATCGGCTCGTCATTCTGCGTACCCCAGGGCTCGCGCAGCCCTGCGCCAGGTAAGGGAGCTTGCTGCAACCAGGGGTGGCAGCCGGGTGTTGAGCTCCGCGTGCTCCCGGCCCAGCCCCCAAACGGTTTCGCACCGGGCAGGGTGCGGAGCGTGTAGCCCGGTCCCTGGCCCGGCGACGGCCCAAGTTCCTCAACAGCAGCTCCTGCGGCCGGCTCTCAGCCCGGCGCCAAGAGAGCGAAGGATCCTTAGTGGCCATGGCGGCAGGCTCGGAGTGGTCTGGCGCCACGGCAAGCAAGGATTCTTTGCTGGAATTGGCGCCCTTGTGCTGCCTGGCCGTCACTGCCGCTGCTCAGAACGTTCCATCCCGCCATTGCGAGCGCCGGAGGCGCGAAGCAATCCGCAACCTACGCCGGAGATTGCTTCGTCGGCGGCCGCCGCCCCCTCGCAATGACAGATCCACGTTCTCTGCTTGCCGCAAGGGCCGGGGACCCTGGGATACTCGGAATGACCCTCCCGGCGGCGGTGGCCGGCAAGAACGCGGCCCGTGGGGCCTGCGGCGCTGCGCGCAGGCCCTCGCTGCCGTGCGAGGGCCTGAGCGCAGCGCTTCTGTCTTGGCCAACAGATTCACCGATGATTCTGGGATCCACCCCAGCGGCCCTTGTGCCCGGCGGGCCGATGCCGTATAATGCAAGGGGTCAAGGTCGTGCGCCCGGTGAAGTGGACCGGGCGCGTTGCCAACCGGCAAAGGAGTTCTTCACGGATGGACATCCTCTTTGCGCTCATCTCTGTGGCTGGGCTGATCTTTGTCTTCGTCATCATCCCGCTGCTCTTCTCGGCCATCAAGATCGTGCAGGAGTACGAGCGCGGCGTCGTCTTCTGGCTGGGGCGCCTGCAGGGCACGCGGGGGCCGGGGCTCGTCCTCATCGTCCCCATCATCCAGCGCATGGTCCGTGTGGACCTGCGCACCGTGACCCTCGACATCCCCACCCAGGAAGCGATCACCAAGGACAACGTGACGGTCAAGGTGAACGCCGTGGCCTACTTTAGCGTCGTCAACCCCGAGAAGGCCATCGTCAAGGTCGAGGATTACCGCCGCGCCACCTGGCAGATCGCCCAGACCACGCTGCGCAGCGTGCTCGGCCAGTCGGAGCTCGACGAACTGCTGGCCCATCGCGAGGAGATCAACGAAAAGCTGCAGCGCATCATCGACGAGCAAACCGAGCCCTGGGGCATCAAGGTCTCCATCGTCGAGGTCAAGGACGTGGAGCTGCCCGACACGATGAAGCGCGCCATGGCCCGCCAGGCCGAGGCCGAGCGCGAGAAACGCGCCAAGATCATCCACGCCGAGGGCGAGTTCCAGGCCTCGCAGCAACTGGCCGAGGCCGCCCGCGTCATCGGCCGCGAGCCTTCGGCCCTGCAGTTGCGCTACCTGCAGACGTTGACCGAGATTGCGGTGGAAAAGAACTCGACGATCATCTTCCCCATGCCCATCGACTTGGTCAAGTTCTTCCTGGAGCGCCTCAGCGGCGAGAAGCCGCCAGAGCAGTAGCCGGCCGTAGCGGCGCGGAAAGGCATTGACGGCCTGTGCCCTCGATGCTATAGTCGGCACCAACTCTGCGCTCTGGAGGTGCTCCGGTGCAGCCGTTCACGCAACAGCCACAACTGGAGCCACGGGCGGTGGCGGTGCTGGCCCTGAAAGCGGCGGCCCTGCTGCTGGCGGTGGCCAGCATCGTCGTGGGGGCGCTGCGCATCGCGTCGACCGAGACCTACGTCCTCCTCCTGGCCGTTGGCCTGCTGGTCCTCTCCCTTGCCGCCATCCTCGACACGCGTGTGATCGTCCCCCGCTACCTGCAGCCGCCCCCTGTGCCCCGGCAGCGGCGCAAGAAGCGGCGCTGACCCGCGCCGGCCTCGCCCCCAGATGGCACGGCTTTTGCTCAGTTGCGCCGGCAGCCAGGCACCCGGCTGCCGGAGGGAGCGAAGCAGATGCGCACCACGCTGGCCATCGGGGCTGGGAAGGCGGCCGGCTTCCTCAGCCGGCGGCTGGGCCGGGGTGGGGGCACGACCTTTCCGGGCGAAGTGGCGCTGCGCATCGACCCGCGGCTCCTCGCCCGGGTGTCGGCGCGCCTGGGTGAGGGCTGTGTGGTGGTGACCGGCACCAACGGCAAAACCACCACCGCGCGCATGATCGCCAGCATCCTGCGCCAGGCTCGGCTGCGGCCGGTGCACAACCGGTCGGGCGCCAACCTCATCCAGGGGGTCACCTCGGCCCTGCTCAGTTCGGCCAACCTGCGCGGCGTGCCCGGCGGAGACATCGGACTCTTCGAGGTCGATGAGGCCACGCTGCCGCAGGCCGTCGCCCAGATCCGGCCGCGCGCGGTGGTGGTGACCAACCTCTTCCGCGACCAACTCGACCGCTACGGCGAGATCGACTATCTGGCCGGCCTCTGGCAGGGCGCGTTGGCCACGCTGCCTTCCAGCTCCACCGCTATCCTGAATGCCGATGACCCCGCTGTGGCCCGCCTCGGCGAGGGCCTGCGTGCTCGGGTGCTCTACTACGGCGTCGACGACCCCCGCCGCGGCTCAGCCGGCCTGCAGCAGGCGGCCGATTCCCAACACTGCCTGGCCTGCGGCGCGCGCTACGACTATCGCGTGGCCTACTATGGCCACCTGGGCGACTACCACTGCCCCAACTGCGGCGCGGGCCGGCCCCGACCCCACATCTCTGCGCGCAGCGTGGAACTCGATGGCACGGCGGGCAGCCAGGTCGAAGCGGTGCTGCCTGCGGGCGCGCTCAGCATCCGCATCAACCTGCCCGGCCTTTACAACGTCTACAATCTGCTCGCAGCGCTCGCTTGCGGCTCGGCCCTGGGCGCGACGCCCGAAGCCTTGCGGCAGGGGATCGAAACGCTGTCGGCCGCCTTTGGCCGCATCGAGCGCATCGACATCGAAGGCCGGCAGGTCCTGCTGGCCCTGGTCAAGAACCCGGTGGGCTTTAACCAGTTGCTGCATACCCTCTCCCTCGACCCGGCCCCGAAGCACCTGCTCATCGTCATCAACGACAACCTGGCCGATGGCACCGACGTTTCCTGGCTGTGGGATGTGGATTTCGAGCTCTTGCAGGGCCGGGCGCAATCGGTGGTCGTCTCGGGCACGCGCGCTGAAGACATGCTGCTGCGCCTGCACTATGCCCAGGTCGATTTGGGCCGCGTCTCGCTGGAGAAGGAGCCGCCCGGCGCCCTGGCCAGGGGCCTGGCCAACGCCGGCCCAGGCGGCACCCTCTACATCCTGCCCACCTACACCGCCATGCTCGCCATGCGCCAGGTGATGCACGAGCAGGGCTATGTGGGGCAGTTCTGGGAGGATTGAACCTGAAGCTCACCATCTGCCACCTCTACCCCGACCTGATGAATATCTACGGCGACCGCGGCAACGTGATCGCGCTCAGCCGGCGCGCAGCCTGGGCCGGGCTCGATGTGGAGGTGTTGCGCGTCGACCTGGGCGAGCGGCCCGACTGGCGCACCTTCGACATCCTCTTCATCGGCGGTGGGCAGGACAAACAGCAAGCCCTCGTGGCCCGCGACCTGGCCGAGGTCAAAGGCCCCTCCTTGCGGGCAGCGGTCGACGACGGCCTGGTAGTGCTGGCCATCTGCGGCGGCTACCAGTTGCTGGGCCGCTACTTCCACACAGGCTCCGGGGCGATGCTGCCCGGCGTCGAGGTCTTTGACGCCTGCACGGTGGCCGGCAACAGGCGCTGCATCGGCGACGTGATCGTCTGCTCGGAGGTGGGGGGCCAGCCCCACACATTGGTCGGCTTTGAGAACCACAGCGGCAGGACCTACCTGGGCGCGCGCACCCGGCCGCTCGGCCACGTCATCGTGGGCCGCGGCAACAACGGCGAAGACGGTTCAGAGGGCGCGGTTGACCGCAACGCCTTCGGCACCTACCTGCACGGCTCGCTGCTGCCCAAGAACCCCTGGCTCACCGACCTCCTGATCCGCCGCGCCGTCGAACGCCGCTATGGGCCCGCCGCTGCCCTGCCCGCTGTGGATGACGCAGTGGAGCGCCAGGCCCACGAGGCCCTCATCGCCCGCATCCGCGGCCGCGGCCTGGTCGATAGCGGCGTCATTTGAGGCTTGTCCCCTTGGTTTGCAGAATGCAGAAAACCGATGTACGATTGCCGGCGAGGAGGTGCAGTGGGCATCTTCAAGGCCTGCGACATCCGCGGTTCCTATGGCACCGACCTGACCGAGCCCGTGGCCTGCCGGCTGGGCCAGGCTGTGGGCACTCGGCTGCGCCAGCAACTCGTGGTGGTGGGGGGCGACGTGCGCTTGAGCACGCCGGCGCTCAAGGCGGCTCTGATCGATGGCCTGGTGGCTGCCGGCTGCCGGGTGCTGGATGTGGGCACCGTTCCTACGCCGGCGCTCTCTTTCGCCGCTGCCAGGCTCAAGGCAGCGGGCAGCGTGATGGTCACCGCCTCGCACAACCCCCCAGGCGATAACGGCTTCAAGCTCACCTTCGGTGGCCGCCCGCCCGACGAGCCGACGCTGGTGGCGATCGAACAGGAGATGGCAGCCGGGGCGTTTTCCCGCGGCCACGGCAGCGTGCGCAAGGTGGATGCCCTGAGCGCCTACCAGGTGTTCCTGGCCCGGCGCTTTGCGCCCGGTGGGCGGCTGCACGTGGTGGTCGATTGCGGCAACGGCTGCGCGGCGCTCACCGCACCCCCGGTCCTCGCCCGGCTGGGCTACCAGGTGGAGACTCTCTTCGGCGAACCGGATGGCCGCTTCCCCAACCGGCCGCCCAACCCGGCCGTGGCCCCGAACCTGTCGGCGCTGCGGCGGCGGGTGGTGGAGGCTGGGGCCGCCCTCGGCCTGGCCTACGATGGCGATGGCGACCGAGTCGCCTTCGTGGACGAACTGGGCCGCGTGGCCGAGAGCGACCGCGTGGCCGTCCTCCTGGCCCAGAGGATCCTGGCCCGGCGGCCGGGCGACGTGATCTATGATATCAAGTGCTCCAGTGCCCTGCCGGAGGGAGTGCGCAGGGCGGGGGGCACGCCGGTCATGGCGCGCTCGGGGTACGCCTTCATCAAGGCAGCCCTCCTGGAGCGCGGCGCCGTCTTTGGTGCCGAGACCTCGGGCCACTTTTTCTTCCCCGAGACCGCCGGCGACGATGCCCTCTACGCCTCCTGCTTCCTGCTGGAGCTTTTGGAATCCGAAAGCCGCAGCCTGGCTCAGTTGCTGGAAGAGGTGCCCCGCTACCCGATCACCCCCGATATCCGCCTGCCTTGCCCGGCCGATGAGGCCGACCTGATCCTGGAGAAACTGGCCGAGGCCTTCGCAGGCTACCCGGTGCTCCGGCTCGACGGCGTGCGCATCGACTTGGGCGATGGCTGGGCATTGGCGCGGCGCTCGGTGACCGAGGCGCTCGTCACCCTGCGCTTCGAAGCCCGCACCGGCCCGCGCCTGGCCGAGATCCAGCGCCTGGTGCGCGAGCGGGTGCCGGCCCTCGCGGCGATCTGGCCGGGGAACGAATGGAACGGAGGAAACTGATGGAGCTGAGGGGAAGGCCCCTGCCTCTGCTCTGCCTGTGCGGGCCACCCAAGTCACCGTACCGGCGTTCCGCCCGCATGGTCCGTTCGCCATGGCAGCAGGGCGACAGGCATATGCCGGCCCTGTGCCACCACGCTACACCCTAGGTCCAATGCCCACACTCACCCTGATCTTGACCATTCTCATCTTTGCGGCCACGCTGGCCCTCATCCTGCTGCGCCCTGGCCCCTTCGACGAGGCGCGGGCAGCGCTCCTGGGTGGCATCCTCATGATTGCCATCGGGGCGGTGCCGCTGGGGCAGGCCGCCTCGGTGCTGGCCGGTTCGTGGAATGTCTTTCTCTTCTTCCTGGGGCTGATGACCATCTCGGCCATCGCCGAGGCAGCCGGCTTTTTCGACTGGATTGCCGCCCACGCCGTGCGCGCCTCGAGGGGCAGCACCAGGCGGCTGTTCCTCAACGTCTTTGCCATCGGTGTGCTCATCTCCACCTTCCTCTCCAACGATGCCACGGCGCTGGTGCTGACCCCTATCGTCTTCACCCTGGTCACCAAGCTGGGAGTGGAGCCGCTGCCCTTCATGTTCGCCTGCACCTTCATTGCCGACACGGCCTCGCTCACCCTGCCGGTCTCCAACCCGGTCAACATTCTGATGCTCGACGTCTTCCCCCAGACGCTGGGCGCCTATCTGCGCCACCTGTTCGTGCCCAGCGTGCTCGCCATTGCCATCAACGTGGGGTTCTTCGTCTGGCTCTTCCGGCGCGAAATTGGGGGGCGGGTGGCCCATGAGGCCATGCCTGCGCCAGAGGAGGCCATCGCCCACCGCGCCTTCTTCCGCTATGTGCTGGCGGTGCTCGCCCTGGTCGCCGTGGCCTACGTGGCGGCCTCGGCGCGGGGCTGGCCCCTCTCCTTCGTGGCCCTGGCGGGCGGGGCTGCGCTCCTGGCGGGTGGCCTGGCCTGGGGCCGCATCGACCTGCGCCGGCTGGGCCGCGAGATCTCCTGGTCGCTCTTTCCCTTCGTGGCTGGGGTGCTGGTGGTGGTGCAGGGGGTGGAGAATGCGGGGCTGACGGCGCGGCTGGGCCACCTCTTCCTGAGCCTTGCCGGGCAGCACCCGCTGCAGGCGGCCCTGGCCGGCGCCTTCGGCTCGGCCCTCACCTGCAATCTGGTGAACAATGTGCCCACGATGATGCTCTTGCGCTCGGCCTTGCGCTCGCTGAGCACCGCCGCGCCCGCAGTCGAGCGCGCGCTGGTCTACTCGACTATCCTGGGGTGCGACCTTGGGCCCAACGTCACCACCATCGGCAGCCTGGCCACCATCCTCTGGCTGCTCATCCTGCAGCGCAAGGGCCTCAAGGTGCGGCCGCTGGACTATTTCAAGATCGGCATTGTCGTCACGCCACTCATGCTGCTGGCGGGGGCGATTGCTATAGGGGTTGCGGCCAGCCTCGGCTAGCCGCCATCGGTGCCCACGACGGGACAGAGGAGGGGAGGGATATGCGCATCCTTTTCTGCCTGGCCGGCCAGCGTGTGGAGGAGCAGTGGGCCAAGGCCGCTCGCCTGGTGGATTTTCGGGCGCACGAGGTGGCCATCCTCCATGTGGTCGATGAGAGCCTGGTGCCTGCCGCCGATGCCGCGCAGCGCCGCGGCCTGCCCCGCGGGCTGCGGCCCGAGCGCGAGGCCGAGATGCAGCGTGCCC
>Ga0272448_1004182_pt1 | contig 16615 bp, 17 predicted proteins | sample YNPCB0191_FD_202220 | JGI IMG/M metagenome (GOLD analysis project Ga0272448, IMG submission 202220) | Hot spring sediment microbial communities from Yellowstone National Park, WY, United States - YNP-CB-019-1 | ecosystem: Environmental > Aquatic > Thermal springs > Hot (42-90C) > Sediment...
CAATTTACTATTATAAATTACGATCGTAAGTTATGATAGTAAAATTTATAGAAAAGTAAACACAGAAAAGTAAACAGAGAAGTGAAAAGTTACAAAATGATAAGTAAAAAATGATAAGTAATTACTAGGCTAACTTTAAACTATTCAATCAATCGGACAATGGAATTACACCATTGTAAGATTACTTCACTTCGCGATTACACTAAGGTAGGATTGCTTCACTTTGTTCGCAATGACTACATTTTATTGTAAGATTGCTTCGGCTTCGGCTTCGCCTCGCGATAACAAAGAGGTTGCGCAATGATATTTCTTTTTTTGTCTTTATTTAAGATTGGATTTTCCCAAAATGTTAGGATGCTATGCAAAAAATTGACAAATTCTTATAGCGGCATTATTTTTAGAATAAATGAGTAATTCTTTTAATAGTTCACTAGGAGTAAAACTAAATATTAATCAAGTAGTTGAAGAAATTACCCGTTTTATGGCCGAAGGCAAAAACCGGCATTATCGGATTATTATTGGTAGCGATTCTAATGGACACAATGAGGAAATGATAGACTTTGTTACGGCGATTGTCGTTCATCGGGTAGGTAATGGGGGCCGTTATTTTTGGCGCCGCTTAGAATTACCAAAATTTCACACCTTAAGAGACAGAATTATTCAAGAGGTTTTATTCTCTATAGAGGTCGCTAAAGAAATTTTAATTGCTCTTAAAAGCCTTGAATTGCCTCATTTTGATTTTGAAATTCATGTTGATATTGGCGAAAATGGCGAAACCAAATCAATGATGCAAGAAGTAATTGGAATGATTCGGGCTTATAATTTTGAAGCGAGGATTAAACCAGAAAGCTACGTGGCCACTAAAGTCGCAGATAGATATGTGTAGTTAACCAATAACCAACAACCGACAATAACCAATAAACTAACAATAACCAATAAACTAAAAACTGCCGCCATCGTCTAACGGCCAGGACAACGCTCTTTCAAGGCGTAAATCGGAGTTCGACTCTCCGTGGCGGCGCACCTCATAAAAAATAACCAGAGCAGCTCTTTTAAGGCTGCTCTTTTATAGTTTTATAAAAATTAATGTATTGTATAATTAAGAAACAATGTTTTTATCCATTCTTTCAGCAATTTTGGGAATTTTAGCATTTTTACCTTTTAAATTATTTTATGTTTTTGGATTTATTTTTTTGGTGCCGATTTTTATTTTTCTTTTTCAAGAAGAAAAATTCTGGCGGCTGATTTTAGGCATTTTTATTTTTAAAATTATTTTATCAACAACCACACTTTATTTTGCCTTTGAACCCTATGGTTTTCTTTTATCTATTTTTGTCTTTCTGGGCCTGCCGGTTACCATTTTTTTAATAAAACGCCTATTAAGCCGATTCACCAAACCGTCAATATTCAATAGTCAATGGTCAATAGTTTTACTACTGCCTTTTCTTTGGATTTTTTTTGAAGACCTTCAGGCCCGCTATTCTTTTCTGCCGGTTTATATCGGAACTGTTGGCAATATTTTTGGCAATTCTCCATTTTTGGGTTTAGCAGCTATCGGCGGCTTAAACACGTTAAGCTTTTTTGCGATTTTAATCAATCTTTTAATCGGCATAATGATTCTCAATATGGGGAAGTTTGACCTCCCAAAATTACCGTCAATATTAAGGAGGTCAAACTTCCAAAAATCCAATTTCGCTGTCATTGTTATAATCATTGTCATTGTTATAATTGGTTGGCAAATTTCTCAAATTAAACTTCAGCAAAATTCTAATTTTTATAGCAGCCGACCCCATACTTTGAAAGTCGGTCTTGTTTCCAATAATGAAAAATTTGATGAAGAATTTTTAATTTTTAAAAGCGACACTTTTACTGAAAAAGAAAAAGAATTGGCAAGTTTAATGATTGATGAAAAATTAAATCTTTTAAGGACTGATTTAAGAGATAAAAAATTAGATCTTTTAATTTTGCCCGAGGATATGATTGATATTGAGGTTTGGAATAACGCTGATAAAGAAGCTCAGGAAAAATTCGGTATCTCTAATGCTGGAATTTTAATAAAAGCCTATCGAGACTTAGCCAAAGAATTTAATATTTATTTGGTGGCTACTCTTACCACTATCCAAAATAACAAAAGATATAATAGTACGCTTTTGTTTAATAAAAAAGGAGAATTGGTGGATGTTTACAATAAATCGCGTCTGACTATTGGTGGCGAATATTGGCCTTTTGGTAATTGGCGGCCTTTTTATTATGATTGGTTCAAAAAAATTACACCCACATTAGATACAAAAAGCCCTATTTATAATCAGGCCTATCGTTATATCCCTGGAGAAAAAAAATTACTTAAAGATAAAAATTTGTCTTTCGCCTCTTTAATTTGTATTGAAATCCATTACCCTAATGAGGTGAAAACTTTTAAAAATTTAGGTAGCCAATTTATTTCACACACATCTAATAGCGACTGGGTTACTATCGGCCTAAAAAATTATCTTTATCTGACTGACAATCTCAGAAAAATTGAGGCGGTTTGGCTAAAAATTCCGATTTTAATCAATGGCCGCTATGAGAAAGCCGGAATTATTACACCTGATGGCAAAATAAAAGCTGTAAATTTTGAAAGCGCTACAAAAGATTACGGATTATTTATAGGAGATGTGTTATACTGATAAAAACTAAATGACCGAAAGAAAAATAAAACTTTTTATTGTTTACGCCGTATTTTTAGCGGCGGCCGCAGCGATTGCTTATGAGATTTTAGGCGCCAGTATTTTAACCAATCTTTTAGGCGCCTCTATTTTTTACTTTTCTTTAACGATTGGAATTTTTCTGGCGGCTTTAGGAGTTGGCAGTTGGCTTTCTTCAAAAATCAAAAATGATTTAATTGAAAAATTAGTTCTAATAGAAATCGTTCTGGCGTTTTTGGGAGGGGGATTAAGCACTTTTATTTTCGGCAGCTACGCGGTCGTTTTTGAATTAATGAGGAAAATAAGTTTTTATAATATCTTCGGCTTTCTGGTGAGTTTGGGATTAGCAGAATTAATATTTCTTTTTTTAGCTTTTGCTTTGATTTTTATGGTGGGTGTTTTAATCGGATTTGAACTGCCGCTTTTCTCGCGAATTTTAGCCAGCCGGGAAGATTTAAAAGATGCTTTAGGTAAAGTTTTTTTCTGGGATTATGCCGGGGCGCTGGTGGCCTCGATTTTTTTGCCCGTTTTATTTTTTGTATTTTTCGGTTTGATAAAAACTTCTTTTTTGATGGGGATGGTTAATTTGGTGGCTGCCTTAATGTTGATTTTAATCTCGCGTTTAGAAAAAATAGCTGTTAAACCAATTTTAATTTTCAGTTTAATAATAGTTTTTGTTATTGATTTTTTTGGTTTTTTGATGAGTGATAAGATTGAATTATTTTTAGAAAAGAAACAGTACGGCGATCGGGAAATTCTTTTTCATAAAAATTCGCCCTATCAGCGATTCAGTTTTGTTAAAGCAGATGATGGAAAAATCAGTTTATACATTAATGGCCAGCGGCAATTTAAATCTGGAAATTGGGACGCGACCTATCACGAGACCTTTGTTCATCCGGCAATGAGTTTGGCTAAGAACAGACAAAAGATTTTGGTCTTGGGCGGCGGTGACGGTTTGGCCTTGAGAGAAATCTTAAAATACAATGATGTGGGCCAGGTAACATTAGTTGATATTGATCCAGCCATTGTGAGCGCTTCATCAAACTTAGATTTTATGAAAGAATTGAATAACTCGGCTTTCAGCGATCCTCGGGTTAAAGTGGTAATTGATGATGCTTTTAAATTTGTAGAAAGAAAGAGAGGCACTGAAACCTATAATTTAATTTTTGTTGATTTTCCAGACCCGACCGATGACAGTTTATCGCGACTTTACTCAAAAGAATTTTACTTAATGCTTAAAAATATTTTAGCTAAAGACGGGGTGGCTGTAATTCAGAGTGGCGGTTATCTGACAGCCGGCCAAAAAACCATTATTAATACCTTAGAATCTATTGGATTAAAAACCTTAGCCTTTCATCCGCCTGATTATAATTTTTTTGATGAAAATTTTGGTTTTACTCTGGTTTCAAGAAAAAATCTTTCAACTGATCAGTTTAAAAATCTATCGGTTAGCGCGCCAACCAGAATTTTTCAGGAAAATAATTTAAGTAAAATTTTTTCAGCCGCGCCAATCCCTAAACAAACAGGCGCTGTCAAAGTAAATTCACTTTTCCAGCCTTCTATTGTGGCGGCTCAGGGAGATACTTTTATTCAGCACTACTTGGAATCCCAACCCAGAGAAAAAATTTTAACTCAAATTAAACTTCCAGAACAAGAAATTTACCGCCAATTTCAGGAAATGTTCTATAAAACACATTAATAGGGATAAAAAGTTATTCACAGGAAGTATTTTATTATTTATGGTATAATATCAGTATAATATCAAAAAGGCCGAATTCTTGTTCAGTTTAAATTATGTTATTTAATCGTAAGTTTTCCAGCTTTCTTTTAGTATTAGCATTAGCTTTTCTTCTTTCTACCCAGATTACTGAAGCCAAAGGAGCAGGGGCAGCGGTAGCAGCAGTGGTAGTAGTTGTGGCAATAGTGGCTGTAGCGGTCGTAGCAGCCGCTGCTGTGGCTCAAATTGGATTAGCAGCAGCTCCTGGTATATTTACAACTTATGTTGGTACAGCCATCGTGGGAGCAGTGATGGTTGGCGCTGGTTTGTTGGCAGCCGACTGTCTATTTGACAAAAGCAATGTCTCAGCTAATCCAATTGATCCTAATATAATTTGTACTTCAAGAGGAGGTGAGGGAGGAGGTGGCATTGCCACTCTTCAGGTAGATGTTATGGTTAATGGTTCTGATGGTCCGGTAGAATTTACAGCGCCGGCTAATTTTAAAATTCAATGGGCCATATCTGGTCCGGCTGAATCTTGTTCTGCTATTGGAGATTGGAGTGGAAGCGTTAGTAATGTAAGAGGAGAGGCAGAAATGTCAAATGTTCAGATAGGTAATTATAGTTATGGAATAAGATGTACTGGTGCTGGCCAGGAAGCCTCTGATTCTGTCTTTGTTAAGGTTGTCAGTTCACTACCCGCCATTGATTTTAAGGGTCCTGATGTTGTTGAAATCCCAGACTCAATTACTCTTTTCTGGGCCACTGAAAGAGCCGATTCTTTGATGGCTTCTGGTGATTGGTCTGGTTCTAAACAATCTGGCCCTCTTCCATATAAATCCGAAACCTTTACTAAACCCAGAGGTAGCTATACTTTTATTCTGACCGCTTCTAATTCTTATGGTTCGACTACTAGTCAGGTTAATACCAAAGTAATTCAAGTTCCCCGCTGTACTTTTACAGCTAACCCTACCTCGATTATCCTACCTCAGTCCTCAACTCTTTCCTGGTCTTGCCAATATGCTGATGCTTGCTCCATTGACCAAGGCATTGGCTTTGTTAATCCTGTTTCTGGCACCAAAGATGTCAGACCAACTGAAACCACTACCTATACCTTAACCTGTGATGGTCTTGATGGCTCAAGGTCTTACCAAGCCACAGTTAATGTGGGCTTTACTCCAAAGTTAAGAGAAGTAATACCCCGTTAGACCACTGACTACTGACCCTTGACTACTGACCATTGACAATTGACCATTAATCAAAGTCGAAAATATGTTAAGAGAAATTATTATTTTAATTTTAGGAGTTTTACTTATCGGATTTGCCTTTTTAGATGTTCCAGAAGCAATTGATGTCGGTCTCACTTTGGCCATTGGGATTGTTCTAGTTATTTTAAGTATTGCTAAGATGATCGTCTTAAAGAAAGAGAGAGTAGCTAAAATTCCCCAATAGTGTTCATTTATCCGACTTTTTTAATAGAAGCTGTCTCTATTGACAAGTTGTTTTTAATTTGCTATACTTTTTAATAGTTTTAAATTTGAAATATATAAAAGAGGATATAAGAAAGGAGGAGATGAGACATGAAAAAGTGGTTAGTAATTCTATTGGGGATATTATTTTTGGGTGTTTCAACCTTCCTGGCCTCAGCAGACGATTCGGCGCCGAGGATTGAAAACTTTAAAGTTTTCCTAACAGGACCGAGAATGGCAAGATTAGATTTTAGCTTTACCGGAGTAAAGGGTGGACTACCTAAAGCTGAATTCACCATTGCTTACGAAATTGAGAGGAATGGAATTAGTTTACAGAGCGGTCAGGCTTCCGGTCTGAAATTCGTTCCAGACCCCAGGACTCCAATAAAAATTTCAACCTCAGCCACAGGAGAGAATGGCGAGGTAAAAGCCGCGCTGCCGGTGGAGGAGTCTATAAAAATTGGCGACAAGATAAAATATTTAATATATCTTGTCGATGGTCAGGGTAGGAAATCTAATATCGTTGAATTTACTTTTACGTTTGTTGAGGTCCAGATAATTTAAAAAACCCTCAAACTGGCTCGGCCGGAATTACTCTCTTTAAACCGGGCCATCTTTATTTAAGGAGGTGAGCAAGATGAGACGATTATTGCCGATAGAGTTTTTGCTGTTATTTATGTTTGTCATGGCGGGGTGCGTGAGGTTCCCGGTTAAAACCTACAGTCCTGCTCTAAAAACAAACGAGGTTTTTATCAGTGAGATAAAAACCTACCAAGGTCCAAAGCTGGCCAGTGGGGGAATAAAAGATATCGGGTTGCCGACTAATAATGAGGAGATTGCCGAGGAGTTCAGAATTGCTTTAAGTACTGAGTTAGAGAAAAGTGGATTTTTATTATTAAAGCAACCCAAACCTGAATCCCTGGTCATCAAAATAAAAATTGGTGATCGGCCTGCTCCTTTGGGAGGTTGGTTGGGCATAATGGCGATGGGAGTAGTGGTGGTTGATATTGAAGTGTATCAAAGCGATAGATTAGTCCTCCATCTTGAAGATGGAATGAATACTGGTGTCGGGTATTCCTCAGAAAAACAGATAACAAGACTAGCCCCCCGAATAGTTAAAAAACTAAAGGAAAACCTCTAATCCAGTATTGTAGATAAAGGCGGAGAAAACCTTCTCTGCCTTTTTTATTTACATCGATAAATAGAGAGTATATATTTACCAGAAACTTACCGCCAATTTCAGGAAATGTTCTATGAGTAGTAATGTCAGAAGTTGGCTTTTTCTGGAAGTGAGTGTATAATTTCAGTAAAATTTGGCTAAGATTAACTTGGTCAAATTATAGAACCTAAACAAATAACGGACTTTGTCCGTTCATATAAAAATAAGAAAGGGAGGTGATTGTGATGAAAAAGATATTTTTAATATTGCTATTGATGATAGCAATAGGATTGGTCGGGTGCGCGAGTGCGCCGGTGAAACTCCAGCCAGTGACTGAAGCTTCAAAAGTGGATTTAAATAAATATAATACCTTGGTAGTGAATGTTTCGAGGGCAGACGAAAATGTGAAAATGGATAACAAAGTTTTGCTGAGAATTAAAGCGCGCATTATTGAAACCCTTAAAGAAAAATATCCAAATATGAGGGTGCTCGACGGAGAGCAGCAAGTTTGTTCAGAATCACAAACCTTGTATTTGAATGTAGGGTTTATAGAATATAAGGGTTCTATGATGAAAGCGGAGGTTTCATTATCAGATAATGAAACCATATTTTCAGGAGTGGTAGAGCAAACTTTCGGCGATGCGTTCGCTACTGGTATGAAATCACCCCTCGTTTGGTTAGGGTCAACTATAGGATTCTTCGGTGGTCCGATAGTAGCCGCACCTGTAGGCGGGGCAGTAGGAGCGATTCTTCCCGCAAAGTGGGAAAAAGCATTTGCCGAAAAGTTGGCAAAAGCCCTACCCTTTTAACTTTAATAGTATAATAAAGGCAGAAAACAGGATACCCTTTCTGCCTTTTTTCTTTGATAAAAAGTTATCCCCAGAACGAAACTTTACAAGCTGGTATTATTACTGATATTCTTTAATATAGAAAGGGAATATGAATATATTATTTAACAAACCTTTTATTTATCTTTTAATTATAGCAGTTATAGCTGTTACTACACCTAAAATAGTTGAGGCTAAAGGAGGACCAGCTGCTGTTGTAACAACAGTAGCGGCAATAGTGGTGGGGGTAGCGACTATGGGGGCGGGTTTAGTAGCGGGAGCTGTTATTGGAGCGGCGTATGGAACTGCTGGCGCTATCGTTGGCGGAACTATTGGTCTTGCGGTTGGCGCTGTAGTTGGCTCAGCCATTGCTTCAGTGATTGACCCACATGTTGTTGGCTGCTGGTTAGATCAACATGTCAGCGAGCAATATGCGGATAAAGATTGTGAAGAAAGAGGCGGTATTCCAGTAGTTACTCCTTCTACTTCTGGCTTTACGATTAATCTTTCTGCTAATCAAACCTGTGCCTCTACTGGCAATCCAGTTAATTTGAATATCCAATATAGCGATATCAATCAAGTGACAAAAGCCAGCATTAATCGAGATGGTAAAGTAATTGCTTCCAATTTAACTCCTCCACCCACCACTTACACTGATCTAAATCTACCTCTCCAAAGCAAATATGTTTATCAGGTTTTAGCTGACTTAACTGATGGCTCTGGCGTTGCTTCCAATGTTTTAGAATTAGGAATTTGTTCTCCCACCATTGATTTTAAAGCTCCTAGTCCAGTTGAACTCCCTGACCCTATTATTTTATCTTGGGCCACGGAAAACGCTGATTCTTTAATGGCTTCTGGTGATTGGTCAGGCCCTAAACAAGCCGGCACCTATCCTTATAAAACTGAACAAATTTTTAAACCTCGAGGCAATTATACTTTTACCTTAACTGCTACTGGTCCAGGCGGCACTGCTTCAGAAACCAGAAATGTCAGAGTCATTCAAGTTCCTCGTTGTACTTTTACGGCTAATCCTACAACAATTATTCCACCAGCTTCTTCTACCTTATCCTGGTCTTGCCAATATGCTGATGCTTGTTCCATTGATCAAGGCATTGGCTCTGTTAATCCTGTTTCTGGCACCAAAGATGTCAGACCAACTGAAACCACTACCTATACCTTAACCTGTGATGGTCTTGATGGCTCAAGGTCTTACCAAGCCACAGTTAATGTGGGCTTTACTCCAAAGTTAAGAGAAGTAATACCCCGTTGAAACCTCTGACCACTGATAATGACTGCTGACAATGACCTCTGGCAACTGACAATGACTACTGACAATGACAATAACAAAAAAGCGCTATTTGGCGCTTTTTTGGTTGGTGGCCCTAAACTATTGACAAATTTAATTAACTTGTTCTCTTTTAAATTAGAATAAAATAGTACATTAAAAAAACAATCAAGGAAAAACCTCTGTGGGTATAGATGAAATGACGAGGAATAATGGTAAATAATGGTAATAGTTAGAAATAATAAAAATTTAAGAGAAATTCTTAAAAAGGAGGTGAGAACAATGGGAGAGAAACTATTAAAAGTAGTTGAAAAAGAAGTGCAGGAGGAAAAAGAAAGAGGAGAGACCGGAATGTATTTCAGTTCTGGGCATCATGATTGGGATGCTCATCACCCGCCCCAATCTATAACAGACTTACTCGAAGCTGAGGCCGAAAAAGAAAAGAAGAATTAAATTGGAAAGGAAGAAATAATAATGAGGCGGGTTGCAATTATACTCGCCTCAAAATTTTAATGGAGGAGGTGAGAAAATGGTTCAAAAGTTCAAACTTCGCGCTGTGGTGATCGAGCCCAAAGGAGCAGACTGTAACCTTAACTGTTCTTATTGTTATCATGATGATATTAAGAGCAGAAAGACGTCTTTGATGTCTGATGAGATATTAGAGAAAATAATAGCTACTTCGCTTCCTTCCGCCGAACAAATAAATTTTGTTTGGCACGGAGGCGAACCCTTATTAGCCGGCAAAGATTTTTTCAGAAAGATTTTTGAATTTCAGAGAAAAAATATTCAAGATCTTTCCAGGATAACGAATGGCATTCAATCAAACCTCGTCCTAGTAGATGAAGAATGGGCAGAACTTTTATCAACCAATGGGGTGAGAATAGGTGTAAGTATAGATGGCGATGAAGGGCTACACAATGTCCAGAGAGGTCAGTACCAGAAAACAATTAGGGGTATAAATCTTTTATTGAAAGCAGGGATTAAAAAGTTTGGACAGATAGCAACCATCGGGAAAATTAATGTCAAATTTCCCGACAGGGTTTATGAGGCCCTTACTAGTCCTGAATGGTCTACAGGTTTTGATATCCATCCTTGTTATCCAACTCCTACTCATAGCTTTTCGCCGTCTCTAAATAATCTTTTGGAATTCCAGAAAAGGGTATTTGATCGTTGGTGGGAAGAGGATAACCCTAAAATTCATATTAGACTTTTTAAAGATGTGCTGAGGGCATATATGGGTGCCACGCCGAGAACTTGCTCTAATCGCATCGAGGGGTGTCGCCCTATAGTTTCGATTGACGAAAAAGGAGATGTCTATCCTTGCAGTCGTTATATCAAAAAAGAAGAATTTCGCATTGGAAACGTTTTAGAAAACGAAGACGGGTTAGCTGGGTTATTAATGAGCGAAAGATCACAAATGATTTATGACACGATCGTGCAAACCCCACAGGAATGTAAAGATTGTCAATGGTTTAATTATTGTGGAGGAGGCTGCTCTTATCAGCGATGGTTGGCTGGTGGTTTTACAAAAAAATTTTACGCCTGTGAAATCAGAAAAGAATTCTATAAATATGTTTTGGGTTATTTAAGCTAAAAATAGGGAGCGTTCATTATGGCGCTCCCTTAAATTTTCAAAATATGTTTTAATTAAACTATGTCTCAAAATAAAAAATGGCTCCAAGAGGGCGAACAAACAAGAATTACGCCAGAAATTAGAAAATTAGCAAAAAAACTTAAAGGCTTTAACGATCTAGAGACTGTTTTTAATATTCTTAAATGGATAAAGAAAAATCTTAAATTTGTTAAATCTTGGAAATGGCGAAAAAAATATTTGAGAACAAGAACCGTTCAGGAAATAATAAAAAGCAGCAAATCTTCTGGTTGTGGCGATAAAGCATTAGTTTTCGCTACTCTTGTTAAAGCTAATGGCATTCCCGCTAAAATTGTTGAAACTATAGACAAAGACTGGTTATTGGCTAAAAACCCAAGATTTATTAGTGGACACACTTTTGTAGATGTCTATTTAAATAAAAAATGGCAGGTAGTAGATCCTGCCATAGGAAATATTGGGATAGGATATCACTGGCCATTAGGTAAAAAATTTGTAATTTACAAAAAAGGTTTAGATTTCTGGGAAATAGGCATTAGAAATTACTCGGATATGGAGAAGAGGTTTAATATTTTCAAGAAAAAATGGCGAAATAGCAACCGCTTTAGGGGTGAAAATTATGAAAAACGAAGATATTTCTCAGATTAAATACTCGCAGAATTTTTTGCGAAATCCGAAGCTTGTAGAAGAGCTTGTTGGAAAATCAAGTATTGCTTCAAATGACCTTGTTTATGAGATAGGACCAGGTAAGGGGATTATTACTGAGCAACTAGCAAAGAAAAGTGCTAAAGTTATAGCCATCGAGAAAGATAGAAGGTTATACGAGAAATTAAAAGAAAAATTTTCGGGAAATCAGAAAGTTGAAATTAAACACGGTGATTTTCTAAATTGGCATTTGCCCAGAGAAGGGGAATACAAAGTTTTTTCAAATATCCCCTTTAATTTAACTGCGGATATTGTTACTAAAATTACTGCTACCTCTAATCCTCCAAAAGATGCTTATCTAATCATTCAAGAAGAAGCAGCAAAGAAATTTGCCGGCTTGCCGTATGGGAAAGAAAGACAATATTCTCTACTTCTGAAACCATGGTTTGAATTAAAAATTCTGTATCATTTTAAAAATACTGATTTCTACCCTATTCCTCAGGTTGGTGTTGTTTTGTTGCAAATTAAGAAACGGGAAGAACCATTGGTGGAGAAAGAACAAGCTAAACTTTATCGGGATTTCATTGTTTATGGATTTAATCAGTGGAAGCCCAGTCTTGAAAAATCGCTTAAAAAAATTTTTACCCACGAACAATTCAAGAGATTATCAAAAAATTTAGGTTTTGAAAGGACGGCTCAACCGACTGATTTGACTTTTGAGCAATGGCTCGGATTGTTTAAATATTTTCTAACCGGAGTCGAAGAAAAGAAAAAAGAATTGATTTATGGAGCAGAGGCAGCGCTAAAACAACAACAAGCTCGACTTCAGAAAATTCACCGAACAAGATTTTAAAAATAGGGAGTGTTCTAAATAATAGATACTCCCTAATTTGTTTTAGGATGGTTTTTAGATAACCTCTGACCTTTGATTACTGACTACTGACTGCTGACAATGACCTCTGGCAACTGACAATGACTACTGACAATGACAATAACAAAAAAGCGCTATTTGGCGCTTTTTTGGTTGGTAAGCAATTCTTGAACCAATTTAATTAACTTGGTATTCTGTTTATAATTAATCATGCGCATTTTAGCTATTGAAACAAGTTGTGATGAAACTGCTATTGCTTTGGTGGAGGCAAAAGGAGGTTTAGATCCCTCGGCAGGCTCGGGACTGCAGTTTAAAATCCTAAAAAATCTGGTGGCCTCGCAGATAAAAATTCACCGGCCTTATGGCGGCGTGGTGCCAAATTTAGCCAAGCGCGAACACTTAAAGAACCTCCCCATTCTAATGGGTGAGATTCTTAAAATTTCCAATTTCCAATTTCTAATTTCCAAACAAATTCCAAATTCCAAATCCAAAATTCTAAACACCATTGATCTAATTACCGTCACTATTGGTCCTGGCCTGGAGCCCTGCCTTTGGACCGGCATAAATTTCGCCAAAGAACTATACTCCAAACTCAGAACCCATAACCCAAAACTTAAATTGGTTGGCATTAGTCATTTAGAAGGGCATCTTTACAGTTTTTTGCTCTCACAAAAAAGTCAATGGTCAATGGTCAATGGTCAATGGTCAAAAATATTTCCCGCAATTTCATTGCTGGTGAGTGGTGGTCATACAATCCTTCTTTTGATGAAGGACTTAATTCATTACAAAAAATTAGGTGAAACACGCGATGATGCAGTGGGCGAATGTTTTGATAAAGTGGCAAGGTTGTTAGGCCTTCCTTATCCAGGCGGTCCGGAGATTGAAAAACTTGCCCTTCGGCAAGCTCAGGGCAGGCCAAATGTCATTCATTTTCCTCGGCCAATGATAAATCAAAAAAACTACGACTTCAGTTTTTCGGGACTTAAAACAGCCGTACTTTACTATCTTCGAGACCTTCGAAATAATTCTAGTGCAGCTGATATAGCCGCAGCATTTCAAGCCGCTGCCTTTGATGTTTTAATAGATAAAACTCTCCGCGCGGCTAAAGAATATAAAGCCAAATCCATTTTAATTGCTGGCGGCGTCGCTTCTAATAAAACCTTACAAAAGCAATTCAAGTCAAGTGTCAAAAGTCAATTGTCAAATGTTAATTTTTTTGCTCCGACAAAAAATTTTTGTACGGATAATGCGGCGATGATTGCGGTTGCGGGATATATCAATTATTTGCAGGATAAGAAGCACCGTTTAATTGCCCAAGGCAATCTCACAATATAAAGTTAAAAATCAAAAATCAAAATATAAAATTTGTTGTCATTGCGAGCCTTAGCGAAGCAATCTTGTTTATGAGATCCCTTCGCTTTGTTCGGGATGACGCTACGCGTCATTTTAAATTTTTATGCTTTCTCTTCTAAAATCATTAGACTGGAAATTAAACTTAGCTGTTCTTTTTTTAATGACCGCCAGCTTAACGGCTTTATTAAGCGCCGCCCCCGCCTTATTTTATAAACAACTTCTTTGGTTTATTATTGGTTTGGTTTTAATATTTTTAGTTATTTACTTTGACTGGCGGCCCTATATCAATTATCGCGGCGTCATTTTTGGCTTTTATCTTTTATCAATTTTACTTTTGATTGCTACTTATTTTTTCGCACCAGCGATTAGAGGAACAAAAGGCTGGCTTCCCTTAGGTCCTTTTAGTCTTCAAGTTTCAGAATTTGCTAAATTGGTTTTAATTATTTTTTTCGCCCATTTTTTTAGCCGGAAACATATTGGCATCGGTAGACTTTCTGTTTTAATTACTTCTGCTATTTATTTTTTTATTCCCACATTTTTTGTTGTCCTTCAACCCGATTTTGGTTCAGCCCTTGTTCTTTTTTGTCTCTGGTTTGGTTTTCTTTTGGTGAGCGGTATTAAATATCGACATCTTTTCATTGCCTTGATTATTTTTTCTCTTTTGGCTATAATATTTTGGCAATTTGTTTTAAAAGACTATCAGAAGGAAAGAATTTTAGGATTTATTTTTCCTAACCGTGATCCTTTAGGAATTAACTATAGCGTTATCCAGGCAAAAATTGCGATTGGTTCAGCCGGGTTGTTTGGAAAGGGTTTTAAGCAAGGCGCTCAGGCGCAATTAGGTTTTTTACCCGAAGCCCAAACTGATTTTATCTTTGCGGCTTTTATTGAAGAATGGGGATTGTTGATGGGCATATTAATAGTTTTAGTTTTTGGCGTTTTAATTTTGAGAATTATCAAAATTGGTTTGAATACCGATAATAATTTTAATCGGTTTATCTGTTTAGGAACATCTATTTTATTGATTGTCCAATTTGTTTTTAATGTGGGTTCAAATTTAGGCCTGACGCCAGTCGTGGGAGTCACTTTTCCTTTTTTAAGTTATGGCGGCTCTAGTCTCTTGACAAGTCTAATTTTAATCGGTATGATTCAATCGATTTTTGTCCGGTGTTCTTTATGATAAATATTAATAAAAAGCTACTGGTTGCTGGTTGTTGGTTGTTGATTGTAGGTTTAATCTTATTATTTTTATATTTTTTTCAGTTTTTGCACATTAAAAATTCAGCGGCTGCTTATCGTGATTTAGAGATAAAAGCAGGAATGGGATTAAATGAAATTGCTGATCAGCTGAAAGCTAAAAATTTTATTCGGTCAAAAATAATTTTTAAAATTTATAGTTTATTGACTGGTCAAGCTCACCAACTTAAGCCGGGTCGGTATGTTTTACCGACAAATATTTCTCTTCCTGAATTGGTGAAAACTTTAGTAAAAGGACCAGAAGAAATTTCTGTAGTGATTGCGCCAGGAATGACATTAAAAGAGATTGACGAAAAATTAACTTCATATAATATTATTAAAGCAGATGAGTTAGTAAATTTAGATATTAAATTTTTAAAAACTGACTATCCTTGGCTGATCGAAGCCAAAACACTTGAAGGATTTCTTTTCCCTGACACCTACAAGTTTTTTCCCAATTCCGATATTAATGTAGTTATCCACAAGTTTTTAGACAATTTTGAAATTAAGGCCTTGCCTTTTTTAAAAAAAAATGATAATCTTCAACAGGTATTAATTTTAGCCTCCCTTTTAGAAAAAGAAATCCCTGACTATGAGGAAAAAAGAATTGCTGCCGGAATTTTATTAAAAAGATTAAAGGTCGGCATTCCTCTTCAGGTTGATGCAAGCCTTATTTATGCTAAATGTTCTGGTAGATTTTTAAACTGTCCGCCGCTTACCGAAACAGATTACAAAATCGATTCTTATTATAATAGCTATCTTTATTCCGGTCTTGTTAACGCCCCAATTTGCAATCCCAGTTTAGAATCAATAAAATCAGTTTTGAACCCAGAAAGCACTGATTATTGGTATTATCTTTCTGACCCAAAGACCAAAAAAACAATTTTTAGTAAAACATTAGAGGAGCATAATAAAAACCGTGTCATATACTTATTAAGAAAATAGACTATCTTTTTTAATCCCCAAGAAATATCTACCTACGGTAGACAAGAAGGGAAGGGCATTTTTTGTCTTTAATATAAATCAACATAAATCAACGAATAACGAATCTGTACGAATATACGAATTCGTTTATTCGTAAATAAACCCTCCGGGGATTCGCCTTTGGCGAAAACGTTATTCGTTGATAGCGAAGCGATGAAATTACCTACCAAAAATTTTTCTTCTCAGCAAGCTCCCTTTATCAAGCAACAATTTTTAGCGGAAATTCAAACAAGCTCTTGGGAATGGTTTATTAAAAAAGGATTAAGGGAGCTTTTTGATGAACTATCGCCTATTAGAGATTATTCGGGAAAAGATTTAGAACTTTATTTTTTGGATTATTATTTTGATGAGCCGAAATACGATGAAGAAACTTCGTGGTTTAAGGGTTTGTCTTATGAGGCGCCACTAAGAGCTAAACTTAAGCTTATTAATCATCGGAACAAAAGTGTTAAAGAGCAAGAAGTTTATTTTGGTGATTTTCCGATGATGACAAAAAGAGGAACTTTTATTATTAACGGTATTGAAAGAGTAGTTGTGTCTCAACTAATTCGTTCCTCCGGAGTGTTCTTTACGGCTGAGGTTTTTAGGGGGAAAAAATTCTTTGGCGCTAAAATTATTCCTAATCGGGGCGCTTGGTTAGAATTTGGAACTGATCCTGATGGTGTGATAGGTGTTAAAATTGATCGCCATCGTAAAGCGCCAGTTACCAATCTTTTAAGAATTTTTGGGTTAGAAGACAATAAAGAGATTATTAAAGCTTTTAGCGATATTGATAA
>Ga0272448_1004187_pt1 | contig 16603 bp, 9 predicted proteins | sample YNPCB0191_FD_202220 | JGI IMG/M metagenome (GOLD analysis project Ga0272448, IMG submission 202220) | Hot spring sediment microbial communities from Yellowstone National Park, WY, United States - YNP-CB-019-1 | ecosystem: Environmental > Aquatic > Thermal springs > Hot (42-90C) > Sediment...
CCTATCGCCTGGCAGCCAGGGGGGGCCTGCATCGCACTGCGCACGCCTGCGAGGATGGGCCGGCGGTCAATGTGCAGACCTGCCTCGACCTTCTGGGCTGCGAGCGCATCGACCACGGCTACCACGTCCTCGAGGATGAGGCCATCACCCAGCGCTGTGCGGAGCAGGGAGTGGTCTTCACCGTCTGCCCCACCTCGACCGCGCAGGTCTATGGCTGGCGCGACCTGAGCCGCCATCCCATCCGTGCCATGGTCAGCCGCGGGCTCAAGGTGATGGTCAACTCGGATGACCCGCCCATGTTCGGCACCGACCTGGGCCGCGAGTACGTGGTCATGGCCGAGCATATGGGGTTCACACCGCACGATTTCAAGCAGTTTGTGCTCAACGGCATCGATGGGTCATGGCTCGACGAGTCAACCAAGCGGCGCTGGCGCCAAGAGTGGGCACGCGAGATCGATGGTCTGATAGCCCAGCTTGACTGACGGCGCGGCCGCGCGCCGATGGCAGCCGACTGGGTGTATGGTTTCCTGGGTTCGTGGATCGCATGAACACCGATGGTACGGGAGAATCCTTGCCTCCGTTGTGGCGCTTGCTGCGCCAGATTCCGCGTCTCCTTCTATTGGGGCGAGGCCGATGAGGCTCAGGGCGGCACGGTGCCGCTCGAGATGACGGAACCGCTGACTCCTTTCCGCCTGTGCATGGCGGGCACCAACCGCAGGCATCCCCGTTGCATGGCGCTGCGGGGCAGAATCGGCCGGCAGGTATACTGCGCGATCTATGCCCGGCGGCCCAGCCCCTGTCGCGAGTTTGGCGTCGAGTGGGACGGGCATACGCTGCGCTGGGAGCCGGAAGATCTGGCGCGTTGCAACGCTGCGCGGGCGGCCTGGGGCCTGCCGCCCCTTTCGGTGGAGCCGGCGCAGCCAGGTGCTCCCCTGCACCTGCCTTCCCCTGGCGACACGCCCCTGGCCCCGGCGGCCTGAGCGCTACGGCGGTCGCGACCCTTTGGGCAGGGGGTTCGGCACGGCCGGCCTGCAGCGAAAGCCGCCACTACAAGGGGGGCGCGCCTTTGAAGTGAGGGCTCGAGCCCACTACCGTTCAAATCGCAGGGCTCCGAGGGACGCAGAGGGAACACGAGGGAGGCATTTCCTGATCCCTCTGCGCCCCTCCGCCTCTCCGCGCTCTCTGCGTCTCCCGGAGTCGGGCTGTGGACCGCCACCCCTGTCTTGTTTGAGCGGCATTGGGCTTGAGCCCTTTGCGTGCGGAGCGGGAAGGGGGCCAGGGGGCAGGCACGGAGCAGGGGCGCCAACTGCTTTTGCCGGTGCCGAGGCCTGCCCCTGCACGCACCGGTGGCAGGGCGCTTCTGGCCGGGTCAATGGGGGGCAGGGCCGTAGGCAACGGGCCCCAAGGCAGGTTCGCACTCGCGCAGGCGCTGGGCCAGGCGTGTGTTGCGCCGGGCGATGCGGTGGTTGTGCACCGCCATGGTGAGCGCCTTGGTGCTGCCGACCAACACCACCAAGCGCCGCGCCCGCGTGACAGCGGTGTAGAGCAGGTTGCGCTGCAGCATCAGGTAGTGCTGGGTGAGGAGGGGGATCACCACAGCCGGGAACTCGCAGCCCTGCGCTTTGTGTACGCTGACGGCGTAGGCGTGCACCAACTCGTCGAGCTGCAGGAACTCGTACGTCACCGGCTCCCCGTCGAAATCCACGGTCAGCGTTTTCTCCTCCAGGTCGATGGCCCCCACGCGTCCCAGGTCCCCGTTGAAGACGTTCTTGTCATAATTGTTGCGCACCTGCATCACCCGGTCGCCCACGCGGAAGGTGCGCGGCCCGTGGGCGATCTCGGTGCGGCCGCCGGCGGGCGGGTTCAGCCGCTCCTGCAGGCGGCGGTTGAGCTCGCCCACGCCGGCCGGGCCCCGATGCATGGGGCTGAGCACCTGGATGTCGCTCTGCGGGTCGAAGCCGAACCGCGCTGGGATGCGTCGTGAGACCAGGTCGAGCACCAGGTCGGCAGCGCGTTGCGGGTCGGCCTCTTTGAAGAGGAAAAAGTCGCCGATCTCGTGCGACAGGAGGGGCAGTTGCCCGCTGTTGATGCGGTGGGCGTTGGTAACGATGGCCGAGCCCGCTGCCTGCCGGAAGATCGTCGTGAGGCGGGTGACGGGGATCACGCCGCTGTCGATCAGGTCACGGAGGACGTGGCCTGGCCCCACGGAGGGCAGTTGATCGACGTCACCCACCAGGAGCAGGTGGCTGCCCGCCTCGATGGCTCTGAGGAGGTGGTTCATGAGGAGGATGTCGATCATCGAGGCTTCGTCGACGATGATCAGGTCGGCGTCGAGGGGGTTGTCGCGGTCGCGCAGAAAGGCCTTCTGTGCGGTGGGCTTGAATTCGAGCAGGCGGTGGATGGTTCTGGCCTCGCATCCCGTTGCCTCGCTCAGCCGCTTGGCAGCGCGGCCAGTGGGCGCGGCGAGGAGCACGCTGCCCCGCCTGGCCCTCAGGAGGGCGATCAGGCTGCCCACGATGGTGCTCTTGCCCGTGCCGGGGCCGCCGGTGAGGATGCTGACCTTCTCGGTGAGCGCCATGCGCACCGCTTCCATCTGCAAGGGGGCGAGCCTGAGGGCCGATTGTTGCTGCAGCCAGGAGAAGGCTCGCTCCCAATCGGTGCCTTTGAGGTGGGCCAGGCGGTCTCGCGAGGCGCTCTGCAGGAGGCGCAGTTTGTGCGCGACGCCGAGCTCGGCCTGATGGAACGGGGGGAGGTAGATGGCCTCCCCATCCGCCACGGCTGCGCCCCGGGCGATGAGCTCGGCCAGTTGCTCCTGACAGGCCGGCGCAGGCACTTCGAGCAGCTCGGCTGCGCGGCTCACCAGGGGATGCCGGGTGGCAAAGCAGTGCCCTTCGTCGCAGAAGGTGCTGAGGACGTGGCGTAGCCCGGCCTGGAGGCGCTGGGGGGAGTCGAGGGGAGCACCGAGGGCGCGGGCGATCTTGTCGGCCGTCTTGAAGCCGATCCCAGAGACCTCTTCGGCCAGGCGGTAGGGGTCACTCCGCACGATGTCGAGGGCCTGGTTGCCATAGTGCTTGTAGATGCGCACGGCCAGCCCGGCACCAATGCCCTGGCCCTGCAGGAAGATCATGATCTCCTTGATCTGCTTCTGCTCTTCCCACCCCTTGCGGATCATCTCGGCGCGCCTGGGGCCGATGCCGAGCACCTCGCGCAGGCGCTCCGGCTCTAGCTCGATCACCTCAAGGGTGCGCGCCCCAAAGGCATCGACGATGCGCGCCGCATTGACCGGCCCGACTCCCCGGATCAGGCCGCTGCCCAGATACTTGCGAATGCCCTCGATGGTGGCAGGGAGCCGCACGCTGAAGGTGCGCACCTCGAACTGCCGCCCATATTCGGGATGGCTGCGCCAGTGCCCGCACAGGCGCACCAACTCGCCCACGGCCACACCGGCCAGGTTCCCCACGGCTGTGACCTCGTAGGGCTTGCCCCGCGGTTGCAGGCGCGCCACCGTGTAGCCGTTCTCTTCGTTGCGGTACGTGAACCGCTCGATGGTGCCCTCGAGCACCTGCAAAGGCATTTCCGTCGGCACAGGCCCGGGGGCGAGAGATCGTTCGTCAGCCAATGACTATCACCCATCCAGTTGGCTTGGCATCCAGCGCAGGGCCATGGTAGCACATCTGCTCTATTCCGGCAATTTGACACCGCCTGGCTTTGGCACGACAATTGCCGGGCCTCAAAAGCCTGCATCGACCTATCATGGAAAGGGGGCACTGCCCGTGGTCAGCCGCGTCGAGTCTATGCTTTTCAGCCGCCCGCACCGTCGCTATAACCCGCTCAAGGACGAGTGGCTCCTCGTTTCCCCCCAGCGCACACAGCGCCCCTGGTTGGGGCAGGTGGAGAAGCGGCCCCCGGCGCAGCTCCCTCAGTATGACCCCGGCTGTTACCTCTGCCCGGGCAACGAACGGGCCGGGGGGCAGCGTAACCCGGCCTACAAGGGCACCTACGTCTTTACCAACGACTTTCCGGCCCTGCTGCCCGACACGCCGCCGGCCGAATATCGCCAGGGTGACCTGCTCTGGGCGGCGAGCGAGCGCGGCACTTCACGCGTGGTCATCTTCTCACCGCGCCACGACCTGACGCTGCCACAGATGCCGCTCGATGACATCCGGGCCGTGGTAGACGTATGGGCCGAGCAGACCGCCGAACTGGGGGCGCTGGACTCGATTGGCTACGTGCAGGTGTTTGAGAACAAGGGCGCCGCGATGGGCGCCAGCAACCCCCACCCCCATGGCCAGATCTGGGCCACCGAACACGTGCCCACCGAGCCTGCCAAGGAGCAACGGGCCCAGGCCCGCTACCTGGAGGAGCACGGCTCGTGCCTGCTGTGCGACTACCTGGATCTCGAGCGGGCCCTCGGCGAGCGCATCGTGTTCGAGAACGACGAGTTCACTGCCCTCGTGCCGTTCTGGGCGGTGTGGCCGTTCGAGGTGATGCTCGTGGCGCGCCGGCATGTGGGCTCGATCCCGGCGCTCGATGATGCGGCGCGCGACGGCCTGGCCGATGCTATCAAGCGCCTGACCGTGCGCTACGACAACCTCTTCTCCATTTCCTTCCCCTACTCCATGGGCTTCCACCAGGAGCCGGCCGACGGCCTGCCCCATCCTGAGGTACACCTGCACGCCCACTACTACCCGCCCCTCCTGCGGAGCGCCACCGTGCGCAAGTTCATGGTGGGCTATGAGATGCTTGCCGAGCCCCAGCGTGATCTGACCGCCGAGAGCGCTGCCGCGCGCCTGCGTGAGATGAGCGAGACGCTGCAGCACTGACGGCGGCGCCCGCGCGGCCGCACGTCGCCGGCCCGACCCTGGGGCTGGGCAACCCCCACTGCAGCGGCCGCCTGAGCTCCCCCAGCCCAACAGGTGGCCGGCATAGAATCGCGGCCACTACATTTCGCTCCCCTTGGGCGCCGCAGAGCCTCCGGCCACGGCGCCGAGCCGCGCAGGCGCACGTGCCCCGCTGCGTGCGTACACCTCGCTGCCCACAGGCCGCGCTGCACCGCAGCCTCGGGCAGCCACTTGCCAAGCTGCGCAAATTGGGCAATAATGGCGGTTGCGTGTGCCGGTGCTGGCCTTGCGGGGCAGCACCGGCACACGGCGCAGGGCAAGCCAGCAGGCGTCGCCCTTCGCCCGGGTTGCGGCGGAGCAGGGTGCCATGGGCGAAGGCGGGCTGCCTGAGCGGTGGAACGCGGTCGTAATCGCGGTCAAGGAGGATGCGAAATGGCAGGTCGCAAGATCCGGGTGCTGCAGCATGGCCTGGGGCCGATTGGGTGCAGTGTGGCGCGGCTGGTCGCCGAGCGGCCGTCGCTGGAGCTGGTCGGCGGCATCGATGTGGCGCCCAGCAAGGTTGGGCACGACTTGGGTGACACCATCGGCCTCGGCAGGCGGCTCGGCGTCGAGGTATCTGGCGATCTCGATGCGGTGTTGGCCGAGCACGATGTGGACGTTGCTTTGAACTGCACCGGCTCGTCGCTGGCGGCGGTGAGCGCGCAACTGGCCGAGTTCATCCGCAGTGGCATCAATGTCATCTCCACGTGCGAGGAACTGGCCTGCCCCACGAGGCAGAATGCCCCTTATGCTGAGGCTCTCGACAGCCTGGCGAGGGAGCACGACGTCACGGTGTTGGGCACCGGCATCAACCCCGGGTTCATGATGGACACTCTGCCGATCCTCCTGACGACCCCCTGCCAGCGGGTGCAGCGCGTGGTTGTGGAGCGCCTGGTCGACGCCTCCGAGCGCCGCGAGCCGCTGCAGCGCAAGGTGGGCGCGGGCAAAACGCCCAAAGAGTTCGCCGAGCTGGTAGCTGCGGGCAAGGTGCGCCACGTGGGCATGCTCGAATCGGTGACGGCCATAGCCCGTGCCCTGGGCTGGGAGCTGGAGCGCATGGAAGAGACGATCGAGCCGGTGATTGCCCAGGCGCCGGTGGAGACGCAGTACCTGCGCGTGGAACCAGGGCAGGTGGCAGGGGTCCATCAGGTCGGGCGCGGCTTCATGGCAGGCCAGGAGGTGATCGCGCTGGAGCTCCGCATGTACGTGGGTGCCCCCGAGTCGGTGGACCGGGTGCGCATTGAGGGCCTGCCGAGCCTGACGAATGAGCTGCGCGGCGTGCATGGCGATCTCTCGACCGCCGCTGTAGTGGTCAACTGCATCCCCCAGGTGCTGGCCGCCCGCCCCGGCCTGCTGACCATGGCCGACCTGGCGTTGCCCCACGCCCATGCCTGACCGGGTGCGGCCGGCCGGAGGCCCCAGGCCGGGATAGAATCCCGGCCTGACTTCGGACTGACCCGGTGCAGGACCTCTATGGGGGTTTGGCGGGCAGGCCGGCCCATCTGGCCGGCCTGCCCGCCAAACCCCAGCCCCGGGCAAGAGCCGGGCCGCGGCCCAGCGAGACACCCGGCTGCAACCCAGGCGATGGCCCATCTTGGACGCGCCTGCTAGGTAACGCCCACTTGACTCCTACCAGCCTGATACGTATGATATCTGCTGACCTAGTGAAGAATGTAACAATGTCGCAGGCCTGGAGGTGGGCGACAGCCTCGCGGGCCTCTGGCCCTTGCCTCGCGGCTGCTGGCGCCCGTGGCTGCGGGGCAGCAAAGGAGAGGTGCCTCAGGTGAATCAGCAGCATGCGAGTGAGAGTGGCGCGCTTGCGCCGGCCCAGGCCGACGCCAGGAGCATCCTGGCCCACGCACTGGAGCGGGTGCTCCCCGAGGCGGCCCTGCGCCGCTATGTCGGCCTCGACGAGGTGAGCGACACCCTGACCGTTGCCGGCAGAGCCTACGACCTGAAACGGTTTGCGCGCATCCTGGTCGTCGGCGGTGGCAAGGCGGCCTGGCGCACCGCATCGGAATTGGTGCGCATCCTCGGAGGCCGCATCACTGCCGGCGCTCTGAATGTGTATCGAGAGCAGGCACACGAGCCGATCTCCGATCGCATCGAGCTGTTTGCTGCCGATCACCCCATTCCCAACGAAGAAGGAGCCCGGGGAGCACGGCGCATGATCGAGCTCCTGCAGGAGGCCGATGCGCGCACGCTCGTCATCGCCCTGATCTCCGGCGGCGGCTCGTCGCTGATGGCGCTGCCGGTGGAAGGCGTCAGCCTGGAGGACTATCGGCGAGTCTCGGAGTTGCTCTTGACCGTCCCGGCGACCATCGACGAGATCAATGCGGTGCGCAAGCACATCGACCCGCTCAAGGGTGGCCGCATGCGCAAGGTGGCCGCCGGCGCAGGGGCATTCATCTCGCTGGTGCTGTCGGACGTGCCGGTGACCAAGACGGGCATTGTCGACGATCCTTCGGTCATTGCTTCGGGACCCACTGTGGGCGACGAGTCGACCTTCGAGACGGCCAAGAAAGCGCTCACCGATCATGGCATCTGGGACGAGACCCCTTCCGCCATCCGCGAGTACATCGAGGCCAACCTGGGCAAGGAGGAGAATGAGACTCTGCCCAAGAGCTCGCCGCTCCTGACCGCAGAGAAGAGCCAGTACGTCATCATCGCCAACAACGACCAGGCCATGCAGGCGGCAGGCGAGCGGGCCGGCCAATTGGGCTACTCGGTGCATCTGGTGGGCTGCTGCACCGGGTCGACGGCCGACAAGATCAAAGCCGAGGTGGGCCAGGAGATCGAGAACATCTGGCGGGTGATCACGCCCCATCTGACGCAGAGCGATCGGGTGACCTTTGCCAGCTTTTCCACCGATGGGGTCGATGGGCACTCCAAACTGGCGGGTGCACTGGCCGATGGCGATACGCTGCGCCTGGCCGCCGAGCAGGGGCTCGACGCCAGAGACTATTTGGCTCGCTACGACTCGGCCACCTTCTTCCAGAGGATCGGCCTGGGCATCGAGACCGGGCCGACCGGCACCAACGTGGCGGACCTTACGCTGGTGCTCGTGGACAACCCGGCCAACCCAAGCCGCAAGGCGGCGTTCATCTTTGGAGGAGAAGCCACCGTGAAAGTCAACTTATCTGAGGGCCAGGAGCCTGGCCAGGGCGGCCGGAACACCCACCTCGCCCTGCTGGCGGCCGAAAAGCTGGCCGAGCGCGGCCAGGGCGGCGGCCTGGACCGCCAGGCCGTGGGCAGGGGGCTGGCGGAGGCGGGCATTGCCGCCGGCCAGATCGAGACCAGCGAGGTGGGCTGCCTGGGGTACGCCAGCGACGTTGGGCCTATCAGCCTGACCCCACTGGCCGTGGTGGGCGTGCGCAGCCACGCCGATGTGGAGAAGGCCGTCCGCTTCGCCTATGAACATGGCATCCCCATCACCGCGAGGGGCGCGGGCAGCGGGCTGCCGGCGCAGTCGGTGGGCGCCGGGATCGTCCTCGACATGCGCTGGCTCGATCGCGCCGAGGTCCTCGGCGACCATCCGGAGGGAGGCAAGGTCATCCTGGCTCAGGCCGGTGTCATCTGCACGCGGCTGAACAATATGCTCAAGGCCCATGGCGTGTTCCTGGCCTCGTACCCGGCCTCCACCGATATGGCTACGGTCGGCGGCATGATCGCCAACAACGCATCGGGCGCCAGCTCGTGCAAGCTCGGCACGACGAAGGACCAGGTGCTGGACCTGCACGTGGTGCTGCCCGATGGTACGGGGTTGTGGACCTCGGAGATCCGGTCGGGTGAGCAGCCGTGGGCCAGGATCCTCGATCTGGTGCGAGCCAATGCGGAGGCCATCGAGAAGGGCTTCCCCAGGGTGCCCAAGAACTCGTCGGGCTATGACGTGCTGGATATCCTGCGCCAGCTCGAGGCCGGGGTCGAGGTTGACTGGTCGAGGCTCTTCGCCCACTCGGAGGGGACGCTCGGCGTCGTCACCGAGGCCAAGCTGAGGGCGATGCCTCTGGCCACGCAGAAGGCGACCTGTATCGTCTACTTCACCGACCTGGCCGAGGCCTGCGGCGCCATCCCCAAGATCTATGCGCTGGGGCCGTCGTGCTTCGATACTGCGGTTACCACCAACCTGGAGCTGATCCGCAAGACCTCCCCGAACCTGGGTATCCGCGAGGATGCCAAGGTGATGTACCTCATCGAGTTCGACGATGTGGAGGTCAAGCCCGACCCGAAGGATCCGACGAGGCGGCTGGGCCAGGTGCGGATCATGGAGAAGCAGGCTGCGGCCGCCCTGATCGAGAAGCAGGTGGCCGCTCTGCGCGCGCTCCTGGAAAAGGAGCATCCGAAGACGGCGATCGGCTTCGACGTGGCCTACGACCCGGCCAAGGCCGATGCTCTCTGGCAGGGGCGGCGCAGCGCGCTGCAGGTGTTGTACGGCTATGACCCGAACAAGCGCCCGCTGACCATGATCGAGTGTGTGGTCATCCCCAGGGAAGAGAAGAAGCTGCTCGACTTTATCACCTACATGGACGAGGTGTTTGCCGAGGAGCAGGTGGTGGCTGGCACCCACGGCCACGCCGGCGACTGCAACTTTCACCTCTACCTGTTGCTCAACCTCACCCAGCAGCAGGACCGGGTGCGGCTGACCAACGTGATGACCAAGATCACCGAGAAGGTGATGGAGCTGGGCGGCAGCATGAGCGGCGAGCATGCCGACGGGCGCACGCGCGGCGTCATCCTGCCCCACGTGTTCGGCAAAGCCCTGTTCGACCTGTTCGTCGAGATCAAGGACCTGATGGACCCGCGAGGGATCATGCACCCCGGCGTCAAGATCGTCAGGGAGGCGCGCGACAAGGACCTGCATCAGGCCATCGAAGAGTTGGTCGGCGTCGATGAGCAAGATTCCAAGCTGAACCTGGCCCGCTTCCGCGACTTTTCGCAGCTCTTCTCAGGGGTCTGCTCGCTCTGCTCGCAGTGTGCGGATATCTGCCCGGTGTTCAGCAAGCTCTCCGATGGCTTTGCCGCCCGCACCGAGGCGGCGCCGACCTTCCGGCGCGCCCTGGCTATGGCCCTGGAGACGGGCGCTGACCCGGCCATCAGGAACGACCCGCTGTTCAAGAAGACCTTCGAGCTCTGCCTCCTGTGTGGGCAGTGCACGTTCAAGTGTGCCACCAACGCCAGCATGCGCGACCTGGTGGCCAAAGTGCGGGAGGAGAAGCGCTCGCGGGTCATCGCGCCGGCGATTGCGGGTGTGATGGAGCGGCGAGGGCTCTACAATGCTGCGATCGGGCTCCTCGGGGCCACCCAGGGGCTCTGGCAGAGCCGGCCTGGCCGCCAGGTGCTCTCGTGGCTGCCGCAGGGGCTGATCCCCACGCGCATCCCCACCCAGCGCTACCTGCCGCGGCTGGCCAAGGCGACGATGGAGGGCAGATACCCCGAGCTCGCCCGCGTGGCGCCGGCCCAGGCCGAGATCGCGTATTTTCATGGCTGTACCTCGGACCTCTTTGCCGAGCCGGTGGCCGATAGCTTTATCAACATCGCCCGCCATAACGGTTGGAAGGTGTCGCTGCCCCCGCAGCGCTGCTGTGGCGAGCCGTTCGCCAGCGTGGGGAACACGGCCGAGTACCACCGGCTGGCGCGCTACAACATCGACCAGTTGCTGCCATACAAGTACGTTGTGGCCCATTGCCCCTCCTGCATCCTGGCCTTCAAGGAGCTGCCCAAGGAGTTTGCTCGCCTGGGCGACACGGCCTATGAGAAAAAGGCCCGGGACCTGGTGGCCAAGCTCTACGACCCGGCGCGCTTCATCGTCGAGGTCGCCGGCGTGCAGAACCTCAAGCCGGCGACGCGGCCCATCGAGCAAAAGGTCACGGTGCACGTATCGTGTCATGAGAAGCTGGGCCACAAGCTCACCGCCTCGGCCAACCGCACGCGCGACCTGCTCGGGCTGATCCCCGGGCTGCAGGTGGTGCCCATGAAGGGCGCCGATGAGTGCTGTGGCGAGGCGGGGCCGTGGGGCCTGGCCGGCCACTATGACCAGTCGCTCAAGCTCCGCCAGGATAAGATTGCCAACGTAATGGAATCGGGCGCCGGCATCGTCACCAGTTGGTGCCTGGGCTGCATCATCCAGATGAGGGATGGCCTGGGGCAGGCGGGGAGCGGCGTCGCCGTCCGCCACCCGCTGGAGCTGCTGAGCGAGGCCTACGGGCCGCTGGTTGAGTGAGGCTGCGGGCGGCAGGGCGCATGGCGGCAGGCTCCGCGAGGAGGGAACGGTGCAGCTCCAGTTGATCCGCGGCGCCACCTTACGGCTGTGCTACGGCGGGCACTGGCTCCTGGTTGACCCATGCCTGGCCGCAAAGCACGCCCTGCCGTCGTTTGCCGGCAGGTCGCCCAACCCGCTGGGCGACCTGCCGTGCTCGCCAGACGAGGTGTTGGCCGGTATCGAGGCGACCCTCATCTCGCACTGGCATTCGGACCACTTTGACCCGGCCGCCCAGGCTCTGCTCCCCAGGGAGATGCCGCTCCTCTGCCAGCCGCGCGACGTGGCCGCGCTGCGGGCGCAGGGGTTTCGTCGCGTCACTCCGCTGCGGGGCACCGTGACCTGGCGGGGCATGGCGATCACGCGCACAGCGGGCCAGCATGGGAGCGGGGCGGTGCTGGCCGAGATGGGTCCGGTGTCGGGGTTTGTGCTGCGTGCGGAGGGTGAGCCCACGGTCTACTGGGCGGGCGATACGGTGTGGTGCGGCGCCGTCGCCCGTGTGCTCGCCGAGGCGCAGCCCGCGGTTGTCATCACCCACTCCTCTGGTGCCGTGTGGGGGCCGGGCACGCTGATCGTCATGGACGCGGCGCAGACCGTTGCCGTCTGTGAGGCCGCGCCCCAGGCCATCGTGGTGGCCACCCACATGGACTCCTTCGACCATGGCACGGTATCGCGCCAGTCGCTGCGGGCCTATGCCAGCGCCCACGGCATTGCGCCCGACCGGCTGCTCATCCCCGCCGACGGAGAGAGGCTCTCCTTCTGACTCGGGGGCGGGGGGATCTGGCGCTGCGCCAGTACATCCTGCCCTGGCACTCTGTTTGGCACCCCCATGCTACAACCGCGCTAGGGTCAACCCGCACCCGGCAGCAGCCGGCAGACCTGCTCCGCGCCTGCCCGGCCCTGACCCGGGACGGGGTTCGCTCCGGCCGCGTGCGAAGCGCGACGCCCGGATCGGCAAGCACGGCTGTAGTCTGAGCACGACTCTGCAAAAGCCCTGGCCCTCCCCGGTGCGGAATTGACAGGAAAAGCGAATACGATTAGTCTTGTATCCAATCGCTCCACACGGCTTGGGGCCGGGCAGTCGTGCCCGGCCTTTGGTGGTTGAATCAGGGAGGACGCAGATCATGGATTCCAGTTCCCACGAGTCGGTCGAGGCCCGGCTGGCGGCCCTGGCCCCCGAATTCCCCAAGTGGGAAGTCGTCAAGGACATGGTGGACCAACTCATCGCCATCACCGTCAACTTGCGCCAGAGCGGGCACCCCGGGGGGTCGCGCTCGAAGGTGCACGCGTTTGTGGCCACGCTCTTGAGCGGGGTCATGCGCTGGGACGTTCGCCACCCCGAGAAGCGCTTTGGCGATCGCTTCATTCTGGTGGGCGGCCACGCGGTGCCGCTGGTCTACTGCACGCTGGCCGTCCTCAACGAGGCCATGCGCATCAAGTACGAACAGACGAAGGATGAGCGCTATCGGATCCCCGGCGGCCCGGAGCGGGTGCTGCGGCCCGAGGACCTGGTAACCTTCCGCCGCAACAAAGGCCTCTCGGGCCATGCCGAGATGGAAGGCAAGACCCTGTTCCTCAAGTTCAACACCGGGCCTTCGGGCCACGGCAGCCCTGCGGCCGCCGGCGAGGCGCTGGCGCTCAAGTACGCGGGGGCCAAAGGGGTGAAGGTCTTTGCCTTTGAGGGTGAGGGCGGCCTCACTACCGGCGTGACGGCCGAGACGCTGAACTCGGCCTACGGGCTGGGCCTCGATAACCTCTACTATGTGGTCGACTGGAACGACTTTGGCATCGATGATCACCCGGTCAGCCGCGTGGTGCACGGCACCCCGCGCGACTGGTTCGAGCCCCACGGTTGGCGGGTCTTTGGCACCGAGCAGGGCATGGATTGGGAGCCGGTGACCCGGGTGCTGCTCGAAATGACCGAGACCCCGAACCCCGACCAGAGGCCGACCATGGGCTGGGTCAAGACGCGCAAGGGCCGCGGCTACCTGGTGTACGACAACAAGTCGCACGGGGCTCCCCATGCCCCCATGAACTGTGACCTCTTTTGGCACACCGTGCAGCCTTTTGCCGAGAAGTACGGCGTCGAGTTCGAGGGCTGCGGCCAGCCCGCGCCGGCCACCGAGGCCGAGCAGGTGGCGCAGACGTTGCGCAATATCGACGTGGTGCTGAGCGTCCTGCGGCGCGACCAGGAGCTGGTTGATTACCTGGCCAACCGCCTGGTCGAGTTGGGTGAGCAGGTGCCCGACGACATCCCCACCATTCGCTTTGACCTGAAGCGCAACCCGCTCCAAGACCCCGCGCTCTATGACTATGAGCACTACCCGGCCGACCTCTTTGTGGCCCCAGGCACAAAGGTGGCCAATCGGGCGGCCCTGGCCAAGTTCGGCGCCTGGATCAATGCCTACACCCACAAGCACTATGGGAGGCCCCTCTTCCTGGTGGCCGCAGCCGATCTGGCCGGTTCGACGAACATCATCGGCTTCGGCCAGGGCTATGGCGACTTTGCGGGCTACGGAGTGTACGACCGCGAGACCAACCCCACCGGCGTGGTGCTGCCGCAGGAGATCACCGAGCTGGCCAACTCGGGCATCATGGCCGGGCTGGTCTCCACCAACCTGGCGGAGGACCCGGAGGCCGAGTTCTGGGGCTTTTTCGGTGCTTGCTCGACCTATGGCTCGTTCAGCTACCTGAAGTACGGGCCGTTCCGCCTCTTCAGCCAGATGGCGCAGGATTGCCAGCTCAGGCTGGGCAAGATCATCTGGGTCGTGGGCCACTCGGGCCCCGAGACGGCCGACGATTCGCGGACGCACTTTGGCATCTTTGCCCCGGGGGTCACGCAGCTCTTCCCCGAGGGCCAGATCATCAACGTGCACCCGTGGGAGTACAACGAGGTGCCGGTGGTGCTGGGCGCGGCGCTCAAGCAGGATGCGCACCTTATCGCCCTGCACCTTACCCGGCCGCCCATCACCGTGCCCGACCGGCAGGCGCTGGGCATCCCATCGCACCTGGCGGCGGCGCGGGGCGCCTATGTCATCCGACCCTACAAGCCGGGCCTACCGCGCATGGGCACCGTCATCGTGCAGGGCACGAGCACGACGGTGGGGGTGGTCAAGCTGCTGCCCGAGCTGGAGCGGCGCGGCCTGAACGTCAAGATCGTCGCGGCGATCAGCCCAGAGCTGTTCAAGCTGCAGCCCCAGAGCTACCGCGATGAGGTGCTCTCGCCGGCGGACCGGCTCGATGCCATGGCCATCACCAACGGTGCCCGCCGCCTGATGCACGACTGGCTCGACAACAAGGTGGCCGAGGCCTACACCCTGTCGAGCGACTGGGACAACCGCTGGCGCACCGGCGGCACGGTCGACGAGCTCTTGGAAGAGGCTCACCTCTCGCCCGAGTGGCTGCTCAAGGGGGTCGAGCGCTTTGTGGCCGAACGGCCGCAACGGCTGGCGGCCATCCGCGCGGCGCTGGAGGGCGCGCAGTAGCACAGGCAGGCAGGAATCGCTGTGGAGGCGCAGAGGACGTACGGGCATTGCCAGCCTCCTCTGCGCCTCCGCTCACCTTCGCTTCCATTCCCTCACTCCCACTTGCTCGAAACAAGGCCGCAGGCAGAACAGTAGCTGGGTCGGCACGACGCAGCACGGCGTCTCGCCGGCGCACTCCTCTCCGTTCCCTTCGGCAGTCTAGTCACGAACAGGTCACAATATGTGAACTTTCCATAGACATGGGCGGCGGGAAGCAGTATAATCGCTCTGTACACCCGCCAACAATAATCGGCACCTCATCTCTCCGCGCCTGCGTGAGTGGCGGGCACGGTCGAAGGGCGTGCGAGTGGCCTCGGGCGCGGCGGTGCGTGCGTCGGTCGATTGGCCAAGGCAGTTGTGGAGTCCAAAGGGGAATGGACAATGAAGAGAACATTGTGTCTCGTCGTGGCTCTCGTCCTGTTCAGCACGCTCCTGAGTGGATGCATCATCGATCCTCCCATGGAAGACCTGAGCCAGATCGACAGCCTGGAAGAGCTGCAGGAGGCTTCGCTGATCCTGTGGGCCGTACCCTACCAAGTCGCCATCGAAGGGGAGGGTCCGGACCTCACGTGTGCGGAGCAGGGCTTCATCCTGGGCGCGGCCAACTTTGTGAGTGGCGATCTCTGGTATCGATGGTATAAGGACGGGCAGCCTCTGAGCGATCCGGGCCACCTGTGGCTCGACAGGTCAATGGGTGACGTGCCGGCGTGGGTCAGCTACTACCCTGGGTTTACCGGCAGCCTGCCCGATGGCCCCGAGGATATGCCGGAGCCTCTGACGACGCCGGGTACCTATTCGATCAGGGTGTGGGGGCCGGAGGGAACCAGTGAAGCGGAGCCGCTGGAGGTGCGGACGGTGGTAGTGCCCTCCTGCGCGGCTGGTACTGCGCGCACCGACGTCTCGGTCGTCATCTACGGCGGCTGGGACGGTATCCCCGTCAAGGCCTGGGTCGGCGGCGCTGAGCAGGGCACTCTCTATACCGCGCGCGATGCCTCCGGCGATGCGGCCGTGCTCTGGACCTTCTACCCGCCTGCGGGGCAGGCCTGGAGCCTCAATGTCGCGCCGCAGACGCCGCCGGGCAAGGATCCGGCTCGCTGGCAGTATAGACTGCTGCGCATCGAAGGGCCCACCGCGGGGCAGGTCATCGACCATCCGTCGGGCGCCGGCACCACCATCACTGCTGGGGGCCAATACAAGCTCTACTTCCAGTTGCTCGACACGGGGCCTCTAGCGGGGCAGTAGCCCCGCGTGAAACGCAAGGTCAAACATGTAAGGGCGCCACTCCTGCGGTCTCGGCCGCAGCGAGCTGGCGCCCTTACGCATCACGCTCTACGTTTCACGCTTGACGTCTCACGCCTCTTCCTTGCGCTCGATGGTGACCGTTTCGCCGTCGCGGACGCTCTTGAAGGCCTTGGCGTCGCCGATGATCTTGCCCAGGGGGTTCACGGCGCTGGCGGCGCGGATCTCCGAGCCGCGGCTGGCCGGCGTGCGCCCAAAGAAGATGCAGAAGGCGTGGCCGGGCGGCCAGTACCCAATCTCGCCCATGCTCACGACCTCGCGGCCGTTCTCCTCGCCCATGTGCACGGGAATGCCAAAGTAGACCTCGTCGCCCCAGGTGTTGGCGCGCGCCTGGATGGGCAGAGCGTCCCAGAGGGCCGAAGCGGTCTTGGAGTCGTTGAGTTCTGCTTCGGCGCTGACCGACCCTGCAGTGATCGTGATTCTGCGCATGGCTGTCTCCTTTGTCTGGTGGGTATCGCCTGGGCCATTCTAGCACTTCGCCTATGGCCGCGTCAAAGCAGGGGGAACGAGTCCGCGCGCGTCTAGTTCACTTTGGGGGCAAGCCTATAGGCCGATGACCAGACTTCGTCGTAGCGTCGGCTCATGATGGCGGCGCGAATGGGAATCAGGCGTTCGGCTCCAGGCCGGCTCCAGCGCATGCCAGG
>Ga0272448_1004190_pt1 | contig 16600 bp, 12 predicted proteins | sample YNPCB0191_FD_202220 | JGI IMG/M metagenome (GOLD analysis project Ga0272448, IMG submission 202220) | Hot spring sediment microbial communities from Yellowstone National Park, WY, United States - YNP-CB-019-1 | ecosystem: Environmental > Aquatic > Thermal springs > Hot (42-90C) > Sediment...
GGTGTAGACCTTGTTGTAGGCTTTCCGGTCAGGGATCGGGAAGTCGCAATCCCCAGAGATGTAGATGCCTTTCAGCAGCTTGGAGCCAAAGACCGCGCCCAGGCCCAGGCGGCCGAAGTGGCGGTAGGTCTCGCAGTTGACCAGGGCGTAGCGCACTAGGTTCTCGCCCGCCGGCCCGATGCGCATGATGCTGCGGTGGCCGCGGCCGGGTTCCAGGTCGCGCAATACACGGCCTGCCTCTTCGGCATCCATGCCCCAAAGGGTGTCGGCGCGCTTGAGCTCGACGTGGTGCGAGTCGACGTAGAGGTACACCGGCCTGGGCGCGCGGCCACGAATCACCAGTGCGTCATAGCCGGCATAGCGCATGGCCAGGGCGATGCGCCCACCGGCATGGCTTTCGCCCAGCTCGTTGTTCAGGGGCGATTTGAACATGGCGACAGCCTTGGTGACCGCCGGGTAGATCGTCGAGAGCGGGCCGATCGTCAGGATGATGGGCTGCTCGGGCACCAGAGCGTCGTCGCTAGGGCGCACATGCTCGCGCAACAGGGCGGTTGCCAGGCCGGAGCCTCCCAGATAGGCGAAGAGGTCCTCGCGGCGGCTTACCTGCACCCGGCCTGTGCTGAGGTCCACATCGAGGATCTTGACATAGGTCTCATTCAGCATCCGGCACCTCCTCCATCGCCAGGGAATCGTGTGGGCAGTACTGCACACAGATTCCGCACTGCTTGCAGACGATCGGCGTCTGGCTGGCTTCAGACCATTGGATGACCTGCACGGGGCAGGCGTGCATACAGGCCTGGCAGCCGATGCACTTGTCCTTGTCGAAGTGGACGCCGCCGCCCGGGCGCGGGGTCAATGCGCCGGTTGGGCAGGCCTCTGCGCAAGCCGGCTGCTTGCAGGCCCGGCAGATGTCGGCGACCAGGTTCCCCTGCATGCCGCCCTTGGTGCGGATCTGCAGCGCTGCGTGCCGCGGCGAGAAGCTGCCGTAGTTGATCCGCGCGCAGGCCAACATGCAGGAGTAGCATCCGATACACCGGTCCATTGCCGGTGCGGTCAGTCTCTTGGGCATGTCACCTCCATTCAGGGGCTACGATGGAAGGCCATGATGGGAGCAATGCAATCGCGGTTGAAGTATAAGCCGCGGTGAGGGATTGTCAAGTAGCCCTGCAGGGAGGCGGGGCCTTTGGAAAGTCGGCTTTATGTATAGCCGGGACCCTTCGCAGGCCAGCATTCGCCACGTCGCAAGGCTCGCAGAACCTGCTGTGGAGAGGCTTTCGCTGTCGCCGGAGCAGGGACCGGGCTACACGCTCCGCCGCCACCCGGTGCGAAACCGTTTCGGGGGTTGGGCGGGGAGCGGGCGGAGCTCAACACCCAGCTGCCACCCCTGGCCGCAAGTTTCTTCACCTGCCGCAGGGCTGCGTAGGCCCTGGGGTACTCAGGGTGACATAAACGGGATTTGGGGAAGGCTTCGCGGGGGGCTTTTGACCTATGCGCACAAGTGCATAGAATGCTGAAGGCGCGAACGACGCCGCGTGATCGGCGCGTCGGGCAACCGTTTGGCGCAGGATACGGAGGATGAAGGGGGTAGCCTGGTGTCGCGGCTCGTACTGGGGATCGATACGGGGGGAACCTTTACGGATGCGGTGGTGCTGGCGGTGGAGGGCGGCCGGGTATTGGCTCATGCCAAAGCTCTGACGTCGCGGCCGGACCTGGCGGTGGGCATCGCCCAGGCCATCGGCGCCCTGCAAGGGGTTGAGAAGTCGGAGATAGCGCTGACTTGCCTGTCGACGACGCTGGCGACGAACGCCATTGTGGAGGGGCACGGCGGCAGGGTGTGCCTCTTGCTGCTGGGGTACGATCGCGAGCTGATCCAACGCTTCGGCTTTGCGCGCGACCTGGTGGTGGATGATGTCGTCTTTATCGATGGGGGTCACGATATCTATGGGCGCGAGAAGGCGCCCCTGGACGAGGAGGCCTTGCGGAGGGCCGTTGCTGAGCGAGAGGGACATATCGATGCCTTGGCGGTGTCGGACTATCTTGGCGTGCGGAATCCCGCCCATGAGCTGCGAGCGCGTGAACTCCTGCATCAGTGGACGGACCTGCCGGTGACGTGTGGCCACGAGCTGAGCGAGGACCTCAACTCGATCCGCAGAGCGACCACGGTGGCCCTCAACGCGCGGCTCATGCCCCTGCTCCGCGACCTGTCGCTGGCGGTGCAGAGGGCGCTGGCGCAGCAGGGCATCCATGGGCCACTGATGCTGGTCAAGGGCGATGGCTCGCTGATGAGCGCCGAACTGGCCCTTCAGCACCCGGTAGAGACGGTGCTCTCGGGGCCGGCGGCCAGCGTGCAGGGCGCCCGGCACCTGAGCGGGCGTGAGGACCTGCTCGTTGCCGATATGGGAGGCACTACGACCGATCTGGCCATCCTGCGCCGGGGGCAACCGCGGACGACTCGCCAGGGAGCCTGGGTTGGCGGCTGGCGCACCCTGGTGCGCGCGGTCGACACGCGTTCGCTGGGCCTGGGAGGCGATAGCCATGTCGCCGTGGAGCAGAGCGGCGAGCTGCGGATTGGGCCGGAGCGGGTGGTGCCCCTGTCGCTGGCCGCGCACGAAACGCCCGCTCTCGTCGCGGAGCTCGAACGACTGCGGAGCGGGCAGCGCCTGCGGCCCGGTTATCCCCAATTCTTCCGCCTGGTGGGCCGGCCTGTGCCCGCGGACCCGACCCCCACGGAGTCGGAATTGCTGGCCCTGCTATCGGACGGTCCCTGCTCCCTGGAGGAGATCGGCCGCTCCATCGGTTGGGGGCGGGTGTATCTGTCGTTCCCCAACCGTCTGGAGGCAGGTGGCTTCATCCAACGCATTGGCTTCACCCCCACCGATGCGCTGCACGTGCTCGGTGTCTATGCCCCGTGGGACGGCGAAGCGGCCCGGCTGGGCGCCGAACTCCTGGCCGAGCGGATCGAGACCAGCGCAGAGGCATTTGCCACCCGGGTGCGCGAGCAGGTGATCGACCGCCTCGCTGAGGAGATCATCGCTCACATTGCCTCGGACGAGGAAGGCAACGAACGGTTGCTGGAAGGCACCGGCACGCGGTTCTTCTTGGACCGGGCGTTGCACCCGAGGCATCCATCGAGCCTGGACGTCCGCTGCCGTCTTTCGCTGCCGCTGGCTGCTGTGGGCGCTCCGGTACGAGCTTACTTTCCGCAGGTGGCGGAAAGGTTGGGGGCAGAGCTCCTCATCTCGGATTATGCGAGCGTGGGCAACGCCATCGGTGCTGCCCTGGGCAGTGTGGTGAAGACGGTCGAGGTGCTGGTGAACGCCAACTATGACCTGGCCGGCATCGCGGGCTACGTGGTGCACACGCCTGAGGAGAGGCGGAGCTTTGCCGACCTGGCCCAGGCTCTGGCTTACGCCGAGGCCTCGGGTCAGCGCCTGGCCGCCGAGGCCGCGCAACGTGCAGGCGCGGTGGAGGCGGTGGTGGAGGCGGAGCGCCTGGACCAGAAGGGCACCGTGGCTGCAGGGCGGGGCGCCGCGCTGTACCTGGGCACCCGCCTTCGTTTCACCGCGGCTGGGAGGCCCAGGCTGGGAAACGAAGGGCAAGACGCATGAGCAGGCTAGCGTGCCAGTCGGGAGCAAGCGCCCGCTGCTATGGTACATGAGAGGGGAATCGGGGGCGCGGTACCCTTGACAGCGCCCGGCGACGGTGCTATAACTTTCTACCAATGGGGCGATGAGGCTCGCCCCGGAAGAGGGAGTTCTCCCTGAACTGTCGAGCGATCGACTGATAGCCTCTACCCCTGCGACCTGCCGCAGATGGTAGAGGCTTTTTCTTTGACGCGACGGGCAACTGGCGATGACCGGACGAAATGATGCGTCGGGTGATGTCTATGGTGGTAGATGATACCTACCGATTGCGTGCATACACACACAACAAGCAGCAGGTGGCGGCGCTGGTGCGCGTTGCCAAGCAAGCTCTGCGCGAGATGGGGCAGGCCAAGGGTGAGGATCGTTGCCAGGAGCTGCTCGTCAGGCTGGCGGAGGACCGCTTCAACCTGGCCGTAGTGGGCCAGTTCAAGCGTGGTAAGAGCTCGCTGATGAACGCGGTGATCGGCCGCGACCTCCTGCCCACAGGTCTCCTGCCCCTGACCTCGGCCATCACCGCGCTCTGCTACGGTCCCAAGGAGCGGGTCATCCTGCGGCGCAAGGGGTGGAACCTGCAGCCAGAGATCCCGGTGGACGAGTTGGCCGAGTATGTTACCGAGCGCGGCAACCCGGGCAACGAAAAGGGCCTGATCGAGGCGAGGGTCGAGTTGCCCCTGCCGTTCCTGCGGGGCGGTCTGTACTTTGTCGACACGCCAGGGATCGGGTCGGCCCGGCAGGAAAACACAGCCACCACCTACGAGTTCCTGCCCCAGGCCGACGCCATCGTCTTCGTCACCAGTGTGGAGGCGCCGCTGAGCCAGGCCGAAGATCGCTTTTTGCGCGATGTAAGCCAACACGTGCGCAAGCTCTTCATCGTCGTCAACAAGGTGGATCTGATCGCCGCGCAGGAGCGCGAGCAGGTGCTGGGCTACATCCAGGGCGGCATCGAGCGCAGCCTGGGAACTGACGGGGTGCCCCTGTACCCTCTCTCGGCGCAACGGGCTCTGCAGGCCAAGCTCAACGCCAGGCAGGATGAACTGGCCGAGAGCGGTCTGAACGAGTTCGAGGCCGCCCTGACCGCCTTCCTTGTGGAAGAGAAGAACCGGGCATTCCTGGTGGCGATTCTCGACCACCTGCTGCGCATCCTGGCCGAGTATGAGGACGGGCCACGGAGCCGGGCGGGTGAGGAAGCGATCAGGTCCGAGAGTGCTGATGCCGTCCCTGCCGGCCCGTCTTCGCCAATTGCCAGCCTTCGGGCCGACGCGCGAGCGCTGCGTGCGCAGTTCCTGCCGGACGGTGCTCCCGTCGGGGCGGAGTTCCCCGCTGCTCTGCAGCCGGTGCGATCGGGGATTCTCGACGCCGAGGTCCGGGCCGGGGCCGCCCGCCGCTCGGCCATTGGCGAGCGCGCCGTGGCCAGCGACCACACGTGCCCCATCTGCGCAGCACAGAGCCGGGCGCTCTTTGACTTTTACGCGCAGTGGCAGCACGTGCTGGCCACCAACCCCACCGCACAGAGCGAGTTCGCTTCGGCTCGCGGGTTCTGCCCGGTTCACACCTGGCAGTTCCAAAAGATTGCAGCAGCCCAGGACCTGAGCGCAGGCTACATCGCCCTGGCACAGGCCGTGGCAGGCGAGTTGCGCCGAGCCTCCTCTCTGGCTCCAGACCAAGCGAGCGCCGCCATCAGCGCCCTGTTGCCCGCTCCAGACACTTGCCCGGCGTGCCGCGTCCTGCGCGACGCGGTGGGCCCGCAAATCCGCTCGTTCCTGGTGCAAATCGCCACCGACGAGGGACGGGCACTGTATGTGCGTTCGGCGGGGCTCTGCATGCCCCACCTGCGCCTGGCGCTTTCGGTCGCCGGGTCCGAAGAGGCAGCCTTCCTGCTGTGCGAGCAGGCGAGGCACCTCGAAGAGACCCTGGAGGACCTGCACAGCTACGTGCTCAAGCGTGAGGCCTTCCGCGCGGGCCTCGTCAATGCCAATGAGGAAAGCGCCTGGCAACGAGCGCTAGTCCAGCTCGTCGGCGAGCCGATGGCGCAGTTCTGGGGGTGAAAAGCGGCGCCGTTCGTTCCGCGGTCATCCCAGTCGGCGGACTGGAGGAGGGTTAGGGAGTGTCTCCGAACCAAACCATCTCGGCAACCGATGCGGCGACGGCGTCGCCAGAGGACGCTGGCCTGGGCCGCAATGTCATCGCGTTGGGCTGGGTGGCCTTCTTTGGCGGCCTGGCCCAGGATATCATCCAGCCGATCTTGCCCACGTTCTACACTTCGGTGCTCGGGCTCAACAAGGAGTTCATTGGGCTGATCGAAGGGTCGCTCACCACTGTGGTCAGCCTCATGAAGATCGGTGCAGGCTATCTCTCCGATGCCTTGGGGCTGCGCAAGGCGATCGTCTTTGCGGGTTATGCGCTCTCGGCTCTGGGTCGCTTTGCGCTCGGCTTGGCGGGGAGCGGGGCTGCCGCTTTTGGGCTGCGGCTCACCGACGGCGTCGGCAAGGGCCTGAAAGATGCACCGCGCGATGCACTGGTTGCTGGTTCGGCCGGAGGGCGGAAGTTAGGCTTCGCCTTTGGCGTGCAGCGCGCCCTCGACACGCTGGGCTCGGTCGCCGGGCCGTTGGTGGCCTATTACCTGTTGCGCACTTGGGCCGGCCACCCCAATGCGTATCGTGAGATCTTTCTGGTCGCAGGGGCCATTGCGGCCATTCCGTTGGTGATCATTGGCCTGTTGGTGCGTGAGCGGCGTGCCCCGGTAAGCAAGCAGCGCGTCTCCCTGGAGACTCTGAAGGGGCCGTTCGCAGGTTTCCTGGCCGTGATGCTCCTCTTCACGCTGGGCAACTCTTCCGACACTTTTATCATGCTGCGCGCCGAGAATGTGGGGATCGCCGCCATCATGATCCCGGTCGTGTACGCGCTCTTTAACCTCGTCTCGGCTCTGGCTGCGATCCCGGCCGGCCAGCTCTCCGATCGTATCGGTCGGCGGCGCACGATCACGTACGGTTGGCTGATCTATGCGCTTGCCTATCTGGGGTTCGCCCTGGTCAGTCAGGCGTGGATGGTCTGGGTGCTCTATGCCTTGTATGGGCTCTATTACGCACTCACGGAAGGCGCAGCCAAGGCGCTCGTTGCCGAGCTCGTTCCGGATGCCAACCGCGGCGCCGCGTATGGCCTCTACAACGCATCGATCGGGGTAATGGCGCTGCCAGCCAGTCTGGTTGCGGGCATGCTGTGGACGCGTGTGTCTCCGTCTGCCCCCTTTGCTTTCGGTGCAGCGATGGCTTTTCTCGCCTTCCTGGGCATCCGCCTGATCAGATTCCCTGCGCCAGGGGCAACCGAGGGGGCTTAGAGCCTATCCGAGAAGCCGCGGAATAGCCCCCCGTGCGCGTCGCCGGTGCCACATCTGGCGCTGTGGCGCAGGGAAACGGGCACAAGGCCCCAGACTAGGCGGCTTTTCGGATAGGCACTTCGCGAGCAGGCGCGGCCTAGGGCGGGGCACTGTACGCCCGCGTCATTGCACAAGGAGCGCTGAGCCAATATGGCCTTCTTCAGCATCCTTTTCACACGAATCGAAGACAGCGCAGGAGTGGAGACACTCGATGCGCCCGACTTTTTCGGAGATCTGGGCCTGGATCAGATCGTCGATGCCGTCACGGCTACCAAGCAGGAGTATAACCTCAGGCCGTTCTTCTATGCCGCTCTCCACGATATCGCGGCCATCGAGTACCGCCAAGAGGTCATGCGGGACCTTGAGAACCCGGCGCTGTTCGAAGCGGTCAACTCCTTCGCGCGAAGGATGCATGCCATGCGTGGGGCCCTTGCCCAGGCGGACAAGCTGCACTACACGTACCAGAAAGAAAGCTGGTTTCTGGATGCGGCAGCGATATACTGCGAGGCCGTCGAGACCCTGGCGCACGATCTGGGAAGAATCGATCTCCAGTCGAAGGGGTTCCTGGGCCTGCGCGAGTTCCTGGCCGACTATGCGGTATCCGATCGCTTCACCTCAGTCGTAGAGGATATCGAGAGGCTCAAGGCGGGCCTGGCCGGCGTCCGATACTGCCTGCTGATCAAGGGGAACCGCATCCAGGTCCGCAAGTACGAATCCGAGGCCGACTATAGCGTGCAGGTCGAGCGTACGTTTGCCAAGTTCAAGCAGGGCGCAGTCAAGGACTACCGGGTGACATTCCCAAGCTATCCAGATATGAACCACGTGGAAGCCCAGATTCTCGACCTGGTAGCCCAACTGTACCCTGAGGTATTCCGAGACCTGGACGATTTCTGCACCAAGCGCCGCGACTATGTGGATGCAACGATCGCCGCTTTCGACCGCGAGGTGCAGTTCTACGTCTCGTACCTGGAGCACATTGCGCCGCTGAGGCAAGCCGGGCTCAAGTTCTGCTATCCGGAGGTCTCTGCCCGCAAAGACATCTGCAACCGCGAGGGTTTCGACCTGGCCCTGGCCCATCGGCTCGCCGGCAGCGGCTCAGCCGTCGTGTGCAACGACTTTTTCCTCGAGGGCAAGGAGCGCATCTTTGTCGTCTCGGGCCCGAACCAGGGAGGCAAGACGACCTTCGCGCGCACCTTTGGCCAACTCCATTACCTTGCCAGCCTCGGCTGCCCCGTTCCCGGCAGCGAGGCGCGACTATTCCTCTACGATCGCATCTTTGCCCACTTTGAGAGAGAGGAGGAGATCAAGAGCCTCCAGGGCAAGCTGCAAGACGACCTGGTCAGGGTACACGCGATCCTGGAGCAGGCCACACCGAACAGCATCCTCATCATGAACGAGATCTTTACCTCGACCACACTCCAGGATGCTGTCTTCTTGAGCAAGAAGATCATGGAACGGGCGGTCGCTCTGGACCTTCTCTGCGTGTGGGTCACCTTCGTCGACGAACTCGCCACGCTGAGCGAAAAGGCTGTGAGCATGGTGAGCACCGTCTCTCCAGAGAACCCGGCCGTTCGTACCTACAAGATTGTGCGTAGGCCGGCCGACGGGCTTACCTACGCCATATCTATCGCCGAGAAGTATCGGCTTACCTACCAGTGCCTGAAGGAGCGGATCCGAGCGTGAAAGTCTTCCTGATGTACCCTGACCGCGATTTCGACCTGCAGGCCAAGGGGCCGTGGCATGAACAGGCGCTGATCCAGGACCTGGCGCTCGAGACGCTCTTCAGCGCCATGGCGCTCGGCGACCCGTTCCTGCTGGATGTGGCCAGGCGGGCCGTTCTATCAAGCCTGACCGATCCGGAAGCCATACGGTACCGGCAAGACATCCTGAAAGATAGCCTCAGCAATCCGGGTGTCGTCAAGAGCATGTATGCCCTCACACTGGAGGCGATCGAAGGGGAGAAGAAGGCCTACTGGGGCCTGTTCTACAAGTACCCGGACACGATTCTGCATCGGGCGCTGGAGGTGATGCAGCTTTTCCTGGGCATGCTCAAGAGGCTCAGGAGCATCGCTGACGAGCATGCCGGCGACATCAAGTCCAAGGGGCTCACCACCCTCTTCTCGATGCTACGAGAGGAGCTTACTGACGACTACTTTGACACCGTCCAGCAGCACCTGAGGGAGCTGCGCTTTCGCAACGGCGTCTTGGTCAGTGCGGAGCTGGGGAAGGGGAACAAAGGAACCCGCTACACGCTCTGCCAACCGGCGGACAACCGCCGGGGCCTGCTTGGGCGCATCCGAACCAGGAGGAGCCCGGCCTACAGTTTTGTCATCGCCGACCGCGATGAGAGCGGCGCCAGGGCGCTTGGCGAGCTGAGAGACCGGGGCATCAACCTGGTCGCCAACGCCCTCGCCCAGTCGGCCGATCACATTCTGAGTTTCTTCACTATGCTGCGCACCGAGCTGGCCTTCTATGTCGGCTGCCTGAACCTCTATGACCAGCTCACCCAACTGGGCGAGCCAGTGTGTTTCCCCGTGCCTGCGCTGCCGGGCGAGCGGAAACGCTCGTTTGTGGGGCTGTACGACGCCTGCCTGGCGTTGACCATGAAGGGCCGTATCGTGGGCAACGACCTGGAAGCGGATGGCAAGGACCTGGTGGTGATCACCGGGGCCAACCAGGGGGGCAAGTCGACCTTCTTGCGAAGCGTCGGCCTGGCCCAGTTGATGATGCAGGCCGGAATGTTCGTGCCCGCCGAGTCCTTCTCTGCCAGCACCTGCACCGGCCTCTACACGCACTATAAGCGTGAAGAGGATACCACCCTGCGCAGCGGCAAACTGGATGAGGAGCTGAGCAGGATGAGCGATATTGCCGACCATGTCGCGCCCCACTCGATGGTGCTGTTCAATGAGTCGTTCGCCGCAACCAACGAGCGGGAGGGCTCAGAAATCGCCAGGCAGATCGTCTCGGCGCTGCTGGAAGAAGGCATTCAGGTGTTCTTCGTCACCCACCTGTACGAGTTTGCGCACCGTCTCTATCTCAAGAGGATGGGCAACGCTGTCTTCCTGCGCGCCCAGCGGCAACCCGATGGGGCGCGGACCTTCAGGATCACGGAGGGCGAACCGTTGCAGACCAGCTATGGCGAGGACTTGTACGAGAAGGTCTTTGGCGCAGGGGATGCGTGAGGGGTGGCGACAGGGCTGACCTCGCGCCCCGCGCTCTCCGCCTGGCTGGCCGCTGCGCTCCTCTGGCCCCGATTATGCTGGTATGGGACAGGCTGAAGGAAAGGAGATGAGGCGATGGACCCAGCGATGGAGTCGAGCGCCGGGGATGCGGGGCCTGAACTGCACCGTGACAGCGTCGAGCTGGCCAATGGGGCGCCCACCCAGCAGGAGGAGATGGCCCGCGAGCGTGCGGCGCTGCTCGATGAGGTGGAACGCCGCGCTGCGGAGCTCGACGCGACGATTGCCTCCATCGCCGATGGCCTGGTGATCTATGACACGCAGGGCAGGATCTTGCGCATGAACCCTGCTGCCGAGCATCTGCTGGGCTACGCTGCCAGCGGCCCCCGCAGGAGGATCGCCGAGCAACTGGAGGCCTTGCGCTGCGAATTGCCCACCGGCCAGCGCCTCAGCCTGCAGGAATCGCCGCCCGAGCGCGCGCTTCACGGCGAGACGGTGCGAGGTGCCGTGGTGGTCCTTCACCACCCGGATGGCCGGACGGTGTGGGTCTCGAGCAGCGCCGCGCCGATCCGCACGGCCGATGGCGAGCTCCTCGGTGCGGTCATGACCTTCACCGACATCACTGCGCTCCACGAACTGCAGGAGCAACGGGAGGACCTGTTGCGCACCGTCTCTCACGACCTGCGCAACCCCCTGACCGTCATCCGCACGCGCGCCGAACTGCTCTTGCGGCTGCAAGCCGGCGCTGGCGCGAGACCCGAGGAAAAGGAGAGTGCCGAGGCCATCCTCGCCAGCGCACGCCACATGAACGCCATGATTCAGGAGCTGGTCGACGCAACCCGTCTCGAGGCAGGGCAGGTGCACCTCGAGGTACGCCCGGTCGATCTGGCGGCCTTTATCGGCGACCTGCTCACGCGCCTGTCGGGCGCCCTCGATACCCGGCGTATCCGCGTGAGCGCTCCTACCGGCCTGCCGCAGGCACTGGCCGACCCCGACCAACTGGAGCGCATCCTCACGAACCTGCTCTCCAATGCTCTCAAGTACTCGCCGCCGGGCAGTGAGGTGACCGTCCGCCTGAGCCCACGCGACGGCCAGGTCGTCACCGCCGTGGCCGACCATGGGCCAGGCATCGCGCCGGAGGAACTGCCCCACCTGTTCGAACGCTACTATCGGACCGGGGAGGCGCGAGAACGCCAGGAGGGCCTGGGCCTCGGCCTGTACATCACGCGCAAGCTGGTCGAGGCCCACGGCGGACGGATTTGGGTGGAGAGCGAGCCTGGGCAGGGCAGCACCTTCTCCTTCACCCTGCCGGCAGTGCACTAGAGGCCGAGCAACTGCTCCAACCGCTTGCGGTTAAAGCCGACGACGACCTGCCCGTCGACAACAATGACCGGCGTCGTCAGGTAGCCGAGCTTGGCGAGCTCCTCGAAAGCCTGCGGGTCCTTGATCACGTCGCGCTCGACAAACGGCACACCCTTCTGTGAAAGAAACTCTTTCACCTTCTCGCAGAACATTCAACCCGAGGTCTGCGTGTAGACCAGCACCTGCTTGGCCATTCTCCCTCCATTTATGTGGGTTCGTCGCTACCGCGCGTGTCGATTATACCGCCGCTGCAGGCAGGGGTCCAGCCGGGCTTTCTGACCCTGCCGCGCTGCTGGCCTGGCCCGCATCGGTAGCCTGCGACGCGTCGGCGCGGCTCTCGCCTTCGCCCCCGGCTGCCAGCCGTGCCCGGACGCGCAGGAACTGGCTCCTGTAGAGCTGATAGTAAAAGCCACGCTGTGCCAGGAGCGACTCGTGCGTGCCACGCTCGACGATGCGCCCGCCCCTGATGACCAGCACCTGGTCAGCGTTGCGAATGGTGCTGAGGCGGTGCGCGATCACCAAGCTGGTGCGGCCTTTCATCAGCTTCAGCAGGGCCTCCTGGAGCTGGATCTCGGTTCGCGTGTCGACGTTGCTGGTTGCTTCGTCGAGGATGAGGATGCGCGGGTCCGCCAGCACGGCCCGCGCGATGGCCAGCAACTGCCGCTGCCCCTGACTCAGGTTGCCAGCGCGTTCCGACAACTGGGTCTGGTACCCCTGAGGGAGGCGGCGGATGAACTGGTCGGCATTGGCCAGGCGGGCCGCCGCGATGCACTCCTCATCGGTGGCATCGAGCCGGCCGTAGCGGATGTTCTCCAGCACCGTGTCGGAGAAAAGGAAGGTGTCTTGCAGCACCAGGCCCACCTGGCGGCGCAGCGAATCCTGGCTAACGTCGCGGATATCGTGGCCGTCGATACGGATGGCGCCCGCGTCGACGTCGTAGAAGCGGGTCAGGAGGTTGACGATCGTAGTCTTCCCAGCGCCTGTGGGGCCTACGAGGGCCACCATCTGGCCCGGCTCGGCCGTTAGGGTGATGTCGTGCAAGATGGGTACGCCCGGAACGTAGCCGAAGCTGACGTGCTCGAACTCGACGCGCCCCTCGATGGCCGGCAGGTCAACGGCCTGCGGGCTGTCGTGGACCAGGGGCGCCTGGTCGAGGATGTCGAACACCCGCTCAGCCCCGGCCAGGGCCGATTGGATCGAGTTATACAGGTCCGCCAGGGTGAAGAGCGGGTCGAAGAAGCGGCGCGCATAGACGATGAAGACGGCGATTGTGCCTACACTGACGAGGCCGCGCAAGGCCAGCCAACCGCCCAGGCCGGCGATCACCGCGATGTCGAGGTTGCCCAGCACCATCAGCACCGGTCGCAAGAGAAGCAAGAGCGACTGGGCGCGGATGCCAGCGTCACAGGCAGCGGTGTTGGCGCGGTCAAAGTCGGCCACCACTGCCTTCTGTCGGCGGAATGCCTGCACCACACGCGCGCCGCTGATGTTCTCTTCCATCACCGCATTCAGCTTGCCCAGATGGGCCTGCACCTGCTGGAAGCCACGCCGAGAGCCCCCGCCCACCTGTGCGGTGAACCAGAGCATGAGCGGCAGGATGGCCAGAGCGCCTGCCGCCAGCCACACATTAAGCACCAGCATGATGACAACGATGCCCACCAGCGACAGCAGGCTGGCCAGGAGGTCGAGGATGCTCTGCGACAACACACGGTTGATGGCGTCGATATCGTTGCTGAGGCGGCTCATGATCTCGCCTGTGGGCCGCTGGTCGAAGAAGCGCAGCGACAGGGTCTGCAGGTGCTCAAAGAGATCCCGTCGCAGCGCGCGCAACACTTGCTGGGTGATGGCCACGATCGCATAGCTCTGCCCGAACTGGGCGACCCAGGCCGCCACGTACGTCCCCAGCATGAAGAGGCCCAGACCCGTCAGCCCGGCCAGGTCGCCGCCCCCGATGAAGCGGTCGATGGCCACGCCGAGCAGGTAGGGCCCCAGAAGCTCCAGGCCCGTGTTGACCACAACCAGGAGCAACACCCAGGCCAGGCTCAGGGTCTGCGGCCGCAGGTAGGAGGCAAGCCGGCCCATCACCAGCCGCGGGTTGCGAGGTTTCTCGACGCGCCGGACGGCCGGGCCCATGGTGGGCCCCGGCCTGGCGGCCGGCACGGGCGGCTGATTCACGCTCTGCGTCTGGGGCGTAGCCGCTGAAATACCCTGTCCATCACTGCCAAACTCTTTGCTCATGAATCCGTCTCCCTACCGTTGAGGCATGGCGACTGGCAGCAGCAAGCCTGCCGACCGGGCGGGCGCTGTGTCTGCATCGTGTGATTAGAGGCCGGCTTCCCCCGGGGCCTGTGCGGCCACGCCAAGCTGCGACTCGCAGATCTCGCGATAGAGAGGGCTGGCTGCCAGCAGCTCGGTGTGACTGCCGCAAGCGGCAACACGGCCCCGGTCGAGAACGACGATCTTGTCGGCCGCCAGTACGGTGCTGATGCGCTGAGCCACCACGATCGTCGTTCGGCCGGCCATGAAGGGGCCAAGCGCCTCCTGGATCTTGCTCTCCGTCTCCAGGTCGACGGAGCTAGTGCTGTCATCCATCACCAACACCCGCGGCTCAAGGAGTAAGGCGCGGGCGATGGCCAGGCGTTGCTTCTGCCCCCCAGAGAGGTTGACGCCGCGCTGGCCCACGAGGGTGTCATACCCATCAGGAAGCGCCATGATAAAGTCGTGCGCCTGCGCAGCCTTCGCCGCCGCCACGACCTGCTCGTCGGTTGCGTCGGGGCGCCCGTAACGGATGTTATCGCGGATGGTCCCTGTGAAGAGCACGCTCTCCTGAAGCACGATGCCCACCTGCGCGCGCAACGAGTCGAGGGACAGTTCGCGTACATCGATGCCATCCAGAGTCACACGGCCGCCGCTGGCGTCGTAGAAGCGTGGGATGAGGCTGATCAGAGTGCTCTTGCCGGCGCCGGTGGCGCCGACGATGGCCACGGTCTGCCCTGGCTCGGCCACTAGGTCGACCTCCTTCAGCACCAGCTCGTGCCCATCCCCACCATAGGCAAAGCTGACCCCTTCCAGGGCGACTCGCCCGCGGCTTGCGGGGAGCTTGGCGGCCAGCGCATGGTCGCGGATCTCGGGCTGGGTATCGAGCACCTCGATGATGCGCTGCGCCGACGCGCTGGCTGCGGAGATAAAGCCCACGCTCATGCCCAGGTTGATCAGGGGGAAGGTGAGCCAGAAGACATAGTTGTTCAGAGCGATGATCTGCCCCACAGAGAGCGTCCCTCGGATGGCCTGACTGCCCCCAAACCAAACCACAGCCACCAACCCCAGGTTGACCAGGAAGCGCAGGCTGGGCAGCAGGACGGCCAGCATGCGCCCTACCCCGATCGACTGGCCGGTCAACTCCTCGTTGGCGGCCGCAAAGCGCTGGTTCTCATGCCTGGCGCGCACGAAGGCTTTGACGACGCGCACCCCAGCCAGGTTCTCCTGGAAGATGGTGTTGAGACGGTCCAGTCTGCGCTGCACCTCCATGAAGCGTGGCTGGGCCTGGTTGGTGTAGTAGCCGAGCACGAAGGTGATCGCGGGCACAAGGGCCAGGATGAACAAGCCGACCTGCCAGTTGGTAGCGAGCATGAGGATGACGCTGCCGGCGATCATCAAGGGCGCGCGCACGAACATGCGCATGGTGTTGAGGATGAGCTGTGCCACCTGGGTGATGTCACTGGTCAGGCGCGTCAGCAGCGGGCCCGTCTGCAGGCGGTCAAGGTCGGCAAAGGAAAGCGACTGGATGTGCACGAACAGCTCGCGGCGCACGTCGGCGGAGGCGCGCTGTGAGACGCGCACCGCCAGGAGCATGTTGCCGATGGTCAGGGCGACACTCACTAGTGTAAGGCCAATCATGACCGCCGAGATGGTCAGGATGGCATGCATGTCGCGTTGCTTGACGCCCTGGTCGACGATGGCCTGGATCAGGCGCGGCATGGCCAGGTCGGTGGCCACCGTGCCGCCCAGGCACAGCAGGCTGACGGCGACCAACGCCCGATAGGGCTTGAGAAAGCGCAAAAGGCGAGACATCGGTGCCATAGCTGGTGGTTCTCCCCATACCCGAGGTGTGGAGGCTCGCCCCCGGCGGCGGGCCTCCACACACCGGACAACTGTTACGAGCCTGCTTTCATCTCGGCCAGGCGCTCTTCCACGGCCTTGGCCTCGGCCTGCAAGTTCTTGAGGTACTCCTCCAGGCGCGCAATCCGCTCCTCACGCGTGGAGAAACGACGGTGGAAACGCATTCCGGGCTGCCATGCCACACCAGCGCCGCCCTCAACTCGGCAGCAGCCGTGCTCACGGCGGCCCATGGCAGGGCCAAAAGTGCCCTCGTGGCAACCGCAACCCTCGTGGCCGCGATGCCCACCAGATCCGCACATAGGTCTCACTCCTCGTCTCCAGCGCCTGGGAATTGAGCCTCGTACTCGGCCAGGAATCGATCGAGCCAATCCCTGGTCTCGCGGATCCTCTCTGCCCAGGCATGTAGATATTCCACACCCTCCGGGGTCACTTCGTACAGCCGGCGTGCCGGGCCGCGGCCCTCGGTATCCCAGGAGGAACGGACGAACCCTTCGTCTTCCATCTGCCGCAGTGTACGGTAGAGCAGGCCGGGGTCCGTGCAGGCGGCCTCCTCATCGCGGCCCAGGCGCGCCATCAGTTCGTAGCCGTGGCTGGGCTGCTGCAAGAGCAGCAGGAGCAGCCAGGGCTGCGTGGCGCCCTGGACTCTCCCGGCAGGGCGGCAGCATTGTGGCCGCCCCCCATGGCAACCGCCTTGCTGGTTCCCGCACATCGAGCTCCTCCCCGCGCATTCAGTTCCGCTCATCTATATGACGCTAGCATATATAGGACGAACTCGGTGTTTTGTCAAATCTCGCGCCTTCTGTACGTGTTCAGACTCGCGTTCAGGCAATTCCGGTGAGCATGTTGAAGCAGGCAAGGAAGGGGTTGAGACCCCGCGCCCGCCAAGTAGCGAAGAGGCTGGCCAGCGCCATACGTGTCTTGCT
>Ga0272448_1004192_pt1 | contig 16593 bp, 15 predicted proteins | sample YNPCB0191_FD_202220 | JGI IMG/M metagenome (GOLD analysis project Ga0272448, IMG submission 202220) | Hot spring sediment microbial communities from Yellowstone National Park, WY, United States - YNP-CB-019-1 | ecosystem: Environmental > Aquatic > Thermal springs > Hot (42-90C) > Sediment...
CAGAAGTTAATCTTGCCTGTATAGATATCCGCAATCTGTTTTCTGGTAAGGCCATTGACCCTGTTTGTGGGGTGAACTATGACGGCTATGCCGTCTTTAGCAATGACATGCGGTTTCAAATCTAAACCTTTTGCCTGAGCCTTTTGTATCTCCGTAATTTTCACAGCACGGGAGGAATTGGCAATGTCGCAGGTTCCATCAAGAAGAGAGGTAATACCAATTCCTGAGCCTCCACCCCGGACAGTAATATTGACATGCGGATTTTTTTTCATAAAAATTTCAGCTGCTTTCTGGGCAATAGGCAACACTGTGGTGGAACCTTGAATTACCAGTTTGTTTTCTGGTGAAGCAACTGTTGCTACTGATGTCAACCAGATTCCCACCGCTGTTAACAAAATTCCTGCCGCTTTCCAGAACGTATGCTTTTTCATATAAGACCTCCCATTTTTTGCCTGCATTATAAGTTTCCATTGTTAAGATAGAATTAAGAAAAAGTTAGCCTCCGGTTAAGACTCTGCTTTTTCTTACCACTTTACCACACAGTCAACCTGAAGCATTTTGACATCTTTTCTGGTACCGGTCAGACTCCCTGTATCAAAGTAGGTGAGACCAAAGACAGTATTTTTGGCTGCGGCATAACTGACCGTAAATTTATGACCCCGGCCATTTGTCCCGCCTCCGTGGAAATCAGAATCAGTGAGTATGTCCAGAGTAGCATCAGCTCCTAATCTGCGGTAGTTGTATCCAAATTCCCAGTCTCCTCGGGACTTAGTTTTTCCTAAAGAGAATCCTGCCAGCCACCCGCTTTTCTGGTCCGCAGGTACTCCTGGATAAACGTTCCTTAAATATTGTCCATATAATTTCAGGGGGAGAGACTGGTTACCAATTTGCCACTGGAAGGGAGAATACTCCATATCTGCTGCTAAAACCCGATAGTCATAAATCCAGCGGTCATCAGCGGATAAACTATTTCCCTTTTTGTTGTAGTTGGGGCTAACATCTGTTACTTTTTTCCCCTTCAAACCCATAAAGTTGTTATATCCAAAAGCCAGTTGCAGGGGATGTCCAGCAATTTTTGTTTTCATCCCTATCTGGGTACTTATTAAGCAGGGGTCAGCACTCCAGACTCTGCTTTCGTCAAGGGAAAAAAATCCTATGGTTACAAACGGTGAAACTGCTGTGAAGGCAGGGGCATAGGAAAGATAGGCACCTTCCGGATTGACGTCGCTATCCCAGAGTAAATCTGTTGTAAAGTAAGGATTAGAAAGTTTACCGCCAGCCAGGCTGAGGGAAGATGTTGGCTGATAATTAATGTATGCCCGGTCCACAGCGATCGGTTTGCCCACAAAATCATCGTCAAAAGTCTGGTTGGTAGAAGTTGGTTCTTTTGCTCCAGTTGCCAGACGAATACCGGCTTTTGTTTTATCATTCACTGTGGTATCAAAACCAAAGCGCAGTCTGAACCTGCCGCGCTGCCGGTCTTCCTTTGTTGCATTGGAAGCTTCCTCCCACTGGTATCGGAGTCTGAGGTCACCGGAGAACTTTGTCTCCTGGATGAATTTTGGCAAACCTTCTGCTAATCCTTTTGCTACTTCTTTTTTCATTTCCGTCTGTGTCTCTGCCAGAACCTGTACAGCCTCACCCTCCGTGAGTATCCCCTTCTCCACCAGTTTCCTCAACAAAATGTCCATCTCGCCTGCGTGGAGTTTTGTCACTGCCCACAGCAGGCAGATGGCAACTGCGACTGCTCTTACTGCCACTGCTGTCTTTGCCATCCTTTCCTCCTTTCCGCGCGGTAGAACAAAAATGCGCGATTTACGGCAATATTGTAGGAGGAAAAAATAAAGAAAAGATGAAAAAAGTGTTAGCGTTCGGTAAGCGAAACTGGCAGGGTTACAACAAATTCTGTACCTTTACCAGGGAGGCTTTCCACTGTGATGTCACCTTTATGGGCTAAGACTATATGTTTGACGATGGAAAGGCCAAGACCTGTTCCGCCGGTCAAGCGGGAGCGCGCCTTATCTACCACATAGAAGCGTTCAAAAATTCTGCCGAGATGTTCGGCTGGTATTCCTATGCCGGTATCCTGCACTACAATTTTAACGTTTTCGTTAAATTTTTTAACCTGTACAACAATGCCACCGGTTTCTGTATACTTGATAGCATTGTCAATCAGGTTAATGAGCATCTGCTCCAGTTTTAAATAGTCACCTTCAATAAAAACTGAGGGTTCTGCTTCTATTCTCAGAGAAAGATTTTTTCTCTTAATTTTTTCTTCAAATAGTTTTACGGTATCGTTTACCAGAGTATAAAGGTCCACCTGTTCGTGAAGTATTTGCTGGCCGGGTTCCTCCAGCTGAGAAAGTGTTACCAGGTCATTAACGATGGCGATTAAACGTTCCGTATTACGTTTGATAATCTGGAGGTAATACCGATTTTCTTCGCTGGCTGGTTCTATTGTTTCCAGATAACCTTTTATCGCTGTAAGAGGGGTTCGTAGTTCATGGGAGACATTAGTAACAAAATCTTTTTTCTTGCGGTCAAACTCTTTCACTGGAGTGATGTCACGCAGGATGATAACTATTTCCTCAGTTTCCTGCACAGGTGTGATGCTGCAGTAGTAATCATGCCCCTGGAGAAACAATTCTTTAACAGAAGGTTTTCTTTGTTCCAGAGATTTGTCCAGCATCTCCTTAAATGCACTCTGTCTTAGTAGCTCCCAGGGATATCTACCGATGGTTGATTCCTGACCCACAATTCTGGACCAGGCATTGTTGTGCATGGTTATCCGCTGGGTTGGGTCACAGACACACAGACCATCAGGGAGAGAGTGAACAAGTGCGTCCATCTTTTCCTTCTGATGGGTTAATTCAGTAAACAGTCTTCTAATCTGGTCAGCCATCTCATTGAAATGGTCAGCCAGTTCTCCTATTTCGTCCCGGTCAGGATAGGCTATCCGCACCTGGAAATCTCCAGAGGCTAACCTGGCAAAAGATTGTTTTATTGTCAGAAACGGCTTTGTAAATCTCCGACCGAGGAAAAAGGTAAGTAGCAGGGCAACCGCTGTGGAGAGAAGAAGTCCTGGTAGAAGGTAAGAGATAAAAGTTTGCCTGGTGCGATTAATTTCCCTGAGGTATTTACTGGTTCTGATTACTGCCAGGATATTTCCATTTTTTGTGAGTGGAGTGGCAACATAGAGTAAATATTCTCCTGTTGTGGTGCTGTATCTTAAAGATTGTCCGGTGCGGCCACTCATAGCTTCAACTACCTCCGGTCTGGTAGAATGATTATCCAGGGAAGCAACCGGAGTATCAGAATCAGCAACTACCCTGCCTTCAGGAAGAATCACAGTAATCCTTGGCCCTGTCCGGGAGTGGAGAGATTTAACAAAGGTATCCAGACCTTGGTAATCATGCTGCGTTAAATACCTCTCTACAGAAGGTCCCAGGGCACGATTGAAGTCAGATAGATTTCTGGCGAGATACTGGTTATGGAAGTGGCGCACCAGGTGGAGAATAACAAGCAGGTAGAAAATATTCAGGATTACGGTTATCAGCAGGTAATAAAAGAAAAACCGGAGGAGGAGGGAAGTTTTTTTCATTCTTCTATTTTATATCCGACTCCCCTTATATTTACTAAGTACCGAGAGGCTTTACCAAGTTTTTCCCTTAGATTGCGGATATGGACATCCACAGTGCGGTCAATGACAATTTTCTCATTTTTCCAGAGATAGTTAAGAATTTCTTCCCGGCTATAAACCCTTCCTTTACGGGAACAAAGAAGGTCTAATATGCGGAATTCTGACAAGGTAAGATTAATTTTCTTATCATTCACTGTGACCTGATATTTTTCTCTATCAATAACCAAATCAGTTCCTACCTTTACCAAGGAAGCAGAATCCGGGTAAAGTCCTTCTTTTCTTCTTAAGACAGCTTTCACCCTGGCGACCAGCTCTTTGGGCGAAAATGGTTTGGTAACATAATCATCTGCTCCCATTTCCAGACCCACAATTCTATCGGTCTCTTCTGTCTTAGCTGTAAGCATAATCAGCGGAATGGAATTCCATTTTGGTTCCCGTTTCAAAAGGGTACACAGTTTGAGTCCGTCCAGGTCAGGCAACATTAAATCAAGTATTATCAGGTCAGGTATTTCCTGGGAGATAAATCTAAGGAAGTCATTGCCATTAGAGAATCCTTTCACCCGGTAGCCAGCTTTCTTCAGATGTAAGATCACCAGCTCAAGTATATCTTTCTCATCATCCACTACAGCAACCAGGGAAGGAAGCATTGTCTGTCTTCTCTGTTAAACTTCCAGTAATTCTGCGCTTAAGATTATATCATCGTTATTAAACGGGAAAAAGTCAGGAATTGGTTTACTGGTTGGACAGATACGGTTTTAATGTTCTGGCAATCCGTTCAGCCAGGAGAGCATATCCTCTGGCATTAGGATGCAGCTGGTCACTTTTCAGGGCAGGGTCAGTGAAGATACCTTTAAGAATATCAGGTATGAGGAGAATCTTTTTTTCTCTGGCAAGTTGCTGAAAAAGTTTCAGGTAAGGGTCAATCAGGTGCACCCTGGTTTCTACCAGGACAACAGAAGCCTGTATTTTCTGGATGGCTTCAATTATTTTCCTCAGGTTAGCCATGGTCTCCTGTTTGGGCAGACCCTGAAAATAATCATTAGCTCCCAGGGCGACAATAACCAGGGAGGGGTTTTTAGAAAGGACATCTTTTTCCAGTCTGGCGAGAGCATCCCTGGTGGTATCACCGCTGACACCAGCATTAATCACTTCCCGGTTGAGGATTCTTCCCAGTACTGCGGGATAATCTTCCCCGGGCATCACTCCTTCCCCGGCAGTAAGGCTATCTCCCAGACAGACGATAGGACCTGGCTTAACAACTATCTTTATCCCGGGATGGAAAAGGGAGTAACTCCACCAGGAAAGAAGGAGCAGGAAACTACCCAGTACCATACCTGTAAGGACAACTAATTTTTTTCTCTTTGTGTTTCTGTCCATATTGACATTAATGTTCTGCCACATGTATAATTATACACATGGGCGATGTAGTAAGGGAGATAGATGTTCTTATCAGAGCTCGTTACCCTATCATCTACATTGTCTCCTGGGAAGAAGAACGGATAGGAGAAATCCTGACAGGTGTGGGACGGCAACGCGGGAAAAAGGTGTTCTTCTGGACTGTGGAAAGAGGGTTACTGCCTTCTGGTACGCCGGCGCAAAGCGAAAAGGTTTCAGAATCCACCAGGGACCCGTTAACTGCTCTGGATACAGTAGCCAGGCAGGCGGAACCAGCCATCTTTGTTTTCAAAGACCTGCATCCTTTTCTTACCGACCCGGTTGTGGTGCGCAAATTAAGAAGTCTGGGCTATCTTTTAACCAAAAGTCATAAAACCCTTATTCTTCTTTCTCCCCTTCTGAAAATACCACCAGAACTGCAAAAAAGTGTCACGGTGATTGATTTTGATTTACCTGGCCGGTCTGAGCTGGAACATCTTCTTTCTTCTATGGTGGAACAGGTAAAGAATAATCCCCAGGTGAAGATTGCCTTAACACCGGAAACAAAAGAAAAAATTTTATCTGCTCTTCTGGGTTTGACGATGGAGGAAGCAGAAAATGTCTTAGCCAAAGCTCTGGTGATGAACAGCCGACTCAGTCCGGAAGAGGTGGCTATTATCCTTTCTGAGAAAAAACAGATTATCAGAAAGAGCGGCCTTCTGGAGTATTTTGAAAGTCAGGAACAATTAGAGAATGTTGGTGGTCTTGATGTTTTGAAGGACTGGCTGAGGAAAAGACAGCTGGCTTTTTCTCCTCAGGCGAAGGATTTCGGACTTCCACCCCCGAAAGGTATTTTGCTTTTAGGGGTTCAAGGTTGCGGAAAGAGTCTTTGCGCCAAGGCAGTAGCCAGTCTCTGGAAATTACCCTTATTAAGACTGGATGTTGGCCGGATTTTCAGCAGTCTGGTAGGTTCTTCAGAAGAGAATATGAGACAGGCGATTAAAATTTCTGAATCTGTAGCGCCAGATATTCTCTGGATTGATGAGATAGAAAAGGCTTTTTCTGGCAGCCAGAGTTCCAGCTTTTCTGATGCGGGTACTACTTCCCGTGTACTCGGTCAGTTTATTACCTGGTTGCAGGAGAAAAACTCTGCTGTATTTGTCATGGCCACAGCAAACAGTATTGAAAATCTACCCCCGGAACTTTTAAGGAAAGGTCGTTTTGACGAAATCTTTTTTGTTGATTTGCCAAAAATGGAGGAGAGGAAAGAAATTTTTTCTATTCATCTGAAAAAGAGGAGGAGGGACCCGGAAAAATTTGATTTAGAAGCCTTAGCCAGAGAAGCGGCAGGTTTCAGCGGGGCGGAGATTGAACAGGTAATCATCTCAGCACTTTTTGATGTTTTCCAGGCAGGAAGAGAATTGACAACCGAGGATATTCTTACCAGTATCAGGCAGACACATCCCTTATCAGTCACCATGAAGGAGAATATTGAACAGTTAAGAACATGGGCTGGAAGTCGTGCGCGGGCTGCTTCTTCTATTGGCGAGGTGGAAGAAATACCGGCAGGAAGGAGGATTGAGCTATGAGTGCGATTTTTGTCGTGGTTCCTGTCCTGACTGCTGCCTGGCCAGCAGTGCAGGCAGCAGCAATAGCCGCTGCCACAGCCCTTGGTTTCACCCAGAAAAAAGAGTTATCCAGAAAAGAGGAAAAGAAAAGAGAGAAGGTAGAACTGGAGGTAGAAGGAGCGAGTATTATCGGTGATAACCTTTCCCGGGAACAGGAATTAACCTTGGAAAAAGAAGGGGTGGTTGTTACTTTTTATAAGGATGTTCGTGGTCGTTGCGGGGTGCAGGTATGCGGGGAAGGATTAAGCAGAAATCAACTGCTTTGTCTTGGCCGGCAGATAAGTCAGCGGTTTATCCAGGAATATGTAAGGGAGAAAGTTATTGGTGAGTTGAAAAAGAGGGGATTTCAAATGGTGGAGGAAAGAGTAACACCAGATAGAAGTATCAGGTTGACAGTAAGAAAATGGGGGTAAGAAAAGGGTCCCTTTTCTGAGAAATTACCATGAGACGGCAGGAGATAGAAATCCAGATAAAACCGAATGGTCAGATTGTGGTTCACATAAAAGGAGTAAAAGGAAAAAGTTGCCTGCATTATGCTGAACTTTTCCAGGAGCTGATAGGCCCGGTTAAAAACCTGAAATATACTTCCGAATATTACGAACCTGATGTCCAGGTGGAAATAACTGATGAGCTGAAAAGAAAGAGATAACTTGATGATGGGAGCCAGCATTTTTGTCTATGGAATGTCCTAACTGCGGCTATTCTAATCCTGATGGTTGCCTGGAATGTCTGAGGTGCCACCGGCTTTTAGAAGAAGAAAGATTACTGCCCACGTATCCACCCCGTTCTGGGTTAAGGCCTGCCTGGCGAAGATTTCGTCTGTGGCAGTCCAGGAGTAGATACTCCCTTCATCAGGGTCTTGTTAACTTTCTGGAGAAAATGAGGGTAGTTCCTGTTTACAACCAGGAATTAGCCGTAATTTTAGCCGGGCTGGGTTCACTTTTTTTTCCCGGACTGGGTCAGGTGCTGAGAGGAAAAAGATCACAGGGGATGGTGATTTTTTCTTTCTGGTTTTTTTCTTTAATTCTGGCGCTACTTTTTTATGGAAGCCGGCTATCCTCCTTCCTATACTCCGTGGTTTTTTTCCTGCATTGTTACGCTGTTTTTGATTGTCTGAGAAAATTGCCTTTCCTGGAGTATCCCTGGAAACGAATTGCCACCTCGCTGGGAGTGGCTATCTGTGTGTGGCTGCTTTATGTTTTCGCTGTACAGTTTACCAGCAATTATTTTCTCCTTTTCAGCGTTGGTAATACTCTTTATTCTCCATCTTTGCAGGCAGGAGACTATGTTTTAATCTACCGGCGTGCTTACCGGAAAAAGAGTCCTTGCCCAGGTCAGGTTATTTACTTCCATTTTCCAGGAGCTTTGCTGGAAAGAGAAACAGTTTACGTGCCTTCCGGTTTCTACCTGGAGAAAGTAATTGCTGGTCCTGGTGATTTTTTTTCTGTGAAAGACGGTTTACCTCTGGTGAACGATTCTCTGCTTAAGAATTTTCCACTTCATAATGCTTTCTGGTCAGAAACTCCACCACAAAAACTTAACCAGGATTCATATCTGGTTTTTCTTCCCTACCGTTACCAGGGAAAAATAACAAGTCTGGCAATTGTGGTCACCAGGAAAAATATTTTAGGGCAGGCAATAGTGAGCTGGTCTAAGTGGAACCAGAGGCATTTTTTATGAACGGGGAAAAAGGTCGTTTCTCCTGGCTGGAAATTTCTGCCAGAGAAGTGAAGGTGAACCCGGCTGAAAGTCAGCGGGAATCCAGTTATCACCTCAGCGAAGGTGAACGGCGCTACTACGAAGGTTTCTACGAGCAGGCTCTCCGCAGTTATGCCAGGGCTCTGCAGTATGACAGAGGACTGGTGGCTGCCTGGGCAGGCCAGGTGAAATGTCTTCTCCAGATGGAAGAATGGGAAGAGGCAGAAACCTGGGTTAACAATGCTCTTACCTACCATCCCCAGGCCGCTGATTTACTTGCCCTGAAAAGTATTGTTCTGGTGGAAAAGGGTGAAAAGGAGCAAGCCTTAGCCTATTCTGATGCCTCCTTTAACTATAAGAGTGAAACCGGGTTTGTCTGGCTGGCAAGAGCCTACGTTCTTCTGTCTCTTAACCGGGAGAAAACTGCCCAGACCTGTATGGAACAGGTGGTGACAAAAGACTGTCAGGACTGGCGAGTTTTAATGGAAGCAGGTCGTTTTTACCTGCGAGCAGGAAGGTCTTCCTTAGCTGTACGTTTTCTCCATCAGGCGGTGACAATCTGTACGGATAATGCGTATCTCTGGTTTCTTTTAGCCAGTGCTTACCAGAAATTACATTTACGTTCCAGGGTAAGATTCTGCTGTGAACAGGCTCTGAAACTGCGGCCGTCTTTTCCTGAAGCCCAGGAAATGCTTAACAATGCCCAGGGTCCCGGTTGTTTTGTGGCGACTGTCTGTCTGGGTGAAACAGAGGCGCTGGCTACCCTGAGGTGGTGGCGGGATAGGTATCTTTTATATCATCCAGTAGGCAGGCTGCTTGTTTTTCTTTATAATAAAACTGGTCCCTTTCTGGCCAGGATAGTCTACAGGTTGCCGCAGGTCAGAAGGTACCTGCGCCAGATACTTTTTTGGCTGGTAGACCTTATCAGAAGGCTTGAGGGGCAAAATCTCTGATGGATATGATTTCTCTACTTTCCCAGGCAATAAAACAACAGGCTTCTGATCTTCACCTGGTAGTGGGGGTGCCACCATCTATCAGGGTGAATGGAGAGATTGTTTTCATGGATTACCCGGGGTTAACTCCGGAACTGACTCACCGGCTTACCTGTAGCCTGCTTTCTCCTGCTCAGAGGGAACGTTTAGAAAAGGAAAGGGAAATAGACCTTTCTGTGGACTTACCGGAGATTGGTCGTTGCCGGGTGAATGCTTACCATTCCAAAGGTGCAGTGGAATGCGCTTTGAGAATTATCCCTTCCAGGATAAGAACCCTGGAGGAATTAGGACTGCCGGAAGTAGTGAAAGAACTGGCGATGAGACCCAAAGGACTGGTTCTGGTGGCTGGAGCAGCAGGGATGGGAAAAACCACGACTCTGGCGGCTATGATTGATTATATTAACCAGCAGAAACGCAGCCGGATTATCACTATTGAAGACCCGATTGAATATCTGCACGAGCACAAGAAAAGTATTGTGGTGCAAAGGGAGATAGGTACTGACCCCACCAGTGATACCAAGTCATTTGCTTCTGCCTTAAGAAACGCTCTGCGGCAGGACCCCAATGTAATCTGTATTGGAGAAATGAGAGACCTGGATACTTTTGCTATTGCCATGACAGCAGCTGAAACCGGTCATCTGGTGATGGGTACTATTCATACCGCCAACGCCATTCATACCATCAGTCGCATTATAGATGTCTTTCCTCCTTACCAGCAGCCACAAATCAGAACACAACTGGCAGATTGTCTGGAAGCTGTGGTAGCGCAGCTGCTTTTACCCCGGATGGATGGTAACGGGCGGGTGCTGGCGACAGAAATTCTTATTGCCACCGGGGCCATCAGAAGGTGTATCAGGGATAATAAATTAGAGCAGATTATTACTCACCTGCAGACAGGAGGAGAGTTCCAGATGAAAACCATGGACCTTTCCCTGAGGGAGTTGTACGAGGCGGGTCTGATTGATTATGATACAGCTATCTCTAAGGCCCAGGACCCAAGGATGTTCAGAGATTTATGAGCAGGTATGACCCGGAGAAAAAATGAAGTTACCTTTACCATTTGACAGGCGCCTGGCTTGTTTTGAATTTCGGCCACATGTGGGTAATGCCAGAGAAATTATTAACCTTATGTCTTTTTCCGGGGTGGAAGTTCTGGTTGCCAGCGGGATGCATCAGGAGGGGTGGGCAGCCAATCCCAAGAAAGATGCCACTGATAGTCCTGCTCTTGTCTGGCATCGTTATGGTAAAGGCGAGGCTATTTATCTCACACCGGAGGCAGGCAGGGAGTTTCTCCAGTGGCCTCATCCAGAGCTGCGGAAACTTCTGGAAAGCCTGGTAAACAGGGGAAAACCATGGATTCCACTCCGAGCTCCAAAGAGAGTGGAAATGACAGCTTTTCTTCACCCGCAAGGGGCTCTGGCAATTCATCTGGTTAACCTGCCCTGGTGCACCAACAGACCACCGGTGCCATACGGTATCCCGGTACTGGATGAAGTGGCTCCTGTTCATAATGTGGAACTAAGAACCAGAAACATAAAAAGCAGAAATGTTTCTCTCCCCCTTAGCCGGGAAAAGGTAAGGATAAAGAAAAAAGGTTCAGATTTGCTGGTGACCGTACCAGTTTCAAAATACCACCAGGTTATCTGGTCAGAAAGCGGGGAGAAATGATTTTTTCAGGAACCAGTAAGAAAGGGAGGAAAAGTAAAACAGGAAGACCTTCTTCCCTTATCTTCCGGATTCTTTTCTTTTCTCTGGTATTGGTTGTTTCCAGAAGTATTCTGGCAGAAGTCAGTCTTTCTCCTGTGGGCATGGTCAATGACTATGCCGGGATTCTGTCCCCGGAAGAGAAAGCTTCTCTGGAGAGTATTTCCAGACAGATAGAACAGAAGACTTCTGCCGAAGTAGTCATTGTGCTGGTGAAAAGTCTGGAAGGAAGAAACCTGGAGGAGTATGCTCTGGAAATCTTTAATACCTGGGGCCTAGGGAAAAAAGGTAAAGACAATGGAGTTCTTGTTCTAGTCAGTTTAGCAGAAAGGAAAATCAGGATAGAAGTGGGTTATGGACTGGAAGAAGTTTTGACTGATGGCCGTTGTGGTTCCATTATCCGCAATATCATGGCGCCGAATTTTAGAAAAGGTGATTACTTTCAGGGACTGTTCGGTGCAGTGAAAGCCATCGGACAATTTGTTTCTGGAGAAAATGTGGAAAAGATTTTACCCCCGGAAACTGACCGACCACCTGTTGCTTTCATTGCTGTCTGGCAGGCATTTTGTCTTCTTTTTGGGAGTGTAGTTCTTGGCCTTTCAGGTTTAATTTTCCAGGCAGTGGTGATAACTGTGCTGGATGTTACAGCTGTCTTATTCTTGATGAGAAAAAATCCTTCAGGCGAGATATTTGTCCTTCTGGGAATGATAATACCATTTTTAAACATCTTTCTGCTGTTACCTTTGTCCTCAATACTGCATTCTATCTGGCAGAAAAAACTGAAGAAAACTTATGGCCGGCAGTGGAAACAATACTGGCCTATCTGGCTGGGCAGTTCATCCGTGCACTGGTCCGGTGGTGGAGGATTCAGCAGTGGTGGAGGGGGGTTTGGAGGTGGTAGCAGCGGTGGAGGAGGAGCCAGCGGCGGCTGGTAACAAGGAGCGATGATGACCGGGGAAAGAGAAAGGAAGATACTGAAATTTTTTGTAGAATACCTGAAGAGTGTTTTCGGGGAGAGACTTGTTTCTGTTATCATTTATGGAAGTTTTCTCGGACAACATTACAGGGCCGGCATCTCTGATATTAATCTGCTGGTGGTGATTTCCGGAATTACTGTGACTGACCTTTTCTCTATTAAGAAAAAAATAATCCGGCTGGCTGCCAGATACAGGTTAAAACCATTTTTCTTTACTCCCGAATTCATCCGCACCTCTACAGATACTTTTCCGTTAGAATGGCAGGACATCAAGGAATCTCACCAGATTATTTATGGTGAGGATGTACTGGCAGATATAAAAATAGACCCGGGTGATTTAAGAAGACAGTTGGAACGGGAAATCAAACAGGGCTATCTTGATTTTCAGCAGGGGCTGCTTTTAGGAAAGAATCCACTAAACCTGGTAGAAGAATCATTGAAATCCTGTCGGTTCTGGGAAAAATATTTTCCAGCCATAGGCTGGAAAACAGAAATAAAAGTGCCATCTTTACCCTCTAACCGGAAAGGTGTAAACATCAAAAATCTGTGTGCGGACCATTTGAACTTTTTAAAAAATCTGGTACAATCAATTGATACAGGTTCGGCAAAGGGGGAAGCGTGTCCAGAAAAGTAGCCTGGGCAGTGGTCGTTCTTCTTCTGATAGTACTGTTGCTTGGTTATGTCCAGTATGAGTACAACCAGCTTGTTTCCCTGAATCAGAAGGTTAAGGAATCCTGGTCCCAGGTGGAAAATGTCCTCCAGCGACGTAACGATTTAATACCAAATCTCGTGGCTACGGTCAAAGGCTACGCTAAACACGAGAAAGAAATTTTTATTCAGGTGACTGAAGCCAGAAGTCGTTTGTTAAATGCTACTACAGTGAAGGAGAAAGCCCAGGCTGCCAGCCAGCTTGGTACTGCCCTGGGAAGATTGCTGGTGGTAGTAGAAAATTATCCGCAGCTGAAAGCCAATGAGAATTTTCTACGTCTTCAGGATGAACTGGCCGGGACAGAAAACCGTATTGCTGTGGAAAGGAAAAGGTATAACGAAAGTGTTAATCTTTATAACAGAGTAGCCAGAAGTTTTCCCACCATGCTTTTTGTACGCTGGTTTGGTTTTGAGCAGGAAAAACCTTATTTTGAAGCCACTTCTGGGAGTGAAAAGCCGCCTGTGGTTAATTTTGAGTGAGGATAGCCATGCTGGAGAAAAAGGTAGAACCAGATTTTGATGGTTTCCGGGAGATGATTTGCCGGAAAAAAGAAGCAGCGCGGGTTCACTACATTGAACTGTTTTTAGATGGTGAAGTACAGAAGGCTGTCGCCAGTAAATTTAATCTTCCTGGAGAAATTGATAGTCCCTGTGTGGAAACAAGAATGAAGGCCAGATTAGCCATTCACCGTTTTCTGGGCTATGACATAATACGTGCTTATCCTCAGGGCTATGACTGGCCGTTGAAGCGGATTCCCACGCTGGACACTACCGCTGATGAGAAAAATAGAGGACAGCGTCTGTGGCAGGATGAGCACCTGGGACCAATTACCAGCTGGAAGGATTTTGAAGAATATCCCTGGCCTGATCCGGAGAAGGCTGACTTTTCTGAATTTGACTGGTGCGAAAAAAACCTTCCGGAAAACATGGCTTTCTATGCTTTAACGGCTCACATCCTGGAGTATACCACCTGGCTTATGGGTTATGAAGGGTTGTCCTTAGCTCTTTTTGACCAGCCAGATTTAGTGCAAGCAGTTGTGGACAGAGTAGGGGAAAATCAGTTGGCCTTGACACGCAGAATGGTATCCTATAAGAGATTGGGTGTAGTCTGGGGTAGCGATGATATGGGTTTCAAAACAGGCTGTATGATCAGTCCCAGAGTTTTGATAGAGAAGTTCTTGCCCTGGCACCAGCGTTGTGCCCAATTAGCACACAGATACGGAAAATTATATTTTCTTCATTCCTGCGGCAAACTGGACGATATTATGGAAGCTTTAATTGCACAGGTAAAGATAGATGCCAGGCATTCCTGGGAAGATGCTATCATGCCGGTCACAGAAGCCAAGAAACGTTGGGGCCAGCAGATAGGTATTTTAGGTGGTATTGATGTCAGTTTCCTCTGTCAGGCAAGTCCCCAGCAGGTACGCCGCCGCGTGCGGGAAACTTTGAATGTGTGTCTTAAAGGGGGCGGGTACTGTCTGGGTACAGGCAATTCTGTAGCCAATTATATACCTCTGGAAAACTATCTAACGATGCTGGATGAAGGACGGAATTATTTCTCCTGAAAAACAGAATCCTTATTTTTTCCTGATGCTTTCTTCTTGACATAGAAGCACAACTGAAGGTACAAGCCTATTACCATGGGGAAAAACTATCTTGCTCTTCTGGAAAAGTCCAGTTTCTTTCACGCTCTGGGCGAGATTGTTTGTCAACCGGGAGAAAAGTGGTGTATTGGTGGCTGTCAGTCGGCTCTCTCTTTTATTCTCAGTCAGCTCTTTCGTAAACTGGGAAAGTTTTTCCTTGTAGTTCTGGCTGATGAACAAAAAGCAGAACGTTTTTATCAGGACGTAACCACATTTCTGGAGGAAAAAAATATCCTCTTCTTTCCGCCACCAAACTTCTTCCCTGAAAAGCAGGGTGGCTATACTGAGGAAATGGCAGAAAGAATGAAAGTATTTGTTACTCTTTCCACGGAAAAGAAACCCTTTTTTGTAGTCAGCTGTCTGGCTGGCATTTTACCTCTCGTGCCTGCACAGGCAGAAGTAAGACAAACAAAAATCGTCCTTTCTTCCGGGGCAAGTGTCCTCCGCAGCCAGTTACTGGAGCAGCTTTTTCGTTATGGGTATGAAGAGAAGGAGATAGTAGAAATTCCTGGTGAGTTTGCTCGCCGTGGTGGCATTATAGACTTATTTCCGCCGGACAGCCCTTTTCCCCTACGTCTGGAACTTTTCGGAGAAAAACTCCACTCTCTCCGTCGTTTTCAAGCCAGTACCCAGGTTTCTTTTGAGAGGGTAGCGGAAGTTATTCTTTATCCTCTCAGTGAGCATCACATCCCGGTTAAGGATTTGGTGCCGATTACTTCCTGGTTTAATGATGGCGTTATCTTTCTGGTGGAATCCAGCAAACTTCAGGACAGCGACCATTCAGGGAGGGAAACCGGAACTCCTTTAATGAATCAGGAACAACTTTCTCAGCTGAAAAGCAGGGCTGTTATCTGCCAGAGTAACTTTACATCTGAAATAAACAAAAACTTCGTCCAGTTGGTCACACCTTTTACCCGGGAAAGGTTTCGGCTGGGAGAAGTCTTCCTCTGGGATCGGTACAGGGAGGAAAGACTGCTTATTTTCTCTAACAATTCTTCTCAGGAACAGCGTCTGAAAGAAATACTTGCAGAAAAAGGTATCAATCTGGAACAAACAGAATTCCTGAGAGGAAGCCTCTCTTCCAGTTTTTCTTTTCCAGAAATCGGGATAACCTTTCTCAGTAATGACGAGCTTTTCTCCCGTTACCAGAGCAGGCATTCCAGGAAGCGCCAGGTAGAAGATATTCCTCTGGGTAGCTGGGAGGAACTAAAAGTTGGTGACTATGTGGTTCACTACAACGAGGGCATCGGAAGGTTTCTGGGGCTGAAGAAAATGTTTGTGGGTGAGAAGGAAGAGGAATTTATTGTGCTGGAGTATGCTGGTGGAGATAAGCTCTATGTTCCCATTGCTCAGATTGCTTTTATCCACAAGTACATAGGAAGTAGCCATCCCGTTCTTTCCAGACTGGGCACACGAGCCTGGAAACAGACCAGGTACAGGGTGGAGAAAGCCATCCGCGATTTAGCCTCGGAATTATATTCCCTTTATCTGGAGAGGAAAAAAGAGAAAGGTTTTGCTTTTCCCCCTGATGATGAGTGGCAGAAGGCTTTTGAAGATGGTTTTCTTTTTGAAGAAACACCAGACCAGAGCCAGACAATAAAAGAAGTGAAACAGGATATGATGTCTGAGGGGATAATGGACCGTCTGGTTTGCGGGGATTCAGGTTATGGGAAGACAGAAGTGGCGATGAGAGCAGCTTTCAAAGCAGTTTTATCCGGTCGGCAGGTGGCGGTGCTGGTTCCCACCACAGTGCTGGCCTTACAGCACTACCTGACATTTAAAGAAAGAATGGCAGATTTCCCTGTCCAGGTGGCCATGCTCTGCCGGCTGGTCCCAGAGGCAGAACAGCGGCAAATACTGAAAAAATTGAAAGACGGCCAGATAGATATCATCATCGGGACTCATCGTCTTCTCAGCGGGGATGTTTGCTTCCGTTCTCTCGGTCTTCTCATTATTGACGAAGAACAACGTTTGGGGGTAACTCATAAGGAACATCTGAAATCCATGTTCCGCCGGGTTGATGTTCTCACCTTAACAGCCACGCCTATTCCGAGAACACTTTATCTCTCTCTTTCCGGAATCAGGGATATCAGTTTGATAGAAACTCCTCCTTTAGGTCGTATTTCCGTAGTTACTTATGTCGGCCGGATGAACAGAAGGTTGATCAGCGAAGCGGTCCGGAGGGAAATGGAAAGAGGAGGCCAGGTATTTTACCTGCACAATTTTGTTT
>Ga0272448_1004193_pt1 | contig 16592 bp, 16 predicted proteins | sample YNPCB0191_FD_202220 | JGI IMG/M metagenome (GOLD analysis project Ga0272448, IMG submission 202220) | Hot spring sediment microbial communities from Yellowstone National Park, WY, United States - YNP-CB-019-1 | ecosystem: Environmental > Aquatic > Thermal springs > Hot (42-90C) > Sediment...
TGCCTGGAGGCAGGCCACCCGAGCTTCCAGATAAGCCATTCGCTTCAACAGCAAATCGGTTCCCAGCCGTAGCTTGACCACGGCTGTAGTTTAGCACAATTCCTGCAAATGGGTAGGTAGTTACCAAGGAAGTAAAAATTGTAGGGCTCGGCCTTCGCCGACCTCAGAGTGTCGGCGAAGGCCGACACCCGGCACGAAGTGCCCAGGGAGGACGATTTCAATCGGCTGAATAGTCACATAAACAAAAGCGGACGCTGCCTTCTGGCGCGTCCGCTTTTTGATAGCCGGGACGGCTTTTCTAATCCCCTTCGCTTTTCTCCGAGCCCCCGTTTTCCTTCGTGGATTTCTTGCCCGCTGCCGTAGTGGAAGAGGAGGCCCGGTGGTCGGTTACGTAAAAGCCAGAGCCCTTGAAGATGATTCCTACCGGTTGGACCAGCCGGTAGACGCTGCCCCCGCATTCCGGGCAAACTTTCAGGGGCTCTTCGGTGAACCGCTGGAATCGCTCAAACCGAACACCGCACGCCTTGCACTGATACTCATAGATTGGCATCCTCTCACCTCCCTCCTACCCGATTGCTCTTTATATTATACCCCCTTTCTCCCAGATGGCAAGTGTCCATTGACTTGACTTTCCCCACCTCTCAGAGGGCATCCAGGACCTGGAGCAAGGAGCCCAGTTTGCCCTCCCGTTTCAACACCGCTCAAACAAAAAGGGTGGGGTTTGCCCCCGATTGGGCTGCTATGGTGGAGGACGCTTGGGCAACCCTTGCTGGTATTGTCCTCCCTGTCCCAACTCGTGCCTGAACCTCAGGGCGTTCAATTGCGTGTTGAGCCGGGTATGGTAAAATCTACCTGATGACACCAAGTAAAACCGGAAGCAATTCTGACGATTTGGTCTCCCGTCGCATCCACATCACCGGCGTGGTCCAGGGGGTGGGATTTCGTCCCTTCGTCTACAACCTGGCCACCCGCCTGGGCCTCTCCGGCTGGGTCCTGAACAGTTCCTCCGGCGTGGAGATAGAGGCCGTGGGCCCGGAGGCCGTCCTGGACGAATTCATCGCCCGCCTGCGGACCGACGCCCCGCCCCTGGCCCGCATTGAACACATCACCGTCACCCCCGGCCCTGCGACCTGCGCCCCTGCGACCGGCGACCCTGCTCCCTGCGACCCTGCGACCTGCGACCTGCGCCCTGTCTTCCGCATCCTCCACTCCGAGGCCCGACCGGGCGAGTTTCTGCCCATCTCCCCGGACGTGGCCATCTGCGACGACTGCCTGCGGGAACTCTTTGACCCCCGGGACCGGCGCTACCGCTACCCGTTCATCAACTGCACCAACTGCGGCCCCCGTTTCACCATCATCCGGGACATCCCCTACGACCGGCCCAACACGACCATGGCGCCCTTCATCATGTGCCCGGACTGCCAGGCGGAGTACGACGACCCCACGAACCGCCGGTTCCACGCCCAGCCCAACGCCTGTCCGGTCTGCGGGCCGCGCCTGGAATTCCGGGCCGCGCCCGATGCCCCGCCCCTCTACGGCGAAGAGGCCCTCCAGGCGGCGCGCGCGGCCCTCGTGGCGGGCCAGATTGTCGCCGTCAAGGGACTGGGCGGGTTCCACCTGGCCTGCGACGCCACCGCCGATGCCCCCGTGGCCCGTCTGCGGGAGCGCAAGGGGCGGGTGGACAAACCCTTCGCCATCATGTCCTTTGACCTGGAGACGGTGGAGCGGTACTGCGAAGTGGACGACGCCGAGCGGGCGCTGCTGACCTCCCGCCAGCGGCCCATCGTCCTCCTGCGCCGCCGGGGGGACGGTCTCATCTCCCCGCTGGTGGCGCCGGGCAACCGCTACCTGGGCGTCATGCTTCCCTACACCCCCCTCCACTACCTGCTCCTGGAACCGGCGGAGGGGTTCCCCATCGCGCTGGTGATGACCTCCGGCAACTACTCCGAGGAGCCCATCGTCACCGACAACGCCGAAGCGCTCCGGCGTCTCTCCGCCCTGGCCGACGCCTTCCTGCTCCACGACCGGGAGATTCACGCCCGCTGCGATGATAGCGTCATCCGCGCCGTGGACGGGGCCGGGTACCCCATCCGGCGCTCCCGCGGCTACGCCCCGTACCCCGTCCACCTGCCCTTCCCGGTCCGCCAGGTGCTGGCGGTGGGGGCCGAACTGAAGAACACCTTCTGCCTGACCCGGGAGCGGTACGGTTTCCTCAGCCAGCACATCGGCGACATGGAGAACTACGAGACGTTGCGCTTCTTTGAGGACATGGTGGAGCAGTTGAAGCGGACCTTCCGCATAGAGCCGGAAGTGGTCGCCCACGACATGCATCCGGCCTACCTGGCCACCCGCTACGCGCGGGGGCTGGCGGACCGCCTGCCGCTGGTCGCCGTCCAGCACCACCATGCCCACATCGCGGCCTGCATGGCCGAGAACGGGCTGACGGGCGACCGTCCGGTCATCGGCGTGGCTTTTGACGGGACCGGCTACGGGACGGACGGGGCCATCTGGGGCGGGGAGTTTCTGATTGCGGACTACGCGTCCTTCCGACGGGCCGCCCATCTCCGCTACATCCCCCTCCCCGGCGGCGACGCAGCCATCCGTCGGCCCTGCCGGGTGGCCCTGGCCCACCTCTGGGCGGCGGGCGTCCCCTGGGACGAGGCGTTGCCGCCAGTCGCCGCCGCGCCGCCCGCCGAACGGGCCGTTCTGGAGCGGCAACTGGCCCGGGGGCTGAACACCGTTCCCACCTCCAGCATGGGGCGGCTGTTTGACGCCGTCGCCGCACTGGCGGGCGTGCGCCAGGAGGTTAACTACGAGGCCCAGGCGGCGATAGAACTGGAGATGGGGGTGGACGGACGGGTGGAGGAGGCGTATGCCTTCGGAGTGGGGGAGGAGATAGACCCCGCGCCGGTCATTCGGGCCGTCGTTGCGGATGTGCGGGACGGGGTGCCCATCGGCGTGATCGCGGCCCGGTTCCACAACGGCGTGGCGGCTATGGTGCGGGACGTCTGCCTTCGGCTGCGGGAGGAGAGTGGACTGAACGAAGTGGCCCTCTCCGGCGGCGTCTTCCAGAACGTGGTCCTGTTGGAGAGGACGGTGGCGCTTCTGCGGGAGGCCGGGTTCACCGTCTACATCCACCGCCTGGTTCCGCCCAACGATGCGGGCATCTCCCTGGGCCAGGCCGTCATCGCGGGGCGGTGACGGTGTCGCGGTGGTAGGACAACTGCTCGCAGTTGTCCTACAGTTACTGTTTCCTTGACATTGCCCCGCCTTCGGGATATACTCCCTGGCGATGGCCACGCTTCCTGCCTTTTTCCTGAGGTACCTGGACGTTATCTACCTGCTCTACGGGCTGGCCCTCTTCACCATGGGGGTGGTGGTCTGGCTGGAGGCCAGCCGTCCGACTTCCCTCCCGCTGGCCCGTCCGCTCCCGTTTCTGGCCCTGTTCGGCATCCTCCATGGCTTCCACGAATGGGGGGAGTGGTTCGTCCCCATCCATCAGGCCAGCCACCCCATCCCTCTCCTGGCAGACCTGACCCTTCTGGCCCTGGCCTTCTTCCTGCTGGCTGAATTCGGCCTTCGCCTGCTGAGTCTGGACGGCTGGCCTTCGGCGCGCGAGGCCCGGCTGACCCTGGGCCTCCTCTTCCTGGTGGGTGAAGGGATCATCGCGGTCCGCTGGGGAGGGAAGCCGGACTTCTGGGTTCCGGCCGCGGACGCCTGGGCCCGCTACGCCCTGGCCATCCCGGCGGCTCTGCTGGCCGCCGTCGGTCTCTGCCGCCAAAGCCGCTGCCTCTCCCGTACTGCCCGAGGGCCTGCCGCAGACCTGCGCTGGGCGGGCCTGACCCTGGTGCTCTACGCCATCCCCGGCCAGGTCTTTGTGGCCGCTGGCCCACTCCCTCCCTCCAACTGGCTGAATGACATCTTCTTTCTGCGCACGTTCGGCATCCCCATCCAGTTGTGGCGGGCCGTGATGGCCGGTCTGGTGGCCCTGTTCAACGCGGGCGCTGAGGGCTACATCCCCAAGCGGGCGTCCCCGGAGGACCTGGTGCAGGCCATCCGCGTCGTCGCCCGGGGGGAGGTCTACCTGTATCCGACGCTGGCGGGGCTTCTGGTCCGGGGGTACCTGCGCTGTCTCCAGGCAGGCCAGGCGGAACCGGAGCAGCCCCTCACCCCGCGCCAGCAGGAGGTCCTGCGGCTCTTAGCGGAGGGGCTGACCAGCCGGGAAATTGCGGAACGGCTGGGGCTCAGCGTCAAGACGGTGGAGCATCATCGGGAGAACATCATGGAGCGGCTGGGGCTGCGCACCCGCGCGGACCTGATCCGATACGCCTTGCAGAAGGGGCTGATTTCGTGATTCAAGGAGACCTGGATGGACCAAACGCTTGTTCTGATTCTCTTCATCGCCGCCATGCTGGGCTTCATGCTCTGGAGCCAGTGGCGGACGCGACGGCGGTACCAGCAGCGCATGGAGGAACTCCAGGTGGGGGATGAAGTGATGACCATCGGCGGCATCTACGGCAAACTGACCTACCTGGACCGGGAGAGCGGGCTGGCGCGCCTGGAGATTGCCCCGGGGGTGGAGATTCGCCTGAACATCGGGGCCATCAGCCGCCGGGTGGGGCCCTCCGGCGAATGACTGTGTAGGACAACTGCTCGCAGTTGTCCTTACATGCGCTCTACCGCCACGCTCATCCCCAGCCCGCCGCTGACGCAGAGGGTTGCCAGGCCCAGCGTCCGGCCATGCACGCGCAGGGCGTTGAGGAGGGTGACCAGGATGCGCGCGCCGGAGCAGCCGGTCGGATGCCCCAGCGCGACCGCGCCGCCGTGGACGTTGCGGCGGGACGGGTCCCAGGGCAACTCCCGCTCCACCGCCAGCACCTGCGCGGCAAAGGCCTCGTTCAGTTCTATCAGGTCAAAGTCGTCCAGGGAGAGACCCGTGCGCTCCAGCAGCCGACGGGTGGCGGGGACGGGCCCCAGCCCCATCTCCCGGGGGTGGACGGCGCCGGAGGCGAAGCCCAGAAAGCGCGCGATGGGGGTCAGCCCGTGGGCCCGGGCCCAGTCGGCGGAGGCGACGACCAGCGCGGCCGCACCGTCGGCGATGCCGGAGGCGTTCCCGGCGGTGATGGTGCCGTCCTTCCGGAAGGCCGGGGGGAGTTTCGCCAGTTTCTCCAGCGACGTGTCGGCCCGGGGGCGCTCGTCCCGTTCCACCAGAACCGTCCCCCCCTTCGGGCCCGGCGCTTCCACCGGCACGACCTCGCCAGCGAGGGCGCCGTTCTCCCACGCCGCCACCGCCTTCTGGTGGCTCTCCAGCGCGAACCGGTCCTGCTCCGCGCGGGTGATTCCGTAGCGGTCCGCCAGCAGTTCCGCCGTCTCCCCCATCAGCATCTCCGCCAGCGGGCACATGTAGCCGTCCCGGTACATCGCGTCCACCACCGTATCCTCCCCCAGCCGGTAACCCCAGCGGGCCTTCAGCAGGAGATACGGAATCTGGGACATCTGCTCCACTCCGCCGACCAGGACCGCCTGGTTCTCGCCAGTGAGGATGGATTGCACCCCCAGGGTGACCGCCTTGAGGCCGCTGGCGCAGGCCTTGTTGACGGTGAAGGCGGGGCGGTCCACGGGGACGCCCGCGTGCCAGGCGACCTGCCGGGCAACGTTGGGGCCGTTCCCGGCCTGGCGCGCGCAGCCAAAGATGACCTCATCCACCGCGTCGGCGGGGACGCCGGCTCGCTCCAGCGCGGCCTGTGCGGCAACCGCGCCCAGCCGGGCCGCCGGGATGTCCTTCAGCGCGCCGCCGAACGCCCCAATGGGCGTCCGGACGGCGGAGAGAATGACCACATCCTGAATTTGCATCGTTTCCTCCGGCTTCTCTTTAACCGCAGACGGCGCAGAGAAGAGAAGAAATCCACGAAGGGCACGAAGAACACAAAGATTAATGCGGGTAATGCCTCACCCCACCCCCAGCGGCTTCGCCACTACACCGCAGACGGCGCAGAGAGAAGAAATCCACGAAGGGCACGAAGAACACAAAGATTAATGCGGGTAATGCCTCACCCCACCCCCAGCGGCTTCGCCGCTACACCGCAGACGGCGCAGAGAGAAGAAATCCACGAAGGGCACGAAGAACACAAAGATTAATGCGGGTAATGCCTCACCCCACCCCCAGCGGCTTCGCCGCTACACCGCAGACGGCGACGGAGGGGTGAGGAAACCCGAGTACTCAATTCGTGATGCTTCGTGCTCTTTCGTGTTCTTCGTGTCCTTCGTGGATCATATCTCTGCGTTCTCTACGCTCTCCGCGGTGATCTCTACGACCGATACACCCCCAGCGGGTCCAGTTCCTCCCGCAGGAGGCGGAGTTCCTCCGGGGTGGGGGGCTCCGTCTCCGTCAGGTCGGGGGAGACGCGGGGGTCCCAGCCCATCTCCGCCCGCACGTCCTCCAACCGCACCCCCGGATGCAGACTCACCAGCACCATCTCGCCCGTCCCGGGGTCAAACCGGAAGACGCACTTGTCGGTGACGACGACCTGCGGCCCCCGACCGGGCATCCCCAACCGCTCCCGCTCCCCCGAACCGCCCAGGTGGCCCGGGCTGGTGAGGAAATCCAGCCGCTCCACGAAGGACCGGCGGCTGAGGCGCATAATGATGAATACCTGCCGGGCGTGGATGGCAATCTCGCAGGCCCCGCCGGAGCCGGGCAGGCGGACCTTGGGGTGGGCGTAGTCGCCGATGACGGTGGTGTTCAGATTGCCGTAGCGGTCAATCTGGGCGCCGCCCAGAAAGGCGACGTCTATCCGCCCGCCCTGCAGGTAGAGGCCGAAGAGGTCGGCCATAGAACATACGGAGAGCGCGCCGGTGATGAGGGCCGGGTCGCCGATGGAGAGGGGCAGGCGGGCCGGCCGCGCGCCATAGACCCCGCTCTCGTAGACCAGTTCCAGGTCCGGCGCCACGGTCCGCTGGGCCAGGTTGCAGGCAATGTTGGGCAACCCCACGCCCACAAAGACGGTGCGGACCCCGGCCAGGGCCCGCGCGGCGGCGACAATCATCATCTCGGAGGGAGTGTAGTCGTTCATACTGGCCGTCTCCTGGTATTTTGCAGGACAACTGCGAGCAGTTGTCCTACAGCCGGGACCTCCTGTCTATCCGTAGTTGACGGGCCGGGCCCAGGCCTGGGCGGGCTTGAGGCGCTCCCAGGTCTCCCGGCCCATCTTCTCCACGTACTCCGCCCGGTCCCGCACGCCGTAGACCCACTCCTCCAGCCAGGCGCGGGTGGCGGCTTCGTCCCGGCTGATCTCGTCCCAGCGCAGGTAGAAGTCGTTGTCCCGGTCGTAGTAGCCCTGGACGTAGGAGGGGTGGGCGCCGTAGGGTTCGTGGACCACCGCGTCCACGATGAGGCCGGGGATGAGGGTCCGGTTGGGGTCGGAGCGGATGACCTCCTCGTCCACAATCTCCTCCACCACGACGATGACGTGCCGGGCAGCGAAGGCGGCCTCCTTCTGGGCCCCCAGCAGCCCCCAGAGTTGGGTGTTGCCGTTGACGTCGGCCCGCTGGGCGTGGATGATGGCGACGTCGGGGTTGAGGGGCGGCACCACCGCGATGGGGCCGTCGCCATACGGACTTTCCACGAACCGGATGCGGGGGTTCACCTTCGGGAGGTCGCTGCCGACGTAGGAGCGCAGGGGGAAGAAGGGGAGACGGTAGGCCCCGGCGATGTAGCGGGCGACCATCCCGAAGTGGGAGTACTCCTCCAGTTCCAGGGGCGCCGGGATGCCTTTCTCCACGGCCCGCCGGATGGCGTGGAGCGGCCCCACGCCGGGGTTGCCCAGGTAGGAGAAGACCAGTTTTCGGGCGCACCCGGCCGCGACCATCTGGTCGTAGATGAGGTCGGGGGTCATCCGGCAGAGGACCAGGTCGCGCCGACCCTGGCGGATGATTTCGTGGGCGGCGGCGAAGCCGATACAGGCGGTGAAGCCCTCAATGGCGACCGTGTCGCCGTCGTGGACGTAGGTGGCGATGGCGTCGTGCATGGTGGTGAGTTTCACAGTCTCCTCCGGCATTTGAATCGGACACGGGTGGATTTTGAATTGGACACGGATGAACACAGATGGCACGGGTTTTCACGGATGTTTCGTAATTACCTACCACAAAGGGCACAAAGTACTCACAAAGGACACAAAGAAAAATATCATCCGTCGTGCCCTTTGTGCGGCCTTCGTGTCCTTCGTGGTTTTTATGAAACGGTTCTTGGGTAGGCAGTTACGATGTTTATCCGTGTCCATCCGTCCAACCCGTGTTCATCCGTGTGCTATTGAAGGCGCGGGGGATTCTCCCACCTCCATCCGCAGCACAATCCGTCCGATACCGATCAGGTCGCCCGCATCCACGATGGTGGGGCGGGTGACCGGTTCGTCGTTGAGGGTGGTGCCGTTCTTGCTCCCCAGGTCTTCCAGCCACCAGTGCCCCTCCCGCCAGGTGATCAGGGCGTGGTGGGCCGAGACGAAGGGGTCAGGGAAGCGGATGGTGCTGGAGGGGGCACGTCCCAGAGAATTCACTTCCTGCAGGGAGAAAACGGTGCCGGGTTCGGGTCCGCGCTCCCCCGCCTCCACAACCACCAGGCGCATTTCTTCACGGGGGACCATCTCTCGTCCGGCGCCACGGCGCAGGTCGCGCCAGAGCAGAAGGAAGAGCGCGACCAGGAAAGCGTAGAGGAGCAAGGCCAGAAGGAGGCGCAGGGCCAGCAAGAGAATTTCTCCCACCATCATCTCGGTTCCTGGGGCTGGACAGGGATTCCCTCTGTAATGGACGTCTCTTCGGACGGTTCACCGGGAGGGGAAACCGGCTCTTCGCCGTAGATGATTTCAAAATCCGCCAGGGAGATGACGTCTCCAGAGCGGAGGACGCACTCCTGGACGGGGTAGCCGTTGACCAGTGTCCCGCCGGAACTGCCCAGGTCGTAGAGGACGTAGCGGCCATAGCGGCGACGGAGTTGGGCATGGTGGCGGGAGACGCGGGGGTGCTCTATAATGACGTCGTTGTCCAGTGCCCGTCCGATGTTGATGGTGGGCGCGGTCAGGGAGACATGTCGCTTTCCACCGATGATGAGGAAGCAGCGTCCGGGGGACGGTTCGGAGGGAAGCGGAACCTCGCCGTTCATCTGGCGAGTAGCACCTTCATCATCGCCCTCCGACGGTCCCTGGAATGCCTGGACGCGCACGGTGTGGGGTGGCAGGTCCGGGAGTGGGTTCAGCACGATACAGGGCGCCGTCGGCAGGATCATCCCTGCCTGGCGGGCCAGGTCTTCCACATAGCGGGCCAGTTCCTCTTCCGGCGCGGGGTGGCGGGCCCGCAGCGCGTCCAGGTCCTGGGGGTGGAGGTCAATCCGGTAGTGGGTCGGGGCCAGCGGAGTACCATCGGCGGCCTGGGAGCAGGCATCCTCCATTGCCCGGGCCACGTGGTTGGCAACCTCCAGCGGGTGAATGTGCCCGCCGAATATCCGGGCGAACGTCCCCTCCACCCATTGTTCTGCCAGAGATTCAAAGCGCGCGATGCGGTTCATACGGTAACAATTGTACGCCGGGATTACCGATTGTCAAGCGTTTGCGAAGCCCCTGTCATGGGGTATAATGGAGACCACGGACGACGGACCACAGATGACAGACCACAGACGACAGACCACAGACGACGGACGACAGACCGCTGACGGCTGACGACTGACGGCTAACGGCTAAACAGGAGGTGGAATGCGCACGATTATGGTTACTGGAGGGGCCGGCTTCATCGGCTCCAACTTCGTCCGCTATATGCTCCAGAAGTATCCGGATTACCGCGTCGTTGTCTACGACAAACTGACCTACGCGGGCAATCTGGCCAATCTGAAGGACGTGGCGGAGGCCTTTGCCGGTCGGTACGCCTTCGTCCACGCCGACATCTGCGACGCCGAAAAGGTGCGGGAGACAGTTCGCGCCTTCGGGGTGGACGCCATCGTCAACTTCGCCGCCGCCACCCACGTGGACCGTTCCCTCATGGAGCCGGACGAGTTCATCCGCACCGACGTCTTCGGCACGTACGTCCTGCTGGAGGCGGCGAAGGAGTTCGGGCTGGAGCGGTACCACCAGGTGAGCACCGACGAGGTGTACGGCGAGATTCTGGAAGGACGGGCGAAGGAGACGGACCCGCTGCACACCCGGAGCCCGTATTCCGCCTCCAAGGCAGGGGGCGACCTGCTCTGTATCGCCTACTTCACCAGTTTCGGTGTCCCGGTCACCATCACGCGCGGCTCCAATAACATCGGCCCGTACCAGTACCCGGAGAAAGTGGTGCCGCTCTTCATCACCAACGCGATAGACGACCAGCCGCTCCCCCTCTACGGGGACGGCTCCCAGATGCGGGACTACCAGTACGTCCTGGATCACTGTGAGGGCATAGACCTGGTGCTCCATCGGGGCCAGCCGGGGGAGGTCTACAACCTGGGCACCGGTGTGGAGACGCGCAACATAGATATGGCGCGCGCCATCCTGGACCTGTTGGGAAAACCGTACTCGCTCATCCAGCCGGTGCGGGATCGCCCCGGCCACGACCGCCGCTACGCGCTGGACATCAGCAAAATCCGCGCCCTGGGCTGGGAGTCGTCCCACACCTTTGAGCAGGCGCTGGAGAAGACGGTGCGCTGGTACGTGGAGAACGAATGGTGGTGGCGGCCCATCAAGAGCGGCGAGCACTACCGGGAGTACTACCGGCGGCAGTATGAGGGGCGGGAAATCCAGTAGGTGGTAGCGCTGGCCACCAGGCCGGTGCAGGGGCTCACAGCCGGCGCTACACAGGGAGCGCGTGATGCGAAGGGAATACCCCCTCCGTAAATATCTATTCTGCTCTTGCCATCTGTGAGATGGGACACGGATAGGCACGGATGGTACGGATTTTCACGGATTTTTTAACTCGTGCCGATCCGTGAAATCTGTGTGAATCCGTGTCCTGTTTTCAAAATATCAGGTGGTTAGACCCAAATCTCGGAGGTATCGCGTGGCATCGTGTTTGGAAATTTAGGAGTCAAGGAGGCGGGATTATGACCCGGATGATCGGCGCTGAGGTTATGCTGGATGAAAAGAAGTGGAACCGCCTGCGAATTCTGGCCGAAAGAGAAGGGAAAACTATGGCGGATTTTCTTCGCGGGTTGATTGAGGAGTATCTGAAGGAGCGTGACCGACTGGATGCAGAACGATTTCTGGATGTGCTGGCAGAACTTCGCCAAATTCGCGAAAGAAACGCTGCCCGATGGGGTGTTTATGAAGGCGACCTGATCAGTGACGTTCGTGAGGAACGAATGCGCCAGATGGAGGACGTATGCAGCCAGTGGTCATACAAACATTGCAGCGGTGCTGGCTGATGACCTTCCAATGAGGACCGACCGGAGCGCCATGGAGTTTGAATGGGATCCACAAAAGGCGGCCAGAAACTGGCAAAAGCACAAGGTTCACTTCTCCGAGGCTGCAACGGTATTTGCTGACCCTCTGAGCGTGACCGTGGTTGATCCCGATCATTCGGCAGAAGAGGACCGATTTATCATTATCGGGCAATCTTACCGTGGACGTTTGTTGATCGTCTCTTTTACGGAGCGAGGAGAACGCATTCGGATCATCAGTGCACGGAAACTGACCCGCGCCGAGAGAAAGGCCTATGAAGAAGAGATATACGAACGAAATGGATGATGAACTGCGCCCGGAGTATGACCTGCACGAGTTGTTGAAAGGAGGCGTCCGGGGCAAATACGCGGCCCGCTATCGTGCAGGGACGAACCTGGTCTTGCTGGACCCCGATGTCGCGCGGGCCTTCCCGGACGAAGCAGCCGTTAACGAGGCCCTTCGTCTGGTGATCCGTCTGGCGGAGATTCAGCGCGGCAAGAAAGAGGTCCCGGCAGAAGCCTGAGAATAGCCGGGAGTTTCATACCTGTCAGGGGGAATTGCCCCGCCGTCACCGGGCTGGAATCCGTGAAGGGTGTCCTGACTGCTCTGCTCAAATCCTTCGCCCGGGCCTGCAAAGAGTTTGACCTGCTGGCGGAGGGCGACCGGGTGGCCGTGGCCCTCTCCGGCGGCAAAGATAGCACCAGTCTGCTGGACCTGATGCTCCGGTACCGGGAGCGGGCCGGGGTCTCCTACGACGTCATCGCCGTCCACGTCGTGGGCACCGCCGCCGGATTCCCCGACCAGACCGGGGTGCTGGCCCCCTGGCTGGAGGCGCGCGGGGTGGCCTACCGCTTCGTCCCGCTGGAATTCCCGCCGGATGAACCGTTGCCGCCCGACTGCTTCCGCTGCTCCTGGAACCGCCGCAAGGCGCTTTTCCTGGCCGCCGACGCGCTGGGCTGCAACAAACTGGCCCTGGGCCACCACGCCGACGACGCCGCCGTCACCGCCCTGATGAACCTGCTCTTCACGGGCCGCCTGGAGACACTGGAGCCGAAGGTGGAATTTTTCGGCGGACGGATCACCGTCATCCGGCCGCTCATTTACATCCCGGCCAGAGACCTGGCGGCCTACGCGCGGGCCTCGGGCTTCCCGCTGGCCCCACCCTGCCCGTACGGGAGGGATGCCAACCGTCAGAAGATAGAGGACTTTCTGCGCCGTTTCGGCCCCCGCCAGCAGGCCCACATCCGGGCCAACCTCTGGCGGGCTGCCACAGGGAGGTGTAAATGAGAACCGTAACTCTGCGCTATCCGGAGGAACTGGCATCAGCCGTCCAGACAACGCCGGAAGAACTGGATGCACAAATCCGACTGATGGCGGCGTTGAAGATGTTTGAACTGGGCAAACTCTCCTCGGGAAAAGCGGCCGAGTTGGCCGGTCTCTCCCGGGCCGAATTCTTTGAAATGTGCGGCCGCTATCGGGTATCCATATTCAACTATCCCCCCGAGGAAGTGGCCAGAGAGATAGAGGCCGATGTAGAAAATATCCGGAAGGCGATGAATGATCGTTGTCAGTGACACCGGGCCCTTGATTGCTCTGGCAAAGGTCAACAGCCTTTCTCTGTTGAAGTATCTGTTCGGCCAGATTTATATACCATTAGCCCGCCGCCCACCTGCAAACTTGCCTACTTGACTCCACTGCAAAAAGGTTCTTTATCGCAGAGACCGCAGAGTACGCAGAGCAATATTAAAGAAAGTCTCTGCGCTCTCCGCGTTCTCTGCGATGAGTTTTTGCAGTGAACTCATACTTGCATGCGTCTCAAACGTCTGGAACTTCAGGGCTATAAATCCTTCGCCGACCGGACGGAGTTCGTCTTCCCCACCGGCATCACGGCCATTGTCGGCCCCAACGGGTCCGGCAAATCCAACATCGCCGACGCCATTCGCTGGGCCCTGGGCGAGCAGAGCCTGCGGCTGCTGCGCGGTAAAACTACCGAGGATATGATTTTCTCCGGCGGCGGCCGCCGGGCGCGCGCGGGGATGGCCCAGGTGTTCCTCACCCTGGATAACGGCGACGGCTGGCTCCCCGTGGATTTCGCCGAAGTGACTCTGGGACGGCGCGCCTACCGTTCCGGCGAAAGCGAGTACCTGCTCAACGGCAACCGGGTCCGCCTGCGGGACCTGATGGACCTCCTGGCCGAAAGTGGGCTGGCCCAGCGGACCTACACCGTCATCGGCCAGGGACTGGTGGATATGGCCCTCTCTCTCCAGCCCCAGGAGCGGCGCGCCCTGTTTGAAGAGGCCGCAGGCATCTCCGTCTACCGCGCCCGGCGGGAGGAGGCGGCGGCCCAACTGGATGAGACGGAGCGCAACCTGGACCGGGTGCGCGACCTGCTGAGCGAGATTGCGCCCCGCCTGAAGCGGCTGGAGGAACAGATGGCCCGCTTCCAGGAGTACGAGCGGGTCTCCGGCTACCTGAAACAACTCCAGCGGGCCTGGTACGGCTACCACTGGGGACAGGCCCAGCAGGCGCTCCAGGCCGCCCAGGCACGGGCCCGCGCGGCCGAAGAGGCACTGGCCGCCCGCCAGGCCGAGGCGGACGCCGTCGCCGCCCGCCTGGCCGACCTTCGCCACCGCCAGACCGAACTCCGCAACGACCTGCGGGACGCCTACCGCCGCGTCGCCGACCTCCACGAGCGCATGGACGCCGCCCAGCGGGAACTGGCCGCGCTGACGGAACGGTCCCGCCTGTTAGAGGTCCGGGAGAAGGAGTTGCAGGCGGAGATGGAACCCCTTCAGGCCCAGGAGACGGCCCAGGCGGAACGGGTCCGGGCGGCCCAGGCCCAGGAAGCGGAACTCCGGGAACGGGTGGCCGCCCAGGAGGCCCGCGTCGCTGCGATGGAGGCGGAACTGGCCCGGTTGCGCCACCACGTTCGGGAGCAGGCCGCCCAGAGAGATCGGATAGAGGCCGAACTGCGCGCGCTGCGGGCCCGGCGGACTGAACTGGAGAAGGCGCTGGCCGAGACGCGGGCCCTGCAGGCCCGCCTGGAAGCGGAGCAGGAACTGCTGGCCCGGATGCGGGACGAGATGGCCGGCCTGGCCGAAGGGACGCGCCGCCTGCTCCAGGCGGGACTCCCGGGCGTCATCGGACTGGTGGGCCAGATTCTGCGGGTACCCCCGGAGTGGGAGCGGGCGGTGGAGGCCGCTCTCGGCCCGCGCCTGCAGGCCGTCATCGTGGAGGACTGGGAGACCGTCCGGGCGGCCCGCCGGGCCCTGGGAGAACACGGGCGCGCCGTACTCCTCCCGCTCACCCCCTCCCCTCGCCTGGCCGAAGGCCAGGAGAGGGGAGGGGATGCCGCCGCAGGCGGCGGGGGTGGGGTGAGGTGCTCAGCCCTCGTCTCCTGCGAGGAGCGCTTCCGGCCCGTCGTGGAGGCCCTGCTGGGACGGGTGTGGCTGGTGGAGGACCTGGAGGCGGCCCGCGCGCTGGCCCCGACCCTGCCCCCGGGCGGCCAATGCGTCACCCGGGAGGGCGAAATCGTCGCCGCCGACGGGACGGTCACCGTCGGCCGGGCCGAAGGGGGCCTGCTGGCCCGGGAGCGGGCCTGGACGGAACTGCCGGGCCGTCTGGAGGCTGTCCGCCGGAAACGGGAGGAGCAGGAGGCGGAACTGGCCCGGGTCGCCGGGGCGATAGATGAGGGGGAGGCGCGCCGTCGGGAGGCCGGCCGCGCCGCCGACGAGGCGGCCGCCCATCTGGCCCAGGCGGAATCCCCCCTGGCCCAGGCCCGTACCGATCTGGCCCTGGCCCGTCAGGCGCTGGAGAACGGGCGCAGTCTGCTGGCCCGCGAACAGGCCGCACTGGACCGGGTCCGCCGGGAGATAGAGGCCCGACGTGCCCGCCTGGCGGACGTGCGGCGGGAGCGGGAGACGGTCGGGAAACGCCTGGAAGCCCTTCAGCAGGAGACGGGCCGCTACGAGGAGGCGCTGCGGGAGACCCGCGCCCGCATCGGCCCCGCCGAGGAGGAACTGAGCCGACTGGCTGCCGAACAGGAGGCCGCCGAGGCGGATGAGCGACGGGTCTCCGCCCGCATCCGTCAGGCGGAGGAAGGGTGGAACGCGGCCCGCCTGGAGGTCTCCCGCGCCCAGGACCGCCTGACCCGTCTCCAGGAGCGCATCCAGGAGGACCTGGGACTGGTGGACCTGGAGGTGCGCGGCCCCGTCCGGCTCCAGCAACCGCTGCCGCTGGAACCGCTGGTCACGTCTCTCCCCATTGTGGAAGTTCTGCCGGAGGGGCTGGAGGAGGAGATTCACCGCCTGAAGGCCCGTCTGCGACAACTGGGGCCGATCAACCCCGGCGCGCCCCAGGAATACGCCGAGGTCAGTGAGCGCCACCGCTTCCTCTCCGAGCAGGTCGCCGACCTGGAGGCGGCGTCGGCCCGGCTGCGCGCCGTCATCGCCGACCTGGACCAGATGATGGAACGGGCCTTCCGGGAGACCTTTGAGGCCGTCGCTCAGGCCTTTGAGGAGAATTTCACCCGTCTCTTCAACGGCGGGTCGGCCCGCCTGGAACTGACCGACCCCGACGACCCGGCCCGGACCGGCGTGGACATCCTGGCCCGTCCGCCGGGGAAGCGGCTCCAGAGTCTGGCCCTGCTCTCCGGGGGGGAACGGGCCCTCACGGCCGTCGCCCTCATCTTCGCCATTCTCAAGGTTCGCCCGACCCCCTTCTGCGTGCTGGACGAGGTGGACGCGATGCTGGACGAGGCGAACGTGGCCCGCTTCCGGGACCTGCTGACGGAACTCTCGGAGCGGACCCAGTTCATCGTCATCACCCACAACCGGGGGACGGTGGAGGCCGCCGACACGGTCTACGGCGTCTCCATGGGCCCCGACGGCGTCAGCCAGGCCCTCTCCCTGCGGCTGGATGAAGAGTCACCACGAAAACACAAAGGGGAATTAAAAATTAACAATTAAAAAAATTAACAATGAACCTTCGTGTCTTCGTGTCTTGGTGGTTTGATAAAAAAACAACAAACCTTCGTGTCTTCGTGTCTTGGTGGTTTTATAAAAAACAACGTAACTACCTACCTCCAGCGAGGAGGTGGACCGGCTGATGGGCGAACAGCGCACGCAGCATCGCATAGACGTTTCGCTCCTGCTTGCGGCAGGTGGAAATGACCCCCTGCAAGCGGGCATACAC
>Ga0272448_1004194_pt1 | contig 16584 bp, 16 predicted proteins | sample YNPCB0191_FD_202220 | JGI IMG/M metagenome (GOLD analysis project Ga0272448, IMG submission 202220) | Hot spring sediment microbial communities from Yellowstone National Park, WY, United States - YNP-CB-019-1 | ecosystem: Environmental > Aquatic > Thermal springs > Hot (42-90C) > Sediment...
GAGCACAACACGCTTTCTAGAGAACAACGGATGATCAGACGACCGCTTGCATTATACCACATGAAGATATAGAACGTATGTTCTTGGTAAAGATCACGGTTTGGGTAACCTGCGGGAGGGTCGGGGGCATTCTGGCGAAAGTGCTGTTACCCTAACACTGAACAGTTGCAGAAAGAGAGGTTGCAATGATAGACAACGTCAAAACAGACCTGCACCCGGCCGTTCTGGCCCATCCTCTTTCCGATGGCTGGGTGCGCTGTGATCTGTGCGCCCACCGTTGCCGTATTCCTCCAGGACGAACCGGAATCTGCGCCGTGCGTGTCAACGAGGATGGTGTGCTGTATACACTGGTGTACGGCAAGGCAATTGCCGCCCATGTTGACCCTATCGAGAAGAAGCCTCTTTTCCATTTCCTTCCCGGATCGCTTAGCTTCTCCATTGCCACCGCTGGGTGCAATTTCCACTGTGCCTTCTGCCAGAATTGGGACATCTCGCAGATTTCCAAAGGGCCACATGGTCAGATCGTGGGTGAAACATTCTTGCCCGAGCAGGTGGTGGCCTCGGCCAGGCGCACAGGATGTCGCAGCATCGCCTATACCTACAGTGAGCCGACCATCTTCTTCGAGTATGCCTACGATGTGGCATTGCTGGCGCATAAGGCCGACCTCAAGAACGTCTTCGTGACCAATGGCTATCAGACACCCGAAACGATACGCCTGATGACGGGGGTCATTGATGCGGCAAACGTGGATCTGAAGGCATTTCGTGATGCGACCTATCGTAAGGTATGCGGGGCGCGCCTGGAACCGGTTCTCGATTCTATCCGTCTCATGCATGACGCCGGTATCTGGGTGGAAGTGACCACACTGGTCGTACCCGGCGAGAACGACAGCGCCGACGAGCTGCGCGATATCGCCCGCTTTCTGGTCACTATCAGCCCCGATATGCCCTGGCACATTTCGCGCTTCCATCCGGATTACAAGATGCTGAACGTGGAAGCGACGCCGCGCCAGACGCTCCTGCGGGCTGCCGAAATCGGCAAGGAAGAGGGGCTGCGCTACGTGTATATTGGCAACCTGCCCGGCACAGGCTATGAAGACACCTGTTGCCCATCGTGTGGGCGGGTCGTCATCCACCGCATCGGCTACAGCGTGCGTAGCGAGCTGCATGGCGATCGTTGCCCGCACTGTGGCACACGCCTGCCGATGGTCGTTTAGCCGACTATGAGGAATGGCGCCGGGTTCATGGTTGCCGGCAATCAACGCTAAAGCGATGTGTAGAGCGGCGTGTCGCTCCGTTCCTCCTCCGCGTGGGGGGCATTCCAGCGGAAGTACTGTTACCCTAACGCTGAACAGTTACCAATGACATCCATGTTGACAGCCCTTGCCTGCTATGCTATATTGCTGCCGTGAGAGCGTCACAGCGGTGTGGCGCGTGAATCACGTCTGCCACATGCGGCCGTGCTTTCTATGTGGCTATGAGCGGAAGCGGAGACGATAACTATGCTACTGGGACGTACACTCCATCTCCCTCGGCAGCGCTTGCTACGTGTCAGCCTGTCCAGCCTGCATGTACAGGCGATGCTATTCATCTTGGCCCCCATCCTGCTCCTTGTCGCCACAACTCTCTTTGCCTTCAACACCGATCCCGATTATTGGTGGCATGTGCGCACAGGGCAGTACATCTACGACACCGGAACGCTGCCGCGCCTCGACATCTACTCCTACACGTCGTCTGGGCAACCGTGGGTGACCCATGAATGGCTCACCGAGCTGGTGTTCTATGTGTTGACGCGCCTGGGCGGCTATCGCCTGGTGGCCGCCATCTTTGCCCTGCTGGGTGTCCTGACCTGCAGCGTCCTCTATCTGACCTGTCGCCGCCGCGGCCTGGGAGAGATCGGGGCAAGCCTCTGCATGCTCTGGGGCTTTGTTATGGCCTCAGCATCCTTGAACGTTCGACCGCAGGCCATAACCACACTCTTCCTTGCTCTCTGCACTCTCGTCATCACCTGCTACCTGCAAGGCCAGACCGGGCCACTCTATCTGTTGCCCCCGCTCTTCGCTCTGTGGGTGAACCTGCACGGCGGCTATGTCATCGGCCTGGTGTTGATCGCACTGACGGTCGTCGGACAAATCGTGGACACATGGCAAAAGCGAGCGCTGCAACCGTTGCGCCCCTTGCTGTCGGCTGCCATCCTCTCTGTTGGCGCCACCCTGCTCAATCCTCATGGGCTGACCGCGCTCACCTATCCGTTTTCCTATGTGAGCGCCGACAATGCCTCCATGCTCTACATCGTGGAGTGGCAGTCGCCCAATTTTCATGAACCGTTTTTCCTCGTCTTTGCTGCCAGTCTGCTGCTGGTCATGCTGCTTGGATTGGCACGACGGCCGCTCGCTGCAACAGACACGCTCGTGGCGATGGTCTTTACCTTTCTTGCCTTGCGCTCGGGTCGCCACATCTCACTCTATGCCGTCGTCATGATGCCGCTGATCGCGGCCCGCTTGCAGGCCGAATTGCCCGCCTTCGGCCGCACGTTGCAGCAATGGCACAGCAAACGGCTTCTCGCCGTCATCTGGCCGCTGACGATGATAGCCATCCTGGTTGTCATCTTCAAGTCGGGTGGCATGGCTCACCTGCAGGTGGGGCTCGAGCCCGGCGAACGTGGCTATCCGAGCGGTGCCGTCCGCTATCTACGCGATAACAACCTAAAGGGCAATCTGTTCAATGAATATGGCTGGGGCGGCTATCTGATCTACCGGCTTTATCCGGACTGGCGGGTGTTCATTGACGGACGCGCCGATGTCTATGGCGATGAGTTTATGAACAAATACATGGACGTGGCATGGCTACATCCCCGGTGGCGAAATGTGCTCGATGAGTACAAGGTCAATCTGGTCTTGGTGAAGGCTGCCAGCCCTCTTGCCGTTGTCCTGAGTAATGACCGGGACTGGCAGGAGATCTATTCCGGCGAGGTGGAGCAGCTCTTCAAGCGGAAAGCGGAGTGATGACGTGGTCGCGGCTGCCCGGGAATCATATGCTTGTCTGGTGAAAACTACTTCTAAATTATTGTAATGTACATTACACTGGAAACCTTGACAATCATGGGACAATCTGCTATAGTGAAACTGCAATGGGCGATATGAGTGCAACGGCGCTGCCCGTTGTGAGACGCTCCGAAAAGGGCAAACCCATCGTGAGGTGGGGACGCAAAGCCGTGGATCTGTACCCTGTGTTGCAGGGGACAGACAGCCAGGTTGCCAGAGCACCAGAGCCCTGCCTATATCCAGCCGTGACGTGGCCATGGCAGACAGTTGCCTTGCTTATGACGGCCAGGTGTATGAGGTATCCATGGCAGGTGGGTTGGTGGATGGGCTCTCATCCATACGGCGTGTTGCTGTGATGAGCTGAGGCGCAGCGCTCTATGGATGTCTCTTGCAATATCTGTTTTATGGCCTTGCGTTCCGGTTTGCCCTCGACGACGTCGAGGGCTTTTTGTTTTGCCCGAGCACTCTCCCTTTGGTTCCTGCGGGCAGGGAGGAACAGATTTGCTGCCACGTCCTGCCCATGGTGCCAGACGGTGTACCGTCTGAGGGTGAGGTGATGGAGAGGAGGTGAGAGAATGCGGACCGACAGGCTGTGCAGGCAGCTACGTTTTCGCCTTTGCGCGGCACTGCCGCAGCGTGAGGAAGGACAGTCGCTGGCCGAGTACGCCTTGATTCTGGTATTGATTGCGCTGCTTGCCATCGCTGCCCTCACGGCGCTCGGCACGAACATCGCTGCCATCCTGCGCAGCATTGCCCAGCGGCTTGTTGCGTCTGCATCGTAAAAACAATGCCAGAGACGACTTGGGGGGATTCAGGGAAGGGGGAAAGGCTTTTGGCTGCACACGGAAGCGGATCATGTGCTGATCCGTCCGGCAGACATCCACGTTACATATTAAAAGGAGGTAAGACGACCATGTTGTACGCACTAATGAACTGGATCCGCACCCGCGACGAGGGACAATCACTGGCCGAGTATGCGCTGATCCTGGCGCTCATCGCCGTTGTCGCCATCGCCGCTTTGACGGCCCTGGGTGGCAGCGTCAGCAATATCCTAAACAACATCGCCTCAACCATCTAAGGGCGCACGTCGCGGGGTCCGTTCCCACGTCGGGTTACGGACCCCGCATCTCGCGGTCGGAATGCACCACGGGCAACCGTCTGGGCTGCCATCAGGTGAGGCCGCCCAGACATGTGTTGTTGCGTGGCCCAGTAGGAGATAACGACTTCATACCTGCCCCAGGTTGCAGCTGGTTGCCGCCTAGACGGCAATCATCACCGAGGCCACACATGGCCTGCCGGGGCTGCGCCGGTGAGGCAGGCTCATCATCTTTGGGCAGGTCATGGTAGGGGGAACGATGGCCCCAGGAGCGAACAGCGGTGCCGAGAGTGCACGATGATCGCCAGGTGATACGATTCGGTCGTTGCCACCTTGAGCAGGCAGGCCAGGCCACGGTGGAGTTTACGCTGGCGCTGGGGTTGCTCTTGCTGTTGCTCGTGGCCAGCCTTGATTTTGGACGGGCTTTCTTTGGCTATATTGCTCTGATCAATGCCGCCCGTGAAGGAGCGCGTAGCGGCGTTGTGACCAACAGCCCGGCCGCCATCGAGCCGGCCGTCCGCCAAGAAGTGCAGGGCAATCGCCTGGACACATCCAGGCTCACCGTTCAATATACATGGGGTGGCAGCGGTCAGCCGCTCGTGGTCAACGTCAGCTATGATTTCAATTTTATTGTCGCATCTTTTCTTCCCGTTTCACACCTGACTCTTAGGACGTCGGCGACCATGATGTTACCATGACGCCGCCAGCGACGCATAGGGGAAGTGGAATGTGGTGGAAGCGCGGTAAAGGCATAGCACAACGTGGGCAGAGCGTCGTCGAATTCGCTCTCATCCTGCCGGTCTTTCTCTTGTTCCTGTTCGGTGTCATTGATTTGGGGCGTGCTGTCTACGCTCAGACGGTGTTATCGAATGCCGTTCGTGATGGCGCTCGTGCTGCCGTCGTCGCCACAAGGACGAACGATCAGGTCGTGCAGGCGGTTATTGATGCCGCGGTCGGGGTGCCGCTGACGGCAGCAAATGTTACCATTAGCGGCACTCGCCAGCCGGGGACGGCGGTCACGGTGAGTGCCACCTATGTTTTCGTGCCTGTCACGCCCATTATTTCGCGCATCGTCGGAACGTCTTTACGATTGACAGCCAGTTCCACAATGACAGTGGACTGATCGTCATACAACAAGTGGAGATGTGCCCCATGGCGACTCAGGCGGAAACGAGCGGTTGGAACTGGACACAACACGTGCAGGCCGTGGGCAGGGAGGCCTTGTCCATGGCGGCGGGGCGCGTTGTACCCAGCGCCTTTTTCTTGGCCAGCGCGCTGGCCAAGCTACAAGCCCTGGCCGATCTGCTGCGCGACCGGCACGACCTGCCCGATCGCCTGGTCGCCCTGAGTTTCTACGCCACCTGTGCCTATCGAGCTGCCACGATCGTCTTTTTCCTCTTGATAGCCGCCTTCTTTGCCATTCGGCTTAACCCCGTGCGCTCATCCCCCGGCGCCTGGCAGACGATTGTGGCACTGGCCGGGACGTATTGCATGATGCTGGTCAGCGTGGCAGGGCAGGCAAATGTGTCGCCTGCCGTAACGATCGTTGCGGCAGTCATCATGTGCGGGGGTACGGTCTTTAGTGCTCTTGCCCTTATCCAGTTGGGGCGCTCACTGAGCATCAGCCCCGAAGCGCGGCGGCTGGTCACCACCGGCCTCTATGCGGTTATTCGCCATCCCATGTATCTCGGCGAGATGCTGGGCAGCGTTGGCATGGTGCTGCAATCCATGTCGCCTGTGAGTGCGCTTGTTTTTGCCGTTTTCTGTCTTTTGCAGATCAAACGAATGGACTATGAAGAAGGGGTATTGCAGTCAGTATTTCCGGACTACTGCCTTTACCGGGCCAGGACGGCGCGCCTGATACCGGGTATCTATTGAGGCGCGCCCGTTTCGGTAACCTTTCCGCAGGTTGTCCAACCTTCGGAAGGACGAGGGATGACGATGCATAGGTTATGGCAAGATGAAAGCGGACAGACACTGCCGCTGACCGTTCTGTTCCTGCTCGTCCTCCTGGGCGTCATTGCCCTGGTGCTGGACGGTGGCAATGCCTATGCCCAGAAACGGCGCATGCAGAATGCCGCCGATGCAGCCGCTCTCAGCAGTGTGATGATTCTCGTCAGAGGCGAATCCAGAGACGCGGTCGTCCGCCAGACGGCGACCGACTACGCCCAGGCCAACGGCGCCGACACGGTCGTGCTCACATACCTTGACGCCGGCGGCAATGTGCTACCCAACCCGACCAACGGCGTCGTACCGGCCAATGCCGGTTCGATTCGTGTGACGGCGCGGCGGGCCTTCACACCCTATGTTGCGCGCCTGTTCGGCTTTGCCACCATGACGGCCTCGGCCACGGCCAGGGCCACGGCTTTGCCCGGCGCCATGCCCAATCAGTTCCCGGGTTTATCGCCGTTGAGCGTGCCGCTCAACTTCTATGAGGCGTGTTCGGTTTCCGGCTCCCGCTGCGACCTGTGGGATTCGAGTTATGCTTCAGCATGGGGTGTTCCGGCTTCCCAATTCAAGTCCTTGATTGATCTCAGCAATGGAACCGCCGGCAATCTGCCCCAGATGGTCAGCACGTGGACGCAATACGGCTACCCTGGCGCGATTGCCGTCGGCACGACCTTGCCGGCGATTAGCGGTAACTATGGAAACAACGTCGCCGATGCCTTGCGCCAGCGCATCCTGGCCAATCCCAGCGGCATTGATCCCGACGGCGTCATTTGGGGCTCGATTGACATGGCCATCTGGGATAGCTGGGTGCCGGCGAACAACAATTTGGGCACACCCATGCAGGTGCACATCGCCAAGTTCGGGCGCTTCAAGATTCGCCTGACCGACATCTCCGGTAGCCATGCCTATGGGAGCTTCATGAATTTTGTGGTGCCCGGCCATGAGCGCAGTAATGACCCCGTTCACGCCGGGCCCAAAATCATCGTTTTCGGTGAGTAATGCAGACAACAAGCGGAGACGAGCATGAAACGCAGTGGAATGCTTTTGATGATCCTTGGGTTGGTTGTGGCCCTTCTCTCTGGCCTGGCTGTCTTCTCCACCCTGAAAAACCAGACTGCGCCGGTGACGCCGACACCTATCCCGACAATCAAAGTCGTGGTGGCAGCGCAGAACATCCCGGAGCGGACGGTGCTGCAGGCCAATATGCTGACGGTGAAGGATTGGCCGCAGGACCTGGCGCCCCTGGGCACGGTGAGCAAAACCCAGGAGCTTGTGGGTAAGGTAACCGCCGGTTCCCTGGCCGTGGGCGAACCTGTGCTGACCAGCAAAGTTAGCCTTGAACAGCAGACCGTCGGCCTGGCCCCCACCCTGCCGCCTGGGCTGGTGGCCGTGGCCCTGTCTCTGCCTGCCTCCTCAGCCGTCGGCGGGGCCGTGCGGGCAGGTGATTCCGTTGACATCATGATCTCGCTCGATTACTCCGACTACAATGAGCAGGGTGATGAGAGCAAACCGCTGCATGTGACCTTCTACACGATTCAAGATGTGCCGGTTCTGTCGGCTCCGGCGCCCATCGAAACGGCGGCGACGCCAGCCATTGCCGGCAACAGTACAGGCCGCAGCCAGCCGACGGCGACATCAAACATGCTCACCGTTCTGGTGACGCCCCAGGACGCCCTGCTCCTTAAGTACGCTCGTGAACAGGGAGCGATAGACCTTGCCCTGCGCTCACCGCAATTCCATGATCAGGTGACGACCGACCCTGTCTTCCTGGAGTATATCACGCGGCGCTTTGATTTGCCGCGTCCGCTTATCATCCGCAAACAACAGGCAAGCGCAGGAGAGCCACAGTGAACGGCAACGGCGGCGCAGAGAAAAGTAGCATTCGCATCCTGCTTGCTGATGGTGATCAGGAGGAACGCAACACACTGAAAGTTGCTCTGTCCAACCAGCCGCGCTTTGAGGTTTTGGCTGCGGTTGGCGACGGCGAGCGCGCGGCGCGGCTGGCGGCCCAGCTCCTGCCCGACATCGCAGTGCTGGAAATGGGCATGATGCGTTCCGACGGCAGCGATGCCGCCGAGAGCATCGCCTTGACCACGCCGTCGTGCCAGCTTATCCTCCTGGCAGATCGCAGCGATGCGGAGACCATTCGCCGGGCGATGCAGGCAGGCGCACGCGAATTCCTGATGAAGCCGGTGGATGATCTACAACTCGTCCAGGCGATCATGCGTGTCTATGAATTCGCCGTCAAACAGCAATCCATTGCCGCAGTTGACGATACGGCACGCCCTCAAGAGCGCGCCCAGACGGGAAAGGTCTTCGCCGTCTGGGCACCAAAGGGTGGTGTTGGCAAGACTGTGGTGGCCGTCAATCTGGCCGTGGCCATTGCCAGCATTGAGCACCGTCGCACACTGCTCATGGATGGCTGCCTGGGCTTCTGCACAGCCGACGTGGCCCTGGATATTGATGCCAAGCAGAATATCCTCGATCTGCTGGTGGATTATGAAACCGATTTGGACCCAGAGCTCATCTCCAGGGTTGTCGTCCGCCATGCAACCGGCCTGGATGTTTTGCTGGCGCCATCGCTTGAAGAGTTGGTGCAGGTTGCCCCTGCTCATCTGCAGCGCATTCTCACCGTCATGCGCCGGCTCTACGAGTACATCATCATTGATACACGGTCGGTGCTCGACGAGACGACCATTGCCTTCCTAGACCTGTCCGACGTGATCTTAACCGTGTGCAACCCGGAAATCGCCTCGCTACGCAATTTGCGCACGTTCCTCGATGCCGCCTCGCGCCTGGGCTACGGCGTGGACAAGGTTCGCCTGATCCTGAATCGCTACGACATGCGGGGGGCCATTCCTCAGGCGGAGATCGAGAAGGTGTGCCGCTATCACGTCATGTTCAGCATTCCCAACGACACCGAGGCTGTTGCCGGCAGCATCAATCACGGTCAGCCATTGGCGGTCTACCAACCCAACCGGCTCGTGACGAAGGAGATTGCCCGACTTGCCTCACTGCTCATTGAAAAGACCGGCAAAAGCGATGGTCGCTCGCCAGCGGGCCGCGCCCAGATCGCCGCTTTGGGGCGCATATTGAGCCGAAAGAAACCGTGAAAAGCACAGGCGTTTGCAGTGTGACCGGTACGGCGTGACATGTGCGGTGCACTTTGACCGGTCAACCTCCTGCAGGTTGCGATGCTCCCGGACGATTGGGGGGGCGCAGGCTTCAGGCGGCCCGGGCACGCCGAAGCTGCACTCTCATAGTTGTCACGCCTGGGCGCGCTATGCTGCATGGATGACGAGGAGGACTCTTGAATATGGTACTACGACGTGTCGGACCGACCTTACCTGAAACACCGGCGCCGGCGGGTCAACGAGACCAGCCCGCAGTGACCACGGCCGGGGCCGGCCAATCGCCAGAAGTGCAGGCATTGAAGAAGCGGGTGCTGAATTATATCATCGCCTCGATGCCGACCGATGGCCAATTTGCAACCCTTGAGCAAACGCAGCGACAGGCCGAGATCCTCTTCGACGAGGCGATGCAACGCGAAACGATGCTCATTCCCCGCAGCGTCCGTCAGCGACTGCTGGAACAGGTGCTGGCCGACATTACAGGCTATGGCCCGCTTGATCGGCTGTTGCAGGATGACACGATCACCGAGATCATGGTCAACGGGCCAAACTCTGTCTACGTCGAGCGGCGAGGCAAACTGGAGAAGACCGATGTCCGCTTCGATAGCAATGAGCATGTCGTGCGCGTCATCCACCGTATCTTGGCCCCCATTGGGCGCCACATAGACGAGTTTTCGCCCATGGTTGATGCCCGCCTGCCCGACGGCGCACGCGTCAATGCCGTTCTGCCACCGGTGTCTCTCGTTGGGCCAACGATGAATATCCGGCGCTTTCCCAAGAAGCGCCTATCGGGTCAAGACCTGGTCAATTTCGGCACCGTCACCGAGCCGGTTCTGCGCTTTTTGGAGAGCGCCGTTAAGGCGCGGCTCAACATTGTCATCTCCGGCGGTACCGGCAGCGGCAAAACAACGCTGCTCAACATTCTGTCGAGCTTCATTCCGGAGACGGAACGTATTGTCACCATCGAAGACATTGCCGAGCTGCAGCTCCAGCAGGAGCATGTCGTCACCCTGGAAGCGCGCAAGCCCAACCTGGAAGGCAAGGGCGAAATATCCCTGCGCGATCTGGTGATCAACGCCCTGCGCATGCGGCCAGACCGTATCGTCGTCGGCGAGGTGCGCGGCAAGGAGGCCCTGGACATGTTGCAGGCCATGAACACCGGCCATGATGGTAGCCTGACCACGGCCCACTCCAACAGCCCACGTGATACCCTATCGCGCATCGAAACGATGGTGATGATGGCCGGCTTTCCCCTGCCCGTCAAGGCGATTCGCGAGCAGATTAGCCGCGCCATCAACCTCATCGTTCATCAGGAACGCATGCGCGATGGCAGCCGCAAGATCGTCCAGATTACCGAGGTCACCGGAATGGAGGGCGACTTGATTGTTCTACAAGATATCTTCACCTTTGTGCACGAGGGCATGCGCGATGGCAAGGTGATCGGCTCGCTGCAGCCCACCGGTGTCAGGCCGCGCTGTTACGAGCAAATCATGCAAGCCGGGCTGTCTCTGCCGCCGGACCTTTTTGGCAAGCCCACGCTGATGCGCAGATAGAGGACAACAATGGACACCTTCCAGCTCGTTGGTTTGTCAGCGGCTACGGCCATCGGCATGTTTCTGTTCTTTGTGGGCATCCTGGCCACCATGCAGCAACGCCAGGCCTCTGTCGAGCGCCTGCGCACCTTTGTCGAGCCCAGCCGCCCGGCAGAGCAGGCGGGCGGGCCGGTCGGTATCATTGCCGACCTGGACAGATGGCTGGAACACCGGAGCTTCGGTAGCTCTATTGCCCGCAACCTGGCCCAGGCAGACCTGAAACTGACCGTCAGCGAATATGTGCTCCTGCATCTCGGTCTGGCCGCCATGGGCTTGCTGGTCGGGGCAATCATGTTCGGCGCGCTTGTGCCGAGTCTGGCCATGGCCGGCGTTGCGCTCTTTCTGCCCAAACTCTACGTCTCCAGTGCCCAGCGCAAGCGGTTGCAGGCATTCGGCGAGCAATTGCCGGCCGCCCTTGACAGCCTGAGCAACTCATTGCGCGGCGGCTATGGTCTGGTTCAAGCTATGTCGCTGGTCGCCAACGAGATGCCGCCACCGTTGTCGGTCGAGTTCCAGCGCCTGGTGACCGAGGTCAGCTATGGTCTACCCTATGATGTGGCCTTTCAGAATATGGTACGACGCAATCCCAGTCCCGATTTGAACATGATCGTGACGGCTATCGAGATCAACCTGGAGGTGGGAGGGAATCTTTCCGAGATTCTGGATAATATTAGCGCCATTATCCGTGACCGGGTGCGCATTCAGGGTCAGATCAAAGCCTACACGGCACAGACACGCGCCTCGTCCATGCTCCTGACGGCCATGCCTTTTATCGTTGCCGCATTACTCTTTGTAATGAATCGGTCATATATCTCTCTGTTGTGGACAACGCCCATTGGCCTGGCCATGCTCGCCGTCGCCGGTGTTATGCTGGCGATCGGCAGCATGATGCTGCGCAAGCTGTCCACCATTGACGTCTAGAGGAGCCTTGAGCTATGTTTCTGGCAGTGTCGTTGGGCTTGACGCTCGGAGTCGTGGTCTTGATTACCGGCATTGTGATCGAGCGCCGCGATCATTCGATCCAGGCGCGCCTGGCGCGCTACGCCCAGCCCTCGCTGACACTTGAGGAGATGGAGCTGCAACTGCCCATCTCGGATCGCCTGATCATGCCTGCAATGCAGCGCCTGGTCAACGTCCTCTTTCGTATGACGCCCAGCTCACAGATTGCGCTGACGCGGCACAACCTGATGATGGCCGGCCTGGCCGGGCAGATGACGGTGGCCCAATTCCAATCGCGCCGCTTCATGGCCGCCTTTTTGCTGGGCGGAGGGATGGCCTTCTATGGCGGGCTGGTCAAGATGTCCTCTACCACTGCCCTGGCTCTTGGCCTGCCCCTGGCTGCCCTGGGCTATCTGCTGCCGTCCATGTGGCTGGGAAGCCGCATCCGCTCACGGCAGGAGGCCATCCAGAAGTCGCTGGCCGATGCCATTGATCTGCTCACCGTTTGCGTGGAGGCCGGCTCCGGCTTCGATGCCGCCCTGGCACGGGTGGTTGCCAGATGGAAGGGACCTTTGGCCGACGAGTTCGACCGCTTGCTTGCCGATCTACGCATGGGCAAAGCCCGACGCGAAGCTCTGAAAGAGCTGGCCGACCGCACAGGCGTTGAGGATGTCCAATCCTTTGTCAGCGCCCTGATCCAGGCCGACCTGTTGGGGGTTGGCCTGGTCAAGGTGCTGCGCGTGCAGGCCGAGCAAATGCGTCAGCGTCGGCGGCTGCGGGCCGAGGAACAGGCGCAAAAGGCCGGGTTGAAGATGCTCTTTCCGCTCATTTTCATGATCTTCCCGGCCGTCTACATCGTCATCCTCGGCCCGGCCGTTATCCAGCTATTCAAGGTGTTTGGAGGCTAACGCTGAGCACCCTGCCCATTCTCTTGCCCGTGGCCGTCTGGGCTTCTGTTGGGGCTGCCCTCGCCCTCGTGGTCGAGGCAGCCATTATTGCCTTACCCGCAGGCGCCGGCCTGACGCAGACGTTCATCTCATGTCTGCACGATCGCCGGACGAGTTGGGGGCTTGTCCCTGTTGTCGGGGCCATCCGTGCACTTATTGATGGCCGATGTATCGCTAGGCATCGGCCACGCCAGGCGGCAAAGGAGGAAACGCCTGGCCTCTGGCAGCGCGCTGCCCTGCGCCGTCTTCTCACCGAAGCAGGGCTGATCGCGGCCTTCGCCTGGCTGGCCTGGCGACATGGCCTGACCTGGATGACGTTCGTTCTCAGCGGCTACACGGTGGTCTTTGCCATCATCATCGGCACAGACCTTGAGCATCACCTGATCCTGAATCGGGTGGTGGCGCCGGCGGCCGTCTTTGCCCTATTGGTGTCACCGACGCTGCCCGACGTCGGCCTGCTCAGGGCCGTGCTCGGTGCGGCGGTCGGTTTCCTCTTCATGTTGCTGCCTGCCCTGATCATGCCCGGTGGCCTGGGGGCAGGCGATGTCAAGCTGGCCGGATTGCTCGGTCTGGCCACCGGGCTGGGCCATATCCTGACGACGCTGGCAATTGGGGTTCTGCTCGGAGGAGCGGCAACGGCACTGCTTCTCATCACCCGGCAGATCGGCCGGCGCGACTATGTACCGTACGGCCCATTTTTGATTGCAGGAGCAGCCATCGTCTTCATGACCTGGTAGGTTACTCTGTCACCCGCGCCAGGCTCCGAACCTGGAGACGGGTGGTAACCGAATCTCGGGTCAAGGAGTGGATCACAATGCGAACCGTGCGCATCGTCAACCGCAGCAAAGATGCTGTGGTCGCAGAGAGGGCGGAAGTTGCCGAGACGTTCGTGGCACGGCTGCGCGGCTTGCTGGGGCGGCGCAGACTGGACGACGGTTACGGCATGGTTATCCGACCCACCGATATGATTCACACCTTCTTCATGGCTTTTCCCATTGATGTCGTTTTTCTCGACGCCTCCCAGCGCGTGTTGCGCGTCTTTCCCAATATGGGGAAAAACAGGATCAGCCCGCTCGTGCGGCATGCTGCCTGTGTTGTTGAGCTGCCGGTCGGTACGATCGCTCGCACCGACACGCAGCCGGGCGACCAGTTGGCTTTCGAGCCCATGCCTGAGCTACCGTCGTCTGGGCAAGCGGGCGAGGCAGCCGGACGGGTATCGCCCGTCGAAAGAATTTTTCAACTGAGCATCGTCCTGGTCTGCCAGCTTATCTACATCGTCGTGTGTCTGGCTCTGTACCCAACGGCCGGCGCTAGCGTCTTCACGCTGTCGGACCTCATACCGGCTCTGGCCGGCTGGTTGATGGGCGTGTGGGGTGGCGTCGCCTTTGCGGTCATCGGTGGTCTTGTCAACTTTGAGCTTGGTCAACTGCTCAATGTGGTGCCGCTTCATGCGGACGAGGTCTCCCTGCCCGGATTCATTGTCATGCTTCTTCTTGGCTTTAGCCTCGGGCGTCTGCGTGACCTGTTTGGTGAGATGGAGCAGGAAACGTTGACGCGCCGGAAGACCGAGATAGCCTTGGGCGAGAGCGAAGAAAGGTTTCGCAGGATATTCGAGCAGGCAAGTGATGGTATCACTCTGGCCGATCAGAACGGCGTGATCATCGAGTGGAATCTGGCTATGGAGACGATCAGCGGCCTGTCACGCTCCGAGGCGCTGGGACAATCGGCGTGGCAGGTCGTGCGCCGGCTGAGCGAACAGGACTGGGACAACGAACGTATAGAGCCTATCATAGACAACCTGCTGCGGCCGCAGCCGACAACACAGACACACCAATGGACAGAGGTAGAGATCCGACGGCCCAACGGGGAACATCGCTTCGTGCAAATCGCCTTCTTCCCGGTGCAGACGGATAGAGGCCGCATGGGTGGCGCCGTCTTGCGCGATGTCACCGAGCACAAGCAGGCACTGGAGAAGCTCGCCCAAGAGCACAACCTTCTGCGCACACTCATCAATACTGTGCCGGATGGTATTTACTACAAGGATACCGAGAGCCGCTTTGTGATGGCGAATAGTGGAGTAGCCCAGGCGATGGGCGTGGCCGCGCCCGACGAGCTCATCGGCAAGACCGATATGGATTTCTACCCGCCAGAGCTGGCTGCCCGCTTCTACGCCGATGAGCAAGAGATCATTCGTACAGGCCGGCCGTTGATTGCCCATGAAGAGCCGGGGCTGAACCTGTCCACAGGCGAAAGGACATGGATAGCGACCAGCAAAGTGCCGTTGCGCGATAGCAACGGTCACATCATCGGCATCGTGGGCATGGGGCGCGACATTACCGAACGCAAGCGGGCCGAGGAACGTATTCTGCGCCACCTGCGACAGCTTAATGCCCTGCATACCATTGACCTTACGATCAGCTCCAGCCTCGACCTGCGCGTTTGCCTCGATGCCGTCATCCAGCAGGTTCTTGAGCAGTTGGTGGTTGATGCCGCCGACATCCTGGTCGTCCAGCCGGCAAGTCAGATCCTTGAGTATGTGGCCGGCCGCGGTTTTCGCACCGATGCCTTGCGCCACACCAGACTGCGCATCGGCGAAGGATACGCCGGCACGGCGGCCCTGGAGCGACGCCTTATCCACGTTCCTGACTTGCAGGCCACGCCCGATGGCCTGACCCGGTCACCGTCGCTAAAAGACGAAGGATTTGTTTGCTACTATGCCATGCCGCTGATCGCCAAAGGCCAGGTCAAGGGCATCCTGGAGATCTTCCACCGCTCACCGTTCACGGCCGATCAAGAATGGATGGACTTCCTGCATGTCCTGGCTCAGCAGGCCGCTATTGCCATAGACAGCATCACCCTATTCAACGATCTCCAGCGGGCCAATAGGGATCTGCTGCTGGCTTATGATACCACCCTGCGCGGATGGTCGCGGGCCCTGGATTTCCGCGACAGAGACACAGAAGGGCACAGCGAGCGCGTTGCCTACATAACGGAGAAGCTGGCCTATGCGTTGGGTCTGGACGAGAACGACGTCGTTCACATCCGGCGTGGGGCATTGCTGCACGACATCGGTAAGCTGGCTATTCCCGACTCCATCCTGCACAAACCGGGCCCCCTCAGCGACGAGGAATGGGAGGTCATGCGTCAACATCCACTCAATGGCTATCGCCTCTTGTCGCCGATCGCCTTCCTGCGCCCGGCGCTGGATATTCCCTACTGCCACCACGAGAAGTATGATGGCAGCGGCTACCCACGGGGTCTGAAGGGCGACGAGATTCCCCTGGCGGCGCGCATCTTTGCCGTTGTTGACGTGTGGGATGCGCTGGTTTCCGAGCGCCCGTATCACCACGCCCTGTCAGAGGAGGAGGCAGTCGAGTTCATTCGAGAGCAGGCCGGCAAGCATTTCGACCCAAAGGTTGTGGAGAAGTTTCTGGAGCTGCTGCCGATGGTGCGGGCGCAGTATGCGCAGGACAAGACGGCAGAGATAGCCATGTGATGAAACGTCCCGCAGGTCGCCAAAACCTGCGGGACGTTTAATGAATAAAGAGGTGCAAGGTTGTGCTGTCCCCAGAAGCGAAGAGGAGGATTTACGAAGCGACGAGGCGGCAGTTCGAGACGCAGATCGAAAAGCGGCTGCAGACCCGGCGGGCGCGCCAGCGTCGGCTCGGCTGCCTGTCCATCCTGTTTCTTCTCATTGGGCTCATTATCTCATTGACCGGTTCACGCAAGGCGAAGTAGCGGAGGGTGACCGTATCCTGCCCCAATCATAGATTTTTCTGTTGTACCTATGCACCGTTTGGGTGACGAGACGGTCACTGCAATGGAAGGGGGATACCCTCCCGCAGGTGACCCAAACCTGCGGGAGGGTCAATGTGCTGCCCTTGC
>Ga0272448_1004197_pt1 | contig 16576 bp, 13 predicted proteins | sample YNPCB0191_FD_202220 | JGI IMG/M metagenome (GOLD analysis project Ga0272448, IMG submission 202220) | Hot spring sediment microbial communities from Yellowstone National Park, WY, United States - YNP-CB-019-1 | ecosystem: Environmental > Aquatic > Thermal springs > Hot (42-90C) > Sediment...
TATTACGATCAAAGCTCCAGAAATGCTATCAATTGTATCTACCACTAAACTAAAAAGCCTGTCTCCAATTTGTTCTAATTCTTCTGGTAAATGAGCGAGTAACTGAGAAATTATTTGGCTGAAATTAACATGAAGCCTGTTTCCAAACACCTGCTCGCTTGCAAGTTGGAGTTTTTGCTCGCTAGAATCGATCCATTCGGGTAGTAGTTTAGCCATTTCACTAAACTGCTGTACAACAACAGGTACTAAAGTTAGTCCCAAAACTATAAAAATCACCACAGCTAATATCAAAACTATTGCCACCGCATAATTGCGTTTAATTCCTTTTTGTTGCAGCAGGGAAACAGGATAATTCCAAATGAATGCTAATAAACAAGCCAGGACAAAAATTGTTACCAGAGGTTGGAAATATTGAAAGACTCGCAGTGCCAACCAAAAATTAAGAAAAATTAAAGGAAACAATAGCGTTAAAATTAACCATGGCAGCAATTTCTGTAAAGAAAGCATAATTAGAAATTAACTTTTTGAAAAAGACGCGTGGACTAAAAGGAAGTGGAAAATAAAATCATCATTTCATGCCTAATCCTGGTGAGGATAATTTGCCTGGCGTGACAAAATCAAAGAATACCAGATTACTGACCGCAGTACCTCTAAAAAGCATGAGCTAGCAGAATCCGTCCTGTGCTTGATTGAATGCAGGCTTTGGCAATTTGCATGTTAACCTGTTCCCCGTCGCCCGGTGGGGCCAGCCAGCTTTTGTTAACTGAGGTAAATTTCCTCTTGTAAGGTTTCTGCACACAATGACTACAATGTTCCTAGTTGGTAGCGACCAAGTTTTGTGCTGACTATAAACTATGTGTTTACTTTACCTAAGCTAGCAGTTTATGAAGTTCTAAATTCACATCCTGTGGGGAATTTTTGGATTTAACGCACGTTAAATACCCCCTGAATTGAATTCAGGGGTTTCTCGAAATAGGCGTGGAGCCTTGGTTTAAACTTTTGTCTTTTGCTGTTGTTGTACGGCTTTTTGACTCAATTTGGCCCGCAAGTCTGCCCAATGAACATTTGCTAGATTGGGCAAAACAACGTCAGCTGCTCCTACTCGCGAAGCCGGGCCTATTCCCACTGTCCGCATACCGCCTGCTCGTGCAGCTTCTATACCTGCTTGTGCATCTTCTACAACCACGCATTGTGCTGGTTCTAATCCTAGTAATTTGGCTGCATATAAAAATAAATCTGGAGCAGGCTTGGGATTTTGGACGCTGTAACCATCGGCGATCGCGTCTATACGGTCGGCAATGCCTAGTTTTTCTACCACAGTACGAGCATTTTTGCTAGCAGAACCAATGGCTATTTTGATTCCAGCTTGGCGCAATTCATCGAGTAAGTTCAGAACTCCAGGTAGCAAATCTTTAGGCGAGATGTTGGCAATCAATTCTACGTAGTATCGGTTTTTGCGGTCCATCATTTCTTGGAGTTGTTCTTCTGAATAGTGTCTGTCTCCAACTATGCGCAACAGAGATTCTCGCCGAGAAACTCCTCGCAGCGCTTCGTTAGCTTCTCGATTAAAAGGCAAACCTTCTTCATCTGCTAATTTTTGCCAAGCTAGATAGTGATATTCAGCTGTATCTGTTAATACTCCATCGAGATCGAAAATAAAACCGCGGATGTCTGTGTCTGGGGATGTGGTGGTTGAGGGTGATGCATCAGTAGAGGTTTTTTGTCCTGGACGCAAATCAAATACATGCCATTTCCCCCGCCAAAAGAAATTAAACTTCAGGCGTGTCCAGCTGGGAGGTAGGTGAGGATGAGCTACGGGTTTGTCGTTACCGATGAAAATTCCGCCAAAACCTAAAATTACAGCTTGCCAAACACCACCTGCACTAGCTCCATGAATTCCTTCTGCAGCATTACCCCGGACATCTTCCAGGTCTACTAGTGCTGCTTGCATAAATCTTTCGTAAGCTTCTGCTGTTTTCCCCAGATCTGAGGCGAGGATGGCGTGAATTGCTGGACCGAGAGATGAACCATAGGAAATGTCTGTGCGGGGTGCATAGTAGTCCCAGTTTTTTTGCAGGGTTTGCAGATCGTAGGGAGGTTCTTGTGATTGTCGCATCAGATACAACAGCATCAGCACATCTGGTTGTTTTAGTACCTGGCGCTTGTTGGCTTCTTCTATCCCCAAGATGGCTTGCATGGATTTGGTACGTGGTTCGTAGTCTTCGAGGTTGATATCTTGTAATTGAAAAAATCCCTCAAACTGTTCTATGAGTCCGCTGGATTTGTCTTGGGGAATCCAGATGTTGGTGATTATATCGTTCCAGCGCGATCGCCTTCCCGGACTGAGATTAAGTTTTTGATCCAGTTCGTTTAATTTTTCAGGGAAATTTTTGTGCAGCCAATCGTAGATGTAAAGTGCTTTTTCTAGGTGCCATTGTACCATTCGGTTGGTAAAGGCGTTGTTGTTGACGGATTCGTGGTATTCATCCGCGCCAATGACTTCCCGAATTTCGTACCGTTCGTATTTGGTGTTGTATTCTACTCGACTACCCCAAAAGACTGCCGTATCCAGAATTATTTCCGCGCCCCGGTCTCGCATCCACTCCGAGTCGCCTGTCGCTTGCCAGTAGTACCAGCAGGCGTAGGCTACGTCGGCGCTAATGTGAATTTCGCGATCGCGACACCAAATACGGATGTCTTCGCCATAAAAATCGTTGGGAGGTAACCACCTGGGCGTGACCTCGTCCCCGGTATCCGCACTTTCCCAAGCATACATTGCCCCTTTATACCCGTAATGCACTGCTTTGCGCCGCGCTCCCGGTAGGGTGTGGTATCGGTAGGAAAGCATGTTTCGCGCTAATTCTGGTTGCGTGTAAATAAAAAAGGGAAGTATAAAAATTTCTGTATCCCAAAAGATATGACCGCGGTAGCCAAATCCGGAGAGGGTTTTGGCAGGAATGCTCACTTTTTCGTTGTTCCGGGGAGCGGCGATCAGCAATTGAAACAGGTTGTAGCGGACAGCCAGCTGGGCTGTGATGTCTCCTTCGATGACGATGTCGCTTTTTTGCCAAACTTCGTCCCAAGCTTGGATGTGGGAAGAAAGTAAAGTCGAGTATTCTGGTAGCTGGGCGAGTTGAGAGCAAGCTGCTTCCACTGGGTTTTCCGTTTCTAAGGATGTAAAAACAGTTACTAATTTTTCTATGGTCACCGTTTGTCCCGCCGCCGCGAAAAAAGACGAACTCAAGGTGGGATAACCCGGAGGGTTAGTAACTTGTACAGAAGCTTGGGCGCCCAGGATTTTGATTTTGGTTGCCATACCCAGCTGGATGCGAGAGGTACGGGTGCGCAAATTGAGCCAAACGGCCTGTTCTGTTTTACCCTGGTCTAGCAATTCCCAGTGGTTGAAACCCTGATTTTCTGGGTAGCCGTTAATACTTGCCTGCACTTCGATGGCGCTTTCCCTATCCACGGGTGTCAGTTGACAGCGCAGTCCCAACACGTGTGGTTCTGCAAGGCTGGCAAAACGCTCCCACACAATGTCCACAATTTTGCCACCCGGACTGCGCCAGCGTACTTTGCGACTGAGAATACCCTGCTGCAAATTTAATTGCCGTTCGTAACTGAGAATTTCCCCCCGCTCGAGGCGAAAGCGATCGCCGTCTATATCTATTAATAGAGGTAACCAATCAGGGCAGTTAGCAAGTTCGGTGTAGACAATCGGTACTTCGTCGTAAATGCCGTGAATAAAAGTAGCTGGTAAAGCACGAGAATAGCCTTCCTCAAAGCTTCCTCGCGTTCCCAAATAACCATTACCGATAGTAAATACTGTTTCTCGAGAACGAAAGCGATCGGGATCGAACAAAGTTTCTGTGACAGTCCAATCTGTGTAAGTTAAATGCTGGGAATGAGCTTTTATATCCATCGTCACTGCTATTGGGAAAAAAGACAGGGGATTGGGCGCCATTTTTTTGGGAAAGCAAATGCTTAATTGCCATTAACTGCTGGCTATCGTTGCATGTGCTGTTCTAAGATTTTTTCCGCTTTTGGTTTGAAGACCAGATGGTATAAAGTTTCTACATAGCGAAGTAAAGCTTCTTGGTTCTCCTGGGTCACAAAGTCCCAAAATCGATACATTTTAGCTAGCAATAGCAGCTGTTTGGTGTGTACTTGCCAGTTGTACCTGTTACGAACTCGCTGGATGACATGTTCGGAAACTTCATACCAGTATTCGGGATTGGTATCACACTGGTCAATAAAGTTCACCAATTTTTTAGCAGCTGCTTCTAGATCTGTGGGATTAAGATGAAATTCATTGTCTCCATCTTCAATTAATTCTGCCGCGCCACCAAATTCTGTCACAAAAGTTGGCAAACCAGAGCTCATAGCTTCTAAAATTGTTCGTCCGAAGGCTTCAAACAAAGCAAAATGTACGTATAGACCCTGACGATCTGCGATCGCCCGATAAAGTTCCCCTAGTTCGACCTTGGGAAGGCGAACTCCAATCCAGCGCACGTGGTTGTGCAGGTTATACTGGTTGATTTTGCTGTGAATTTTTTCAATTTCCTCTGCTTCTTCTGGTCTTGTTGCTTCCGATGCGTGGAGTTTGTTAGTGACAAGAATTAAATTGCAGCGCTGTCGCAGTGCTTTGCTTTTTCCAAAGCACTCTACCAAACCGGAAATATTCTTGACCGAGGTAATGTTAGCTACAGCACAAATCGGTCTTTTGTCGGGATTTTCCAGATCGCCGAGGATGTAACTTTGTTGGCGACTAAAAACTAATTCCTTGATTTTGGCGCGCAAACTTGGTTCGCGCTTTTCTTGTTCGCTGTATGGGAAAAAGACGTTTTCATCCACTCCTGGGGGTACAAGGTTAAATTTAGGACTGAATAAGTTAATGCCATCAATTACGTGATACAGCTGCGGCATGGTAAAACATTTATACGACTCGTACTGACCGATCGTATCGGGAGTGCCCACTATTTCGTGGTAGGACGAGGTAATAATAAAATCCGCCACATTCATGTTAATTAAATCGGCAGTAAATTGCGCCGAAAAGTGATACTGGTCTTCCAATTCTTGCCAGTAGAGATTGCTAAATAAATGTTTCGGCTTTTCTAAAGAATGAGCAATGTTGCACAAAGTTACTTTTAGCCTTTGGGTGAGTAAAAACGCTACTAAATTGCCGTCGCTGTAGTTGCCAATAATTAAATCTGGACGTCCTCCTAGTTGCGCTAAAAGTTCTTTTTCAGCGTCAATGGCAAAGGTTTCCAAATAAGGCCAAATTTCAAATTTAGAAATCCAGTTTTGGGTGACTTTGGGATTAAATTCCCGGAAAGGAACGCGCAATATCCAGCTGTTTTCGGTTCTTTCCAGTTTTTCTAAACGCAGGTTGCAATTTGTTCCTTCGCAATTGGGAATCAAACGAGTCAGAATAATAATTTGGGGTTGAATGCCGAGTAGCTCCAGACCAGCAAGTTTGATATCTTCCCGTAATTTGTTTTCTAGATGACGAGCTTGTTCGAGAATATACGCTACCTGTCCCATGGTCTCGGGTCTTCCCAGCATGTCTTCCTGGCCGATCCAACCGTGGATGGAAACCAGAACGACGCGAAATATGGCTGGAACTCTGGAAACAAAGGCTTCGAGAATGGCAGGTTCGGGAGCGTCTAGCAAGCGGTCGAACAGTTCTAGGGTTTCGCAGGCTCGCGATGCGGTGTTGCCCCAACCCGGTTCTAATCCTAATGCTTGTAAATCTTCGTGGAAGTTTTCGTAGGGTTCTTCTGGAGGTAGCTTCCTAATTAATTTTATAGCTTGTTTGATCTGTTTGCACAGTTGAATGCCAGAGTGAATGCGATCGCTCGTTAGCAGCGGCTTGCCGTTGTATTTGAGCCGGCATAAAGCCTCAAACAATACTTTTAGCCAATACTCCGGATCGATGACTACCTGAGAACACAAGTAACGGTTGAGAAACGCCAGTCCTTGACCGATATTTCTCGGATCTTCTATCGAGGGAAAATATCGATAAAAAGGACGAAAGTCTATTTCCAGAATTTCGCTTTGATAGCGATTGACAAAGCGATCGCGAGCCTCTAGCAATGCTTTGGGAGGCATGAGCTCAAAACTGCTCATGTTTTCTGATAGCCGCCATACTTCTTGGCTGGCAATTCTCGGTCGCACTAAAAACCAAGTATTTTCTTCTTCCCAAAGAATTTCGTGGGTGTAGTGAATTAATTTTCCCAAACTAGAAGAGTGGAAAAAATAAGCCGGCTTTTGGGAGCGGTGACAATAGTCAGCAAAAGCTTGCAAAATTTCGTTTCTCAGGAAGTAGCGCTTACCTGAAGCTTTCAACTCTGATATCAAATGAAGCAGAGCAGTCTTTTCATCGCTGTTTAAGACGTTTTGAACCAGTTCATGCATGGCGATTTCTGGACTCTAGCTAGCCTACCACCTCGTTTTTCCTCGACAAAGAAACTATCTGAGCGGTTTTAAAAGAGGTGCTTTCATATTTTCACCTTAGCGTAGATGCAGCTGACAATGGATGTGCCGCAAATTATATTCCAGTCCTAAACTTCGCCAGCCAAAGTATACCTGCGATTGCAGGTAAAAATCAAAAGCAAACCACCTTGAAAGTGTATAATTTTCTTTGGTTTTTTGAAATATTCCCTAATTTCCCACCGCGATCGCTGTTTGTTTCCCTTACAAGATTTCTGTTTTGGCGATCGCCTGCAGTCCCGGCTGCAAGTGATTGTTTTTTACTAAGCTGGCAATTACTTTCACCAAATCCTCAGGATGAAATGGTTTAACTATATAGGTAGAAAATCCAGCTTCGAGAGCAATTTGCTGTTGCGTTACTAATGCTGTTAAAGCGATCGCTGGAATTTGTCCTTGTTGCAGGCTTCTAACTTTACGGATAAAAGAATACCCATCCTCCACTGGCATGGCAAGATCGCTAATCAATATATCTGGTTCCCACAATCGAATCACCTCAAATGCTTCAGTTGTGGACGCGGTGGAACTTACTTGGCTATCGTATTGTTCCAAAATAAACCTGATTAACTCCAAAGTATCGGTATCGTCATCTACTACCAACACTCGTAAATTGTTTAGGACTTGTAAAATATCCATGACCTAAACACCTTGGAGTTATGGATTTGATCGCAGCAACAAAGACTGTGATTTTCACATCCGAAATTGGATGTGTCAAAAAATATCTTCAACCTCTCCTCCAATCTCGAGAATTGCTTAGATATCTATCTTTGACTGTACCAGATCGAAAGCTGAATGCTGACAAAAGGGCGATCGCAATTAACCAAAACGTCCAGAAATGTAATCACGGGTACGCTCGTCAAGAGCATTACCAAATATTTGATCCGTCGGTCCAAATTCTATCATTTGCCCAACGCGACTTTCATCGGTACTGAAAAAAGCTGTAAAATCAGAAACGCGAGCAGCTTGCTGCATGTTGTGAGTCACGATCGCAATTGTGAGTTCTTTACGCAAACTATGAATTAATTCTTCTATTTTCATAGTTGCAATTGGGTCAAGCGCCGAACACGGTTCATCCATTAACAACACTTTTGGTTTCACCGCTAAGGTTCGAGCAATACAAAGTCTCTGTTGCTGTCCTCCAGAAAGTCCCAAAGCTGATTTGTGCAATTTATCTTTGACTTCATCCCACAACGCAGCTGCTCTGAGCGCGGACTCGACTATTCCATCCAATTCTGCTCTGGGAAGCCATCCAGCCAATTTCACACCATATGCCACATTATCATAAATGCTCATTGGAAAAAGATTGGGTTTTTGAAACACCATTCCAATTTGGCGACGAAGACGATTTAAGTTCACCCGAGGCGCATAAATATTTTGTCCAAAAAACTCTACTGTCCCTTCAATACGAATTTTTGCTTCTAATTCAGCAATGCGGTTAAGAGATTTGATAAATGTGGATTTTCCGCAACCACTAGGACCAATAATTGCTGTTACTTGGTTTTTGTAAATATTCATACTCACTCCTGTGAGTGCTTTGGTGTTGCGGTAGTAAAAGCTGAAATTTTTCACTGTAATCGCTGGAGTTAGTTTATTCATATTTGTCTAATTTTTCTTGTCAAAATTAGGAATAAAATTGTCTGGATAGGAAAAAATGAAGTTAAAAAAATAATACTATTTTTTCAGGATTTAATTCTTTTTTGAGTCAGGAAGCGAGAGCTAAGGTTGATCGCTACAACCAATGTCAGCAAAATAATAGAAGCAGTCCAGATGAGTCGGTTTCTTTCTGGAGAGGGATCGTTGTAAAGGTTAAAAATTAATACCGACATAGAAGCTGTAGGACTGAACAAATCCTGCGACCAATCTAAACTAAATAAGGCTGTAAACAGCAACGGTGCTGTTTCTCCAGCTGCACGAGCAACCGCTAATAAAACACCTGTAGTAATTCCGGGTATAGCAGCAGCAACAATAACGCGAAAAATAGTTTGAAAGCGAGTAGCTCCTAACGCTGCTGAAGCAAGACGTTGATCGTTGGGAATTAATTTTAAAGTTTCTTCTGTAGTCAGAACAATTATAGGTAACATGATTACTGCTAAAGCAAAACCACCAGCAACGGCGCTAAATCCCTTAGCTGATAAAACAATTACACCATAAGCGAAAACACCGGCAATAATTGAAGGAACGCCAGTGAGAATCATAGTCACAAAACGAACAAAATTTACTATTTTTGTCCCCCGACCAAATTCTGCTAAAAATATTCCCGTTACCACACCAAGAGGAATGCTAAGTAGAGAAGCAATTCCCACCATAACTAAGGTACCTAAAATAGCATTACCAAACCCATCATCAATGACTGATTTAACAAACATATTCAGTCTAATACTAGACATTCCCCGTCGCAAAATTTCCCATAAAATTGACAGTAAAGGAATTAATGCTAAACCAGTTAAAGCAAAAGCTAAAGCCGTCATGCCACTATTAAATAGCAGCCTTTTAATTGGTAAGGGAGTAAATAATTCTGCTGCCGAATCTTCCGGTGCTTTCGACTGCTGGAAACTACTCATAATTTTTAAGACTTAAATACACGTTTTTGCTATCTTAAATTATTCTTTTTGATGGCTACCAAAAGCTTGCACTAAAAAAACAGCACCTATGTTGACAATAAGAGTTAAAGCAAATAAAATCAAGGCTAAATATGTTAAAGAGCCAACGTGTAAAACGTTTTCTGCTTCCGCAAATTCGTTTGCTAACACAGCAGGAATAGAATAAGCTGGGTCGAGCAGAGAAAGACTGATAACAGAAGAATTACCTATCACCATTGTGACGGCCATTGTTTCTCCCAAAGCTCTTCCCAAAGCCAGCATGGTCGCGCCAACAATTCCAGAAAATCCCGCAGGTAACAACACCAGAAAAATAGTTTCCCAGCGAGTACTACCTAAAGCTAAAGCTCCGCTGCGCAGTTCTGGTGGCGTTGCTAGCAAAACATCACGAGAAATTGCTGCCATTGTTGGTAAAATCATAATGGCAAGAATAATTCCAGCGGTTAAAAGATTTGACCCGGAAGGTTCCTGGGTATGAAATAGGGGAATCCAATAAAAAGTCTTAGCTAACCACTTTTCAAATGGTTCAATAAATGGGATGAATACAAAAATTCCCCACAAACCAATAATAACGCTAGGAATTGCTGCCACTAATTCTATGGCAAATGCAACGGTTGAGCGCAACCATTCTGGTAAAAAATCTTCGCTTGTCACTAACGCCACCGCTAGTCCCACCGGTACGGCTAAAATTATGGCGATCGCGCTGCTTAAAAACGTTCCATAAATGTAGGGTAAAGCACCAAAAACAAGATTAGGTACATCCCAATTTTGACTCCATAAAAATTTCCATCCAAATTTGATAATTGCTGGATAAGCTTTTTCAAAAATTACCCAACTCATCCAAAACAACACAAACACCGTTACAGTTGCAAAGACATAAACTATAAGCGTAAAACCTTTGTCCATCCAGTCATTTTTCCCATCAGTAACTGTCAGGTTGATATTTGCATCTGGGTGAGATTGCTTGGAACTATTATCATCAGCTGGTTTAGATAAATTTGCCATTATCCATCTATTCAATAAAGTCCTGGATGCTAATAATGGAATTAGGGCGAGCAAGGCCCACCCTAGTGACTAATTAGATGTGTTTGGTGTGAGAAGGAGAGACTCAAAATTATAAGGTTATTTGACAGAACTATTGACAGTATTGATTACATCGTTGGCAACATTAGAAGGAATAGTTGTGTAATTAAGATCGTCATTAAATTGTTGACCTTTGGTGAGAATCCAGCGAACAAAGTTTTTAATAGCTTGAGCTTTGGTAGGATCTTTGTAGGTCTTGTAGACTATAATCCAGGTTAAACCAACAATCGGATAACCTTGAGCCGGATCACTAACGAAAACTCGATAGTTGCTGGGAAACTTCACACTTGCCAAAGCTAGGTTTGCAGCTTGTAAAGAAGGAGCTACAAATTCCCCTCGTCTGTTCTGTATCAATGCAGATTTAAGTTTATTTTTGAGAGCGTATTCGTACTCTACATATCCGATCGCACCTGGGGTACGAGCAACTAAAGCAGCTACACCTGGATTTCCCTTTCCTTTGAGGACGTTGGGTAGCTCCCAGCTTGGAGATTTGCTTGTACCGACCCTTCCTTTAAAGTAAGGACTAATTGCACTCAGGTAGTTGGTAAAAATGAAAGTTGTACCGCTACTATCAGCACGAACTACTGCTTTAATAGGTATGCTTGGAAGGTTCACACCAGGATTGTCAGCTTTAATTTTCGGGTCATCCCATCTGGTAATTTGACCGGAAAAAATTGCTGGTAGAGTAGTGCGGGACAATTTTAAATTATTTACACCAGGAAGATTGTAAACAACTGAAACGGCACCACCTGCAGTGGGTACTAAAATAACACCCTGCTTGACTTTTGCCATTTCTTGGTCGGTCATGGCAGCATCGCTAGCACCAAAGTCAACTGTACCAGCAATTACTTGATTGACACCACCGCCGCTACCAATAGCTTGATAGTTGATTTTCAGGTCAGGATAATCTTTTTTGATTTCCCGAGCGTATCTTTCATAAAGCGGCGCAGGAAAAGTTGCTCCCGCACCATTGAGAGTTAATGCTTGGGCGATCGCGGCAAAAAATGGCCCCCAGGCAACAACTACTGTCAAGACTGAAGTAGTAGCTACACGATTTAAGACGGCGGGAGAAAACATCATCTTTCCTCTGAAATTAAATGATTATTTCTAATGGAAATAACAACCTGAAATAAATCTATATTCTTTTAGGTTAAGAAAAAATTATTAAATATTTAACCCTAGATTAAAAAAGGGTTAATTTTATTTTTCAAAGTAATCGTTAAAATATAGAAGACATATAAAAACAAAGCAGGTGAGTCTGTCTATCATCCCACCTGCAAAGATTAAATAAAATTACACACGAGGCGAAAATTTTTGAGAAAACTTGTTAAGAATTTACTGTTTGAGCAGTCGTGTCAACACTTTGGTTGGAAAAAGTTGTAGCTTCACCCAAGTTAATCTTTACAACCCGATTGCGAACTTCTTCAACTTTAGGAAGGGTAAGAGTGAGGATACCGTCGTGGAAGTCTGCTTTTACCTTGTCATTTTGTACTGCTACCGGTAAATTAATCACTCGTTGAAACTTGCCGTAGCGAAATTCTGAATGCAGGTAATTGGTATTTTCAGAGTGGTGTTGACGCTGGCGTTCTCCCGCGATCGCCACAGCATCGCGAGTTACCTGTACGTCCAGATTTTTGGCTGCTATACCCGGTAGTTGTACTTGCAAAATCAAGTTATCGCCTGTATCAATTAACTCTACAGCTGGAGCCCAACTTGCAGAAGTATCGCTTGTCTGAGCAGTTTGTGCAGACAATTCATCAAAGACCAAATCCATTTGTCGCCGTAAGTTTTCCAGTTCGCGAAGGGGTTGAAAGTAACGAATCATCATAGTATTAATCTCCTTTGTATTGATAGCCGGGGCTCAGCGGTTTTTAGTACTTTTTCATCCCTGAACACTTGCAATTTTCTCCTATATTTGTGTGCAGTTAAAATACAGAGAACACAACTTAGGCGGTGGTGTTTTCTACACCTAACATCAATTCTTAGAAGTAGAACTATACGCCGAATTTATAGTGCCATTGGGCTAAAATTAAATATCGTAGAAAATTCATTGTATTTATTAAGTACGGTTTCTTCTACCAAATGTGTAGTACTTACTGGTATTTACGACCAAATCAAAACTTTTTTAAATTCTAAGCAAAATCTTTTCTCAATTACTATTAAATTGCTTGTTTTGAAACTATTTCTTAAGTAGTTAGGAGTTTGATATGCGGATTGCTCAAATAGCCCCATTGTGGGAGAGGGTAACTCCTCCTGCATACGGTGGTGTGGAATTGGTTGTCGGTTTATTAACCGATGAATTAGTTCGACGCGGTCACCAAGTAACTTTGTTTGCATCCGGAGACTCGATAACTTTAGCGAAACTAGAGTCGGTATATCCCCAAGCACTGCGTTTAGACTCAAATGTGAAAGAATATAATGTTTATGAAACCTTGTTATTGAGCCGTGCCTACCAGCAGGCAGGGGAATTTGACATTATTCATTCTCACGTAGGCTATCCGGCGTTAACTTACGCAAATTTTGTTAGCACTCCCACCGTTCATACTCTCCACGGTATATTTACTCCCGACAACGAAAAGGTCTTTGCTGCAAGTTGCAAACAACCGTTTGTGAGTATATCGAACGCACAACGAGAACCGAGATTAGGGTTAAATTACGCTGCTACTGTTTACAACGGTATAGATACCAACAGTCATCGTTTTTATCCCCAACCGCAAGACCCTCCTTATCTTGCATTTTTAGGACGAATGTCTCCAGAAAAAGGACCGCACATTGCCATAGAAATTGCCAAGCGGGCGGGAATTCCTTTGAAAATGGCAGGTAAGGTAGATAAGGTAGATGTAGACTATTTTGAGAGTCAGGTTAAACCTCATATTGACGGCAAACAGATAGAATTTTTGGGAGAAGCTACTCACTCGGAAAAGAATGCGCTTTTGGGTGGTGCTTTAGCCATGCTTTTCCCCATCACTTGGCGCGAACCTTTTGGGTTGGTGATGATTGAATCCATGGCCGCTGGAACTCCCGTGCTTGCTAAACCGTTGGGATCGGTACCAGAAGTTGTTGTGGATGGGAAAACGGGCTTTTTGTGCAATAGTGTTGAGGATTTTGTCAGTGCGATCGCCCGTCTCCAAGAAATCGATCGCCGTGCTTGTCGCACCCATGTGGAGGAAAACTTCAGCGTTAAAAGTATGGTAGACGGTTATGAAGCTGTTTATCAGCAGATTCTAGCAGAAAAATTTGCTCGCAATGGTTATTCCCGTACTCTTGCCAATCAAATTAATGTAAGTTTTTAACTTTATTTGTAATTTGTACTTTTTCGTTTCGAAATCCCAGCGAGCGATTGCTTATTGCTTGTAGCAAGCATCCTTATATGCTTACTACAGGCTATCTGACTCAGAGATGAATTGCAATAACCAAGTTTTATTAGAAATTAACCACAATAACATAGAAAAAAATTGTACTAAACTTGAGTGGGGTTAAAGAATAATTCTTAGGAATTTAGATATATTTTTCTAGGAAATTAGATAGATTTGCGGTTGCGGAATTAGAGCTAATATGTATAGGTATTAGCTTTTGGTTAAATACTTGCTATGATTATGCGTTTGCAATAGCTGCTACCCTTATGGCTGCTAGCTTGAGTATGGGTAAGATTATAAGCTTTGCAGTTCCAGCTTCCGCTCGACAGATAATAACTTGTGAAAGTGAAAACAACCGCAGAAATAGTTGCTCTATAGCGCGTGTTACGGTGAGAATGGTCAGGAGATTGTCTAGCAGCAGTTGTAGAGTAAATTTCTATAAGGAAGGCATCCATTGTGGATGCCTTTTGTTTTGAGTTAGCTGTTGCTAATTTTTGAGAAAGCGATCGCGTATAATGCGCGGTAAATTTTGTCGTTAAGTCGAGCGATCGTCCTGGCGCCATTAGAAATGTTTTTGTGAGTTTTGGAAGAAAAGCTGAAGATTTTAACTGCAACCAGAAAATACTTTTATTTGTTTGCTTGCGCTCCTCACTTCGTTGCCAAATTTCTAGCTGTTTTTTACCTTGGTCAGCGAGAAATTTATTACCATAGATATACTGAGGTCAAAAAGAAATTAATTCGACTGCGATTACTTCTCTGTGCGGAGAAATGAAAAAGGAACAGAGTAGTTTTTGTTACTAAAACTACAGATAAAGATTGTATTTTCATTTTCGCTAAGTTAGTTCTGCCAAAATCACCATTATTTTTTACCTTTGCCTTATTCCCACGTTGATTTGCACAGGTGTCTTATGATCGTCAAAGACCTTTTCCAAAACTTTGAAGAGCTACTGTCTAGCACAGAGCTACCAATAATGGTAGTTTTCGATGCTCCTTGGTGTGGTCCTTCTCACTTAATGGATGCAATTTTAAAGCAAGTCAATTCTCAGATGGAACAACAGCTTAAAATCGTCAGAATTAATAGTGAAAAAGATTCTGATTTAGCTTCCCGGTTCCAAGTGCATCCGTTACCAACAATGCTGCTGTTTAAAAATGGTCAACTTGTGGCGCGTATTGAGGAGGAGCGAACAGAAAATTTAATGCCAGCAGAACGTTTGGTTCAAAGGTTGCAAAACCTGCTATCACAGCTAGCTGTAGAAGATTAACCAAGAAGTTTTTCTTTGGCTTTGAAAGCAAAAGAATCACCATCAAAAGCACCTATTTAAAAGCTTTTTCAAACCCCACCTTTGTTTGTCAAACTGCAGTTACCTTAACATTTTCTTTTACTTGCCAAAAGGGGTGGGGCGGAAAAACAATTGTCAACTCAATCTTCACCTATATAACTGAGTTTCTTCAGTAAGTAAAGAAGTTTCTGTTGCTGGCGGAGTTTCTGTAGTTGTTTTTTGAACTAAATTCGGTTTGATAATTAAACTAACTCCGATCGCCCAAGCAATGGAAACCATCCAGCCAGCAAAAATATCGCTGGGAAAATGAACTCCCAAATACAATCGCGTCCACGCAATCGCTAACACAAATAAACTGCCGAGGACAAGAATTATCCAACTCCAGATGCTTCCCCAGGTTAAAATTACTAGAACTACAACCAACGTCATGCTTGTCATAGCGTGGCCGCTAGGAAATGCATAGTCTAACTCTGGCGCTGGTGAATCCCAAAGCTGAGGGCGAGCTCTGTGCATGATTTCTTTTGTTGTGCGGTTGATAATGGTGCTGCCAATGGTGGTGGTAAGTAGATAACTAAGTGCTCGCCATTGTTTCCAAAGTAGTAATAGAAACGCGATCGCCGCAACAACTGGCGATACAGTCCAAACAGATCCCAATTTGGTTAAGTTGACTGCAATTACATCAAGCTGCGGTTGTTTGGTTGCGTGAATTGCTACTAAGATAGGTAAATCCCAGGGAAAACCACCTTCGTTTTCTCGCAGCTCCAATGTCAGTAGTCCAAAGACTTGTAAAGGTAAGAGCACTCCTAAAAATAGAAGTAGTAAGGAACGCCAGCGAGCAGCAAGTAGTTTTTGGAGAAAGTCGAACAAGGACAAGAAAAATTTCTGAAAATCGAATGAAAGCATTTGTCCAAGACTAAAGGTGGAAAACAGAATTACGGAAATTAAAGCAGAAAGCCCACCGGCTGTAGAAGTGTCAACAAAAGAAATCTCCCAAATAAATTCCTAAACCACAAGCAGTTTTCACCAGAGTGTCTTCCAGGTTGACACTTCTGTATTGGGCGATCGCCTCTGCGATCGGTACGGCAAGTACCCGACGATTTTGCCAAGTTACCATGTAATCATATTTCTCTTTTTCTATCAAATCGACTGCTGCGACACCAAAAGCAGCGGCGACGAGACGGTCGAGGGGAGAGGCGGTTCCTCCTCGTTGGATGTGACCGAGAACCGTGACTCGCGTTTCCGCACCGATACGAGCGCTGATCTGGTCGGCTAAGTATTGACTGATACCACCGTACCGAAATTCTCCGAAACGGTTTGCGATAGTGACAGCTTGACCTTGTTGAGTGCGTACTGCCTCGGAGACAATAATCAAGCAATAGTTTTTACCTTTTTCTTGGCGTTCTTTAATTTTGTCACAAATGCGGTCGAGACTGTAGGGAATTTCTGGAATCAAAATTACGTCTGCTCCGCCAGCGATTCCTGCAGCAATGGCGATATGTCCTGCATCGCGGCCCATTACTTCTAAAATCATGACTCGACTGTGAGAAGCAGCGGTAAAATGCAGTCGGTCGAGTGCTTCTGTAGCAATGTTAACTGCCGTATCAAATCCAATAGCATGCTCGGTAATGCCGATGTCATTGTCAATTGTTTTGGGGATACCGACTAAATTTATACCGCCTTTTTGTGCCAAGCGACGCAGAATTGCCAAACTACCATCGCCTCCAATTCCGATCAAAGCATCTAAGCCCAGCTGGTGGTAACCTGCAATAAT
>Ga0272448_1004198_pt1 | contig 16573 bp, 16 predicted proteins | sample YNPCB0191_FD_202220 | JGI IMG/M metagenome (GOLD analysis project Ga0272448, IMG submission 202220) | Hot spring sediment microbial communities from Yellowstone National Park, WY, United States - YNP-CB-019-1 | ecosystem: Environmental > Aquatic > Thermal springs > Hot (42-90C) > Sediment...
ATTGGACCTTATAAAGGTGGTTTGCGTTTTCATCCCAGTGTGAACTTAAGCGTAGTGAAGTTTCTGGCTTTTGAGCAGATTTTTAAAAACTCTTTAACTTCCCTCTCTATGGGGGAGCCAAGGGGGGCTCAGATTTTGACCCTAAAGGAAAAAGTGATGCGGAGGTAATGCGTTTCTGCCAGGCTTTTATGAATGAACTTTTCCGGCACATCGGACCTGATACTGATGTTCCCGCAGGGGACATCGGCGTTGGAGAGAGGGAAATCGGTTACCTTTTTGGCCAGTATAAGAAACTGGTTAATGAATTCACCGGGGTCCTTACCGGTAAAGGTATCAACTGGGGTGGTTCTTTAATTCGTCCGGAGGCGACTGGTTACGGACTGGTATATTTTGCCAGAGAAATGCTCAAAAGAAAGAAGAGGGACTTTTCAGGTCTGACCTGTCTTGTTTCCGGCCCAGGCAATGTTGCCCAGTACACCGCGGAAAAACTCATCCAGCTGGGCGCTCGGGTAGTCACTCTTTCTGATTCCAGTGGTTTTGTTTATGATGCTGCTGGCATCAATGAAGAAAAATTACGTTTTGTAATGGAACTGAAAAATGTGCGCCGCGGCCGGATTAAGGAATACGCCGAGAAATACAATGTGCCTTATTATGAAGGTAAGAAACCATGGTCTGTTAAAGCTGATGCTGCTTTTCCCTGTGCTACCCAGAATGAAATTGATGTTAAGGAAGCTGAAGAACTCATCAAAAATGCTTGTCTTCTGGTAGCCGAGGGTGCTAATATGCCCTGCACACCGGAAGCAGTAGAAAAATTTCAGAAAGCAGGTGTACTTTTTGCTCCGGGGAAAGCAGCCAACGCAGGAGGGGTAGCCACCTCAGGGCTGGAAATGAGTCAGAATTCCATGCGCCTGGCCTGGCCCAGAGAAGAAGTGGACAGAAGACTCCAGAAGATTATGTATTCTATACATGAGACAATCATCAAGATTGCCGCTGATTATGGCTTTCCAGAAAACTATGTGACAGGAGCAAATATTGCTGGTTTCATCAAGGTAGCCGATTCCATGCTGGCTCAGGGCGTGGTTTGATGTTATTATAAACTATGCTGCGGATTCTGGTGGCTTATTATTCAAGAACAGGCAATACCAGGAAAGTAGCCAGCCTTCTGGCAGAAAAGCTATCTGCAGAGCTGGAGGAAATAAAGGAAGCTCTGTCAGACACGAAGAGCTTTTTTTCTGCTGCCTGGCAGGCAAGAAAAAAATACTGCCCCCCTCTACTGCCGCAAAAGTTTAATCCCTCTGATTATCACCTGGTAATCATTGGTACACCGGTCTGGGCTTTCACCATGGCCAGCCCCGTGCGCACTTTTCTTGTTGTCCACCGCGAGAGATTACCGATTGTAGCCTTTTTCTGTACTCTTGGCGGTTACGGGAGCAAGAAGACCTTCCAGGAGATGGAAAAAGTTGCCGGGAAAAAACCGCTGGCCTGTTTGAGTATAAGAGAAAAAGATATCCGCAGTGACAATCTTCTTCCACAGGTGGAAGAATTTGTACAGAAGATAGACAAACTCCTGGAGAAATGAAATTTCATTGGTATCAGACTGAGCTTTACCAACGAAGGAGCAACAGATGAAAAAGTTAACAGGATTTGACAATCAATTCTATCTTCAACAACAGGAAAAGGCTATTTTAGAACGAATTAAAATGTTCTCCGGAAAACTCTACCTGGAATTTGGCGGCAAGATCTTGCATGATTATCATGCTGCCCGGGTGCTACCTGGTTACAATCCGAATATTAAGATAGAATTGCTCCGCTCCCTGAAGGATAAGATTGATATCCTTTTGTGTATCTATGCTGGTGACATTGAAAGAGGAAGAATCAGGGGAGATTTTGGCATAACTTATGCTGTGGATACTCTGAAACTCATAGATGATTTAAGAGAAAATGGACTTGGTGTCCTGGCTGTGGTCATTACCAGATTTGACAACCAGCCACAGGCTTTAGCCTTTAAAACGAAACTGGAAAATAGAAATATCCGGGTTTATCTTCACCGCGCGACGCAGGGTTATCCCACAGATGTGGATACCATAGTCAGCCCTGCTGGCTATGGCCAGAATACCTACATTGAAACCAGCAAACCCATCGTGGTTGTTACCGGACCAGGACCGGGAAGCGGAAAACTGGCTACGTGTCTTTCCCAGTTATACCACGACCATCGTCGGGGTCTCAGGTCAGGCTATGCTAAATTTGAGACCTTCCCGATATGGAATCTTCCTTTGAAACACCCGGTTAACATTGCTTATGAGGCAGCTACTGCTGACCTTCAGGATTTCAATATGATTGACCCGTACCACCTGAGTGCCTATCAGAAAAGCGCGGTTAATTATAACCGTGATGTAGAAATTTTTCCTGTCATCCAGAGAATCATGAAAAGGATTATGGGAGATAGTATGCCTTATAAGTCACCCACTGATATGGGAGTCAACCAGGCTGGTTTTGCCATTATAGATGACCAGGTTGTCCAGGAAGCAGCCCGTCAGGAAATTATCAGACGTTTCTTTCGTTATCAGCTGGAACAACTCCTGGGACTGGAGAAGAAAGAGACTGTACAACGAGTAATCCTTCTCATGGAAGAAGCAGGTGTTAGTCCTGAAGGAAGAAAAGTGGTCACACCAGCCAGAATTGCTGCTCAGAAAGCCAGCCAGAAAGTTCCAGGACAAATTACCAGTGGGGCAGCGTTAGAACTACCTGATGGTTCTATTGTTACCGGGAAAAATTCTTCTCTCATGACAGCTGCTTCCAGTCTTATCCTTAATGGGATTAAACAACTGGCAGAAATACCTGACAAAATCCACCTTCTGGCACCGAATGTCATTCAACATATTCGCAATCTAAAAAAAGACATTCTTGGTCTCAAACACGAAATTCTGGACCTGGAGGAAACATTGATTGCACTTTCCATCTCCGCTGCCACCAATCCCACGGCTGAATTAGCCATGGCTAAACTGGGTGAACTGGCTGGATGCGAGGTTCATCTTACTCATGTACCTGCACCAGGAGACGAGATTGGTTTACGGCGAATGAAGGTAAATCTGACTGTGGACCCGGTTTTCCCTTCCCAGGACCTTTATCTCGGGTAAAAAAATTCAGTCCCTTAAAATTTTCCAGTCAATTAATTCCGAGGTGTAAACAATTCTTCCTTCTCTTCTGGATTTCTCTGCTGCCTGAGCAATCACCACACTGTAAATACCTTCCCTGACTGAAGGAAAGGAGAAAGAATCCGGGTCCTGCCAGGAAAGAAGTAATGATTCCAGCATATTAGCGTCAGCCCCGCCATGTCCACCTTCTCCTCTTGTGAGCATGTGGGTAATCTGGTCTCTTTTCCACCTGGGATAAAGTACAATTTTGTTCTCACTTAAATCAGCATCCAGGTGCCCGTGGGTACCAACTACGGTGTAACGTCTGGTAGACACAGGTGTGAAAAAACATTCCCAGTGGAAAATCCGGCTTCCGTTTTCGTATTCTACGAGAACAAAACCGTTATCATGGGTATCTTTTTCTGACAGGTAGAGACAGGTATCCGGGTAGTAGTGGTCATTTTCCGCCACTTTCTCGGTATAAAGTGGTGACTGTATCTTACTGGCATCAGGACATAACAACCGGGCTTCACACGCGCGGCAATAGGGACCTATTTTTTTTCCGCCAGGAGCAAAGGGTATGCCCTGCGGATGGAAAATGTCCACTCCAGCCATGGCTACCACCCTTAACGGTCTGGCCATATTCAGATACCAGTTAATGATGTCAAAATCATGACAGCCCTTATGACAGAAAAGACCACCGCTGTATTTATAAAAGCGGTTCCAGCGTCCCATATATGTTTTCCCGCCTTCGTAAAAGTCAGCGTTGGTAATGTTGATTATTCGCCCCACTGCTCCCTTCTCCAAGATTTCCTTGATGCGACGACAGACCGGGTCATACCGCAAATTGAAACCAAGAAACAGCCGACGACCTGTCTCCTTCATGGTTTGATAAACTTTAAGACAGTCCTCTGTTTTTGTAGCCAGGGGTTTGTCCACAAACACATCTTTACCTGCTTTCATCAGACTGACAGCAATTTCCGCATGGGTAAAATCAGGTGTGGTTACGATAGCCAGGTCAATATCCTTTGTCAGTAACTGATGGTAGTCCTTGTACTGAGGTACCAGACAACCGGTTTTCTCCTTAAGAAAATCTGCCACTACCTGACAACGAGCCCCATTAACATCACAAAGCGCCACCAGTTGTACTTCTTTTTTCTGGCTCAGTGGCAAGACAAAGCCATGAAAACCGCGACCTCCGGTTCCAATAACAGCTATCTTTACCATTCTTTACCTCCAGCTAATTAAAAAATCAGTTTCCAGGCAGCCGCTGCTGCCACTATCTGGATAACAACGCTAAATGTTTTCTCCGGAATTTTTCTCAGGACAAAAATTCCTAAAAATGCTCCCAGGGTAATGGCTGGTAAAACTAAAAGATTAAGCTTCAAAGATTCTAAGGTAATGAAGCCAAGGTTGGTGCTGAAAGGAACCTTAAACCAGTTGAGAAGAAAAAAGTACCAGGCAGCAGTCCCGACAAATTCTATCTTGGGAAGCCTCATAGCCAGGAGATAAATAATCAGGATTGGACCGGCTGCATTAGCCATCATCGTGGTAATACCGGCAAGCAGCCCCACTCCAGCTGCAAACCACCAGTAATCAGGAATCCTGGCTTCTTCCCTCTGGCTCTTCTGGTACCACCAGTTAAGAACAAGGAGTACCAAAATCACTGTCCCGATTACCCTTGATAACCGCAGGTCGTCCAGCCAGATACGACCGCCTGGTGCCAGACGCAAAATCATATAGCCAAGGATAATCCCGGTAGCTGCCCAGGGTAAAAGTCTGATGAGATGAACCCACGATGCCTTCCGGCGATAGTAAATTACAGCAAAGAAATCTCCAAAAATGAGCATCGGAAGGACTACACCGGTGGAAGCCCTTGCGGGGATAACCATAGCGACTAAAGGGATAGCAGCAAAACCTGCTCCGGGAATGCCAGTCTTGGAAAGACCGATGAGAAGCCCGCTTATCAACAAAAGCAACCACCCCCAGAAAGAGATTTCTGCGACCATGTTTGAAGCAGAGAAATATTAGAGTAAGGAAATTACCTGCCTGAGAGCATCCTCATCACTGCCAACAGGGAAAAACTCCAGCCCGAGATAACGTGTGTATGGCAACCGGTTGATTACAGAAAAAATAACCCGGTAGTCAAGTTCTCCCCCAACAAGTTCACCTCTACCGGGTACCCCGGCAGCATGGAAATGCCCGATGAAAGGCAAATACCTCTCTATCTTTGCCAGAATGTTACCCTCTGTAATCTGCTGATGGTAGATATCAAAAAGTATCTTCAAAGCCGGGGAATTAACTTCTTCCAGGATATCCACTGCCTCACCCACCCTTGTCAGCCAGTAGCCAGGATGGTTAACAACCGGGTTCAGAGGTTCCAGAACTAAAGTGATACCGTTACCAGCAGCCACTGCCGACATTGCCCGCAGTTTTCTCACTACCCGTCTTCTTGTCTGTTCAAAACTTTCACCAGCCACTACATTTCCTGTAGTCACAATCAAAGTAGAACATCCAAGTTTCTTAGCCACAGAGGCTGAGTTTACCACGCCTTCCACCAGCAATTTCTCGTTACCTTCCGTGGTAAGAGCAAAGTTTGGCTCAATACACATAGCAGCCAGAACAAGCTGTGTTTCTTCCTTAGCTGCGATTATCTCCTGAAGATTTTTATTCTGCCAGGACCAGAATTCAAAAGCAGGAAACCCGAGTTTTTTCACCTGCCTGATTTTTTCTGCAAGGGGCATCCCCTTCCAGAATGCTTCCACACAAACAGATAATTTGACCATTTTTCCTTCCTGGGTTAGTCAGTATAACACTATCAGGAAGAAAAGACAAAACAAAGGAGAAAAATGGATTTCCTCAATCTGGTCAAAGAAAGACGCAGTGTCAGAAACTATCTAAGCACGCCAGTGCCAAGACAACTGCTGGAACGTTGCTTTGAAGCAGCCAGATTAGCACCATCAGCTTGTAATCAGCAACCCTGGTACTTTATCGCTGTGGAAAGTCCTTCCTTACGGCAAAAACTGGGTAAGGCTGCTTTTTCAGGTATCTATTCCCTGAATCAGTTTGCACTGACTGCTCCGGTTCTGGTGGTAGTGGTGGCAAAAGCATCTAAAGCTTTGCCAGAAGTGGCGGGATTTTTACGAAATACACCGTACTACCTGATAGATGTGGCTATTGCCTGCCAACATTTTGTTCTTGCTGCTACTGAGGAAGGACTGGGTAGTTGCTGGCTGGGATGGTTTAACGAAAAGGCTGTAAAAAAGGTACTGGGGCTAAAGTGGAGTGAGCATGTGCCTGCAATGATAAGTGTCGGCTATGCCCGGGAAAAAGAAAGCACTGTCGCGTGGAGAAAAAAACTGGAAGAAATAAGAATCTATAAGTGAGGTCAGTAGTTTCTCATAGAAACAGCGGTCTCCACAAAAATTCTGTAGTTTGTCTCCACACGCTCCGGGAGTCTGGACCAGGTCGTAGGAGAAGATGTTGGACAGAGAATAAACTTACCACCAGGTTTGCCCTGTCTGACAGTATCTTCCACCAGTTGTTTCATTTCTTCCGGTTTCAGACAATCAAAAGCACCATCTTCTACATTGCCCTCCAATGTCATTCTGCCAGCACATCTGGCTTTAGCCTGGCTCAGTGTAATCTTACTTACCGGGGGAGGTTCAATGGGATTAAGACAATCAACTCCCAAATCTATAAATCCTTCCAGAACTTCAGACATATCCCCGTGGCAGTGCACCCAGACTACCTTTCCTGCCTGGTGAATTAGATCAGCTATCTTTCTGTCATAGGCGACCACAAATTCCTGAAAATCCCTCACTGAAGCCAGCGGTGGTATACACAACTCCGGACCAACCCAGCCGTAAGCGTCACCCAGATTATTACTTAAATAGTGTTTTACCAGTCTTTCCAGAAACTCAAAAGAACGGTTAATCATCAGATGCAGCAACGCTCGGTAGTCATAAAGCCAGTAACCAAATGTTTCTGAGCCCATCAATCTCTGAATGGAGTACATAGCTTCATCAATTCCTACCATTAAAAGAGCTCTTTCTCCAGTTTTTTTCTTCAGCTCCCAGTAAGAATCTAACTTCGGTAACTGTGTCTGCGGGGGAAGGGAAAGATATTTTTCTGCATCCTGGGGAGTTTCAATCAAATATTTCACACAGCGACCCGGAGAGCCATCAAGGAAAGAGCAAAAAACCTCTGTGAGCAGACCTTTAGGTGTCTCCCAGATTATTTTCACTTCCTGCTGGCCGTTTCTCACCGGTCCTTTTTCTACTTTTCTTTTTACTGAAGATGGCGGCCATTCGTCAGAGCCCGGACCCCAATCCCGGATTATTTCCAAATCATATTTTTCTATTAACTGGTACAAAACCTTCCAGTCATCCCGGGGATTTAAAGGGTCCACTCCCCAGAGCCTGATGGGCATCCGGTCAGTTTCCTGCCTTTTGAAAACACGAAGAAGTCTCTCCCGACATGTCATAAATCTTCCTTTTAAAGGAGAAATATAACACAGATAAGCTACTTTGACAAAGTATCGTTTTGGTGGTAAAAACTATAGGCTATTTTTTAAAAAACAGGAGGAAAAAATGGCAAAATTGGCAAGTCCAGAAGATATAAAGGTGGCTACTATAGGTTACGGTGGAGCCTTCAACATGGGGAAATATCATCTGGAGCTCTGTAAGCACGCAGGAATGAAACCTGTGGCAGTGGCTGAGATTGATGCTCAGCGACTGGAACAGGCCAGGAAAGATTTTCCCGGAATTGAAACTTATTCTTCAGCCAGTCTGATGCTGAAAAAATCTTCAGCAAACCTGGTTATCATCATTACTCCACATAATACTCATGCGCGGCTGGCATTACAGTGTCTGAAGGCTGGCAGGCACGTGGTAGTGGAAAAACCTATGGCTATCACGACAGCAGAGTGCGATGCGATGATAGAAACAGCTCACCGCAAAAATCTCCTTCTTTCTACTTTCCACAACCGACACTGGGATGGGTGTATTATGGAAGCGGTGAGAAGAATTAAGTCTGGGGTTATCGGTGAAGTCTTCCGTATTGAGGCTCACATGGGAGGATATAGCCAGCCTAAAGACTGGTGGCGTTCCTCCAGAACTATTTCTGGTGGCATCCTTTACGACTGGGGTGTGCACCTGCTGGAATACAGCCTGCAGATTATTCAGTCCGAAATTAAAGAAGTCACCGGTTTTGCCAAAACTGGCTACTGGGCAAATTTTACTTCCTGGGGTAAGGATACTATTGAAGATGAAGGTTTTGCGGTCGTCAGGTTTGCCAATGGAGCCTGGTTAACACTGATGATCAGTCAACTGGATTCCAACCCCAAAAAAGGACAGCTGGAAATTACCGGCACCAAAGGTACCTACATTATGAGTGGTGGAGAATATGAGATTATTACTCACCGGGGAGCAGAAACCTGCATTACCAGAGGACCCAATCCCCCTTCGGAACACTGGCACTATTACCAGAATATTGCCAGCCATCTGACCAAGGATGAACCGCTTGTTATCACACCAGAGTGGTCAAGACGGCCAATCCACATTCTGGACCTTGCCTGCCGTAGTGCCAGGCTGGGAAAAAGTCTAAAAGCAAAGTATCACTGATTCTTTACTTCTGAAAGAAAACTATAATCTACCGGAACCTTTTCTCCGGTACGGAGAGAAGTTTCACAGGCAAATACTACTGCCATGGACCTGGCGCTGTCTGTAGCACTCATAAATGGTGGCTTACTTTCTTTTAGCCTTCTCACAAAATCAAGGAAAAAACCAGGCGTATCATGGTGGAGAAGATAATTCGGCAGACCCTGATAGGATTCTGTTTGCTTTAACCTGGTGTTCCCGCTTTTTCCAGCAAAGTAGACCACCTGGATGAAAGCCCGCCAGAAGTCTGCTCTTAAACCACCTTCTGAACCCACTATCTTTATTCCATACTCATGACCTAAATCAGGTTCCATGCCTGGCACTTCTACCGGGTAGACTCCGAGATGTTGAATGGTGGTTAACTGAGCCAGCTTTCCTCCCGGGAAAAAACAGAGAGTACAGGCTGGTTCGCGGTAACCGCGATGCCAGCCATCCGGGCCTCTCAGGTTGGGAGCCGGCACAGCCAGAACTGATTCTACCTCGCAGTTCATATAATAGCGGAAAAGGTCCAGACGATGACATCCTTCCTCTATAAAATAACCGCCTACCTTGTCCGGGTCAGCCCGCCAGTCTCCTTGCTTTTTCACAAATCCCGTCCCCCCACAGTTATGAACAAAATGGATATTCAGCACCTCACCCAGTTCCCCTGAGACAATGATTTCCTTAATTCTTCTGGACATCAAGGAATACCGCATTTCAAAGTTCACCTGAAAAATCTTGCCTGTTTTCTCCTGGGCTTTAAGAATGCTAAGTACTTCTTCTTTATTCATACCCATCGGTTTTTCCGAAAAAACATGTTTGCCTTTTTCCAGACAGGAAACTGCCACCCGGGCGTGGACAAAGTTGGGAGTGGAATTGACGACCAGGTCAGGTTCCTCACTGGCAAGAAGCTGTTGGTAATCCTGGTAGACAGGGACGGAAATCTGTTCTTTAAGTTTTTGCCTTTTCTCCTCTGAAACTTCAGCTACAGCCACCAGTTCTGTTTCTTCGCTGTTCAGTACTGTCCGTATTATTCCGGAACCTGCCCCTCCTGCTCCTACCACAGCCACCTTTACTTTTTTCTCCATCCTGTTTCTCCTTTCCTTTTCTCCTGACAGCTGACTTCCCAGCAGCTTTTAACCCTTCTTCTTAAAGCCTTCTTCCAGTAATCCACGCTTAATCTTACCTGGTCTAAAGCCTTCTCATCCCCGGGCTCAAAAACAGGAACAAAAATCTCCACCAGAAGTGTCATCTGCGGGACACCACTGGCTTCAATTGCTCTTAAAACTTTATCCGCACGGATTTTTCCGCGGCGGTTATAACTAAAGGTAAAAGGCCAGTGCCGGCTGGCAATCCCATCAGTCTGGTGCAAATGGATAGCTTTTGCCCAGCAAGAACAACTCCTCAGCCATTCATAAGGATTCTTTTCTCTTCTCTCTTCACCTGTGCTGGCAAGATGATGGCCAACATCAAGACAGAGGCGAACCGGCAGGCAGGCTTTCTCGTTTAATTTTTCCATCATTTCCAGGCTTTCTCTGATAGTACAGGGCGGCTCCCTTCTCACAGACATTGGTTCTATCAGCAGAAATTCCAATCTTTGCCTGGCTGCTTCTTCTGAAAGCTGACACCAAAGGTCCAGGGCTTCCTGTATTCTTTTTTTCCGTATTGCTAAATCCTTGCTTTCGCTTAAAGACAAAGCACCGGTAAATCCCCCTGCCCCGGCAGCCCCAATTTCCCCAGCAAAACAAACTGCGGCTTTAAACCATTTCAGAGAATACTCCCGCCATTCCCTATCCGGATGATAAAGAAAACTGTTATCATGATGGCCAGAACCGGTAAAAACGCTATGAATGGTAACCCTGTATCTTTCCATTGCTTTCCTGATTTCCTGAATTTGCTTCCGGCGATATACCCGCGGCCAATCAGCCTGGAAATTATCCAGAGAGTACTGCAGACAATCAAGATTGAGTTTTTCCCTGACAAGCCTGAATTTTTCAGAAGGGGAAGGCCATCTGGTAGTCATGAAATAAGTGTTTACGCCCAGAGTGTAATCTGTCATTTTTACCTCTTTTTTAAGAATTAGAAATCTGGCAACAATTTTCGCCTTTCGTTTCCCCTGTGTCAAGGTGCTTTCTTGCCTGAAACACCTTTCTGATGCCAAAATATATAGGGTAATTTTACAGGAGGTTACCATGCCATTCTGGGGATGGGGCAAACCGGACATAGAAAAACTTATTGCCACAAAAGATGTCAACGGACTTATGAGAGCCCTCGGGTATAAAAAAGACCCTTATATCCGGAAAAAGGCAGCCGAAGAACTTGGCAGGCTGAAAGAAAAAAAAGCCCTGGACGCTATTGGCCAGTGTCTTCAGGACAGTGATTTTTCCGTGCGGGTAAAGGCTGCGGAAGCGCTGGGTCGGATTGGTGGACCAGAGGCTCTGAAGTATTTGCTGACAGCTATCCATGACACAGAAGAAAAAGTTCGTTTCCAGGTTGTGGAAGCATTAGGCCGCATTGGTGGACCGGGTGCTATCTCTGCCATTATTGATGCCCTTTCTGACAGAGAAGAAGCTATCCGTGGTGTAGCAGCGGAAGCCGCAGGAAAATTAGCAGAGCCAGCAGCCATCCCCCACCTGATAAAAACCCTTGGCGACCGTAAAGCAGGGGTAAGACTGAAAGCCAGCGAGGCTTTAGCTGCCATTGGCCAGCTGGCTTTTGAACCACTTCTTAAGACCCTGAAGAATACTTCCTCACCAGAGTGCCGCTGGGCTTCCATTTATGCTCTCGGACTCCTGCGCAATCCAGCTGCTGTAGAAACAGTGATGAGTTTTGCTTCTGACAGCAACCCTGAAGTCCGGGAAGCTGTCATGGAAGCCCTGGGACGTATTGGTGAGAAAAAAAGTGTGGATACCCTTATCCAGGCTCTAAATGATCCGGAATGGCCGGTCCGCAAAAAAGCAGCCGACGGTCTTGCCCGGATCGGTGAGCCTAAGGCTCTACCTTTCCTGGAAGAAGCCCTGCGCAAGGAAAAATCAAAAGACGTGGAACACACAATGCGCCGGGCTATAGAAATACTGAAATAAATTATGCTGGAAAAAATTGAGACAGAACCCCAGCTGGAAGAAGTTCTCAGTGAGTCAGATGAAAAGGTCATCAAAACAATCTCTGAGATTTCCGGGGATATTCTTCTTCTGGGAGTCAGTGGAAAGATTGGCCCTTCCCTGGCGAGACTTCTTGTAAAATCCTGCCAGATAGCCGGTTGCAGAAAAAGAATTATCGGTGTAGCCCGTTTCAGCCAGCCTGCAATACGGGATTTTTTACAAAAATCCGGGGTGGAAACTATTACCTGTAACCTTCTGGAAAAAGAGCAGGTAAGAAAACTACCTCGGGTGGAAAATATCATTTACTTAGCCGGTATGAAATTTGGAACAACTGAAAATCAGCCACTGACCTGGGCAATGAATGTTTATCTACCAGCTCTGGTAGCCGACCATTTCCGGAACTCCAGAATAGTTGCCTTCTCCACAGGCAATGTCTACCCGCTGGTTCCTGTCTCTTCTGGTGGCTGTAAGGAAACTGACCCGGTAGGTCCTGTTGGTGAATATGCCCAGTCCTGCCTGGGAAGAGAAAGAATTCTCCAGTATTTTTCCTGGAAATATGGACTGGCTGGCTGCCTTATCCGGCTTAATTATGCTGTGGAATTACGTTACGGAGTGCTGGTAGATATAGCATTGAAGGTTAACCAGGGCCAGGCTATTCCTCTGACCACAGGCTATTTCAATGTTATCTGGCAGGGTGATGTCAACAGGGCAACTGTCCAGTGTCTGCGTCTTTGTCAATCACCGCTAAAGATTATCAATCTCACGGGACCGGAAATAGTTTCTGTACGCCAGGTAGCAATCCGCTTTGGAGAACTTTTGGGGAAAAAACCCGTTTTCCAGGGTAAAGAGGCAGAAACAGCATTACTTGCTGATGCCAGCATGGCTATTTCCTTATTTGGATTACCACAGGTGACAGTAGAAAAGATGATTTACTGGATAGCTGCCTGGATTTCCTCTGGTGGCAGAATTTATAATAAACCCACTCATTTTGAAATCAGAGATGGAAACTTTTAACAGAGGAGAATCAATGACCTGGACACAAGCTGATAATTTCAAAAAAATTTTCTCCTGCAGGCACTTTTCTGCAGATAGGAAAAAGCATTCTTTTTATCGCCTGTTTTTTTGTTTTTTCCGTTGGCGTCAGCAGCCAGCCTTCAGCCACAATGCTTGCTGCAAAAAATCTAACTGTCACTGAATCCTTCCGCAATAGAATCAGAGTGCTTTATCTGGCAAAAGGCGCTATGCACCAGCATTATTATGTTCTCAATTTCTTAGAAAGACATACCAATCTCCGTTTCATCTACCAGAGAGATTGCAACCCGGAACTTTCTGGTGATGATGAATCAGCTGCTATCACTGATGGAATCCTCTGGGATGATGCTTCCTTTCCTGCAAAGCTGAAAGAAAGAACAGAACGACTGAAAAACTATCTTTTAAGAAGACAGTTTGATTTCATTATCATGGAAAGCAGGAAGTTTCCACCGGAGATAGAAAAACTCCTGGTAGACTATGTAAGCAGTGGCGGCACCCTTGTGTGGCTGGGGGGCCACGGTAGAAGAGGGTTTACTCTCCAGACTCTGCCCGTTTGTCTCCAGAAAGTCAGCCGCCGGGAAACAAAAAGAGCAGTCAGTGGAAATCCTTGAACCTGGTTACCCTGTTTTCAGAAGTTTACCAGTTGAAGACATGCTAAAGAATCTCAGGCACAGCCCGGTGGAATTCAAAAAGGAAGTTATACCTTTCATCCAGACCCGGCCTGACCGCTACGCTGTCTGGGGTCTGCTGAAAGTGGAAAAAGGTTTTGTCTGGGGGTGCTCTTTTTTCCCCCTTAATTCCCTGCCAGCATCAACTTGACAGGGAAACAGGTTTTGATAGTGACCTGCTCTGGGCTCACTTCTGGGAACAAACAGGACGGCTCTGGAAAAAATCTCCCTGTGTTTGCCAGCTGCGTATCACAACTTTCTCCCTGCAGCATAGTGGTGGACAAGATCTTTTCACTCAATCGTTACTTGTAAAGCCACAAACGAAAAAAATCTCTCTTCCTTTCACGGTACCAGCCTGGGCACCTACAGGGACATATCTGGTGAAGGTAACTGCCTATTCTGGGGAAGAAGTAAGCCGGGCTTACAACCTGATAAAAATCAATGGTGCTGTCTCAGTAGAACTTACACCAGACCAGTATGGAATCAGTCCTGACCAGGAGATAACCTTTAGCTCCACAATCCTGTCTCAGAAGGACCATCTTCTGAAAGCCCACTGGTTTATTCTCAACCCATTTGGCCGCCTGGTCGCTATCAGGAACAGCCAGTGGCTGTTTTCCCTGAGACAAAAAACACTCTGACTTTCACCTGGAAAATGCAGGACTACGGTACAGAAGGCTGGGCATTTCGCACTGTCTTCCTCCTTGTTGATAATGCCGGGAAAAAATGGGCAGAGAAAGACTGCTGGTTCTGGCGTTACCAGCCCTGGACAATGAGAGAAAAATTTCTTTTCAGTAACTACTGGGCTGGCACCTCCGGAGTTCCTGCCAGGATGATGCCACTTTTTGTTAGATATCATAAAAGTGTTGGTAAAGAAACATCTTTCCACCGGCCAGACAGTAATCCTTCTCGGAGAAGACCTGGGTATTGACCCTGTAAGTCAACTTCCTCTGGAAACGCTGGTAGAAGCGAAGATGACCCCTCAGTGGACGCGGCAGCCGGAGGTAAATTACCACGTGGTTTTAGTGCCAATATTCTTCCTGTCTTAGAACAGGTGACCGGGATAAAAAATCTTTACCCCAGGTTAAAAAAGGAAGGCTGTCTTCTTCTCCCTGTAGGCAAAGGTATGATTTATCTGGATTTAACCTCCTTTGATGAAGCTGGTCAGGAAGACGCACTTTCTTGCTCCATCACCACCGCTGGCTGCAAAACTTACCTCAGGTTCTGAAAAAATGATAAAATAAATGCATGAGAAGCTTCTGCCTCCTTTTCTTCTTATTCAGTTTCACTGTAGTAGCCGTGGATATTAAAAAACTTCCTGAGGAAGAACAGTCTTTAGCCAACACAGTTGACCCCTGGGGTCTGGCCTTCAGTGACCAGCTGGCTCGTTTTACTTCTTATTTTGAAAGTTATCCTGAAGCAGAATTTCTGGTGGGTGTCACTCATAATCTGGTTAAACTCTGGCCAAATAAGTATTGGTTCCGCGGTATGGTCTTAGGACCCGGAAAAGTCCACCAGACTGCCAGGCTCTGGGCTGTACCTGATTCTACTATCAGTTTTCAGGTGGTTATCCTTCCGCGTACAGGCGCTCAGCAGCTGCGGTATCGGGTAGTAGCCACTGCTGGTGTACCTGTGTCTGTCTTCAAACAGATATTCGTTACCCTGGACAACCCCCCTTATCCCCGGTTCCAGAGCCAGCAATGGCCCGACCCTCTTCTGTTAGAAAACTCCTGCGAACTTTCTGGTATACAGGCTGGTGTCTTCCTCATAGAGTTAAAAATCCCGGCTGGAGAAACAAGACCACGACTTACCTGCGATATACGGGTCTCCGCAGACCGGGGACAACCGGTCAGGTTTTCCGTACCTGTGGAAGTAGTGCAACTAAGGATACAACCCAAGGATTTCCCTCTGGTGGCCTGGTTCTCCCGGGAAAGACTCTCGGAAGTTCAATTTCAGGAGATGTGCAGCCTTGCTCTGGAACACCATCTACAAGTTTTCTGTCAGGAATATCTTGCCAGTCTCTGGGTTCAACCGGAAAAGTTTGAACAGTTCATCCGTTTCCTGATGTCTAAAGGACAGCGCTACTTCCAGATACATAGGGTTGACCAGGCACTTTATGACTTTTTGAAAGAGAGAAACTGGCTTTCTTACTTTCTGGTTTACAGCAATGTTGATGAACCTTCTGAAGAAGCTTTTGTTAACAAGAACATCCCCTTCGCGGAGGAGTTTCGTCGCCAGTTTCCTGGACTGCGCATCTTTCTGGCTTCTGAGTATCATCCTCAGATGGAAAGAGGTTGTGACATCTGGCTCACAGACCTGTCCAGCAGCCGGTATGACCCGAGCAACTTTGAATTACCGGAAAAACCGCTTTTGTGGCATTATTACTGCCATCTGCCCATTAATTTCCAAATGCGGGCACCACTGGTACAGGCCCCTAATATGTTGATTGATAACCCTGCCCTGGAACACAGGATTGCCCTGTGGATGTCCTGGTACTTTCGTGCAAAGGGTGTATTAATCTGGGCGGGTAACCGGGAATGGAATACTCTCAAAGATTTCTGGCAGACTGGGAATTTTAATGTCCAGCCTTACAAATATCCTTATGGTGGTTTCCACCACGGGAATGGTTTTCTTGTTTATCCGCCAGTTACCCCGGAAGGACAGGTTTTGCCATCACTTCGGCTGAAAATACTGCGCGATGGTATGGAAGATATTGCCATCCTTACAGCAATTGAAAAAAACTATGCAAGACAGTTTAAGGATACCCTTTCACCGGTGCCTAACGTTTTTGTCCACCCTCACTACTATGACCATCTCCCGGAAAAACTCCTGCAACACCGTGATTACCTTCTGTCACAGCTGAGAAAGTTAGGCCTGTAGGAAAAAAATGAAGAAAAAATATCTCCTGGTAGTGTTAAATTTCTTGCTCCTTACTCTTACCGGCTGTGTAAGTTTGAACCTGTCCCGGCCGACAGGGGAAGAAGTTGCAATTTTTCTTGAAA
>Ga0272448_1004201_pt1 | contig 16571 bp, 12 predicted proteins | sample YNPCB0191_FD_202220 | JGI IMG/M metagenome (GOLD analysis project Ga0272448, IMG submission 202220) | Hot spring sediment microbial communities from Yellowstone National Park, WY, United States - YNP-CB-019-1 | ecosystem: Environmental > Aquatic > Thermal springs > Hot (42-90C) > Sediment...
TGGGATATCTCCTGTGGTACGGCGCAACCTCGCTCAACCTGGACTTTTTCACGAATGTGCCGGCTCCCGTGGGCGAGACAGGCGGAGGCGTTGCCAATGCGATCGTGGGGTCATTGAGCATCATTCTGATCGCAGCCTCTTTTGGCGTCCCGATAGGGGTCCTCGGCGCTGTCTACATGGTCGAATACGGAAAACCAGAGTACAACTTCTCAGTACGCTATGCCGCCGACCTGCTCAACGGGATCCCGTCGATCGTCATCGGCATATTCGCCTATACGGTCATCGTCCTGCGCACCAAGCATTTCTCTGCATGGGCAGGTGGATTCGCCCTTGGCATCATGATCATCCCCACCACACTGCGAAGCACGGAAGAGTTCCTGCTCCTCGTCCCTTCCCACTTGCGCGAAGCCGCGTATGCATTGGGGGCGCCGAAGTGGAAGGTCATCCTCACTGTGGTCCTTCCGGCCGCAAGGCGGGGGATCCTGACCGGCGTGATGCTCTCCATCGCTCGAATCGCCGGTGAGACCGCGCCCCTTCTGTTCACCTCGTTCAACAACAGGTTCTGGGCCCGCAGTCTGAACGAGCCGACGGCCTCCCTCCCTGTGATGATCTATACGTACGCCGTCAGCCCTTACGACGACTGGCACCGCCAGGCATGGGCGGCAGGCTTCACGTTGCTTTTGGGTGTCCTTTTGGTAAATATCGTGGTCCGGGTGGCGTTGAGGCCCGGTTATCGGGCCAGGTGAGCGGGAGCGCAGCGAAGGCAGGGTGTGACGTGAAAGGCAGCAACCCGGTCAAAATAGAGGTCAAGAACCTCGATTTCTTTTACGGTCGCAGCCAGGCGTTGTTCGACATAACGCTGCACATCCCTCCCCGGGCGGTGACTGCGCTCATCGGGCCTTCCGGGTGCGGCAAATCGACGTTTCTGAGGACACTCAACCGCATGAACGATCTTATCCCCGGCGCCAGACTCACAGGGAGCGTTCTCATCGATGGTGAAGATATTTACCGAAACGGCTATGATGTAGTAAGGCTTCGAAAGAAGGTGGGCATGGTGTTCCAGAAGCCGAACCCGTTCCCCAAATCGATCTTCGACAACGTGGCCTACGGCCCTCGGATCCACCACGTGCGAAGCAAGGACCGGCTCCAGGAAATCGTCGAGAAAAGCCTCAAGGCCGCTGCCCTCTGGGAGGAGGTCAAGGATCGCCTTCGGGACTCTGCCCTGGAGCTCTCCGGCGGCGAACAGCAGCGGCTGTGCATCGCCAGGGCCCTTGCGGTAGAGCCGGAGATCCTCCTCATGGACGAGCCTGCATCTTCCCTGGACCCGATCGCCACGGCAAAGATCGAGGAACTGGTCGCCGAGCTCAAGAAGACATACACGATCGTCATCGTCACTCACAACATGCAGCAGGCAGCCCGGGTATCGGACATGACCGCCTTTTTCCATCTGGGCCGGCTCGTCGAGTACCAGGAGACCGACCTCCTTTTCACGCGACCTCTGAGGAGAGAGACAGAGGATTACATAACAGGGAAATTCGGGTGAACATCCCGCCGGCCCGTGCCGGCAGTCCTTTCGCGGACACGGGGACCGAGGCCGCGCCAAGGAGAGACCCATGGAGTTCACAGCCAAGCCCGGCGATCACTACCATCGAGAGATCAAGGACATGCAGGCGGCCATCCTCAGGCTGGGAGCGATGGTGGAGCGGAACATCTCCTTGGCGCTCGAGGCCCTGAAACAGAGGCACTCGGAACTGGCCAAACAGGTAATCGAGGGCGACAAGGACATAGATCAGTTCGAGATCGAGGTGGAGGAGGAGTGCATTCGTCTCATCGCGCTGCATCAGCCCGTGGCCAAGGATCTGCGCATCATCACGACAGGGATCATGATCGTCCACGAACTGGAGCGCATGGGAGACCTCGGTGTGAATATCGCCGAACGAACGCTCGAGCTGGCCGCAGAGCCGCACCTCAAGCCCCTGATCGATATCCCGGCAATGGCCGATCATGCCCAGGAGATGCTCAGGAGAAGTCTCGACGCGTATCTCAAGGAAGACGTGGCGCTCGCCCTGGAGGTCTGCGAGTCGGACGACGCCCTGGACACGCTCAACAGCCGCGTTTTCTCTGAACTCATAACGTACATGGTCGCAGACCCTCGGACCATAGACCGGGCGACGCGCCTCATCCTCATTGCGCGCTACCTGGAACGTCTCGGGGATCACGCCACCAACATCGCAGAGATGGTGGTCTTCATGGTCGAGGGGCGGAATATACGCCACGCGAAAAAACTGGGGAAGATCCCGTGAAGGCACCCGGGTGGGGCACTTCGCGGGTATACCGGCGGGGAGAGGCCGGGCGATGAAGACGGTCCTCGTGATAGAGGACGAGGCTGCGGTCAGGGACTTGATCTGTCACCATCTTGCAAGGGAGGGCTTCCGGCCGCAGGGGTGCCGTGACGCCGAAAGCGCCTACCGGTTGTTGCAGGGAGACCTCCCTGACGCGATCGTTCTCGACTTGATGCTGCCCGGCATGCAAGGGCTCGAGTTCTGCAGGATGCTCAGGGCCAAGGAGCGTACTGCCGGGATCCCGGTCATCATCGTTACGGCGAAGGAGGACGAACTCGACAAGCTGCTCGGGTTCGAACTCGGTGCCGATGATTACCTCACAAAGCCTTTCAGCCCCAGGGAACTCGTCGCACGCCTCCGGGCAGTGCTCAGGAGGAGCTCGGGGGCCGGCTCCAGTCTTCACCCCCGGTGTTTCGAAAGGGACGGTCTCTTTGTCGATTTCGCAGGCCATCAGGTCAAGGTGAGAGGGAAAGAGGTGAGACTGACCGCCACGGAGTTCCGGCTCCTCAGGCACTTCATCTCGCACCCGGAGATCGTCTTTTCGAGGGACGAGCTTCTCGACGCCGTCTGGGGGCCGCAGACATTCGTCCTGCCACGCACCGTCGACGTGCACATACAACGGTTGCGATCGCTCATAGAGGAAGACCCGAGCAGGCCCGCGTTCATTGTCACTGTGCGCGGGGCGGGATACAAGTTTCGATCGGGATCGCAGTGATTCTATGAGGAGACTCTCTGTACGCTTCCTCGTCTCGTACTTGCTCGTGGTCGGTGCCGTCGCAGGCGTCTCTTCGGTCTACCTTCACTATCGCCTGAAAGCATATTTTCTCCAGATCGCCACAGAGGATCTCTACCGCACGGCCAGCATGGTGAGTGCCGTCCTGGAAGAGGTCCCGGTACCGGCCGGGTCCATGGATGAACTCTGCAGGCGGATGAAGCGCGTCTCGGGCAGCCGCGTGACGCTGATCCGCCGGGACGGCAGCGTGGCGGGTGATTCGGATGTCCCCTCCTCGTCCATGGAGAACCACCTCTACCGGGCCGAGATCCAGAAGGCGCTCCAGGACGGCCAGGGTTCCAGCATACGAAAGAGCACGACGTTGGGGTTCCCTATGCTCTACTGCGCCGTCTGCCTCGAGGGTGCGGGACACCCGTACATCGTTCGGCTCTCTGTGCCCATGAGCCGGATAGCTTCCCATCTGGGCACTATCGGCTCCAGGCTCCTCGAGGGGGCCGCGGTCGGGCTCTTTATCGTTTTCCCGCTGCTGTACGTGGACTCGCGAAGCCTCAGCCGCAGGATCGGCAGGCTCAGGGGGTTTCTCAAGGACGCCTTTTACGGGCCTACGTCCCGGCGGCTTTACGTGGGTCCAAAGGATGAACTCGGCCAGTTCGAACAGGAGCTCGACGAGGTCTCAGAAGGGGTCCGCCGGCAGACCGAAGCGCTCGCAGCCCTCAGGACGCAGTTCGAAGCGCTGATCGAGGCACTCGACGAAGGTGTGATCGTGCTTGACCCGGACGACAAGGTGCTCTTCGCCAATCCTCAGGCAGCCCGCCTGCTCGGCGTGGACCTTAGGGCCTTGACGGGCATGCGCCTGACCGATGCAGTGCGAACTCACGCCTTCTACGAACTGCTGCGCAGCAAGTGCGAGGGCGGGCCGGTGTGCGGCCCCATGGAGTTCTCTGTGCCCGGCTCCCCTGAAAAGGTGTATCAGGCGTCTCTCACCAGTATCCACGCTGCAGAAAGAGGCCCGACTGCCGGGTGTATCGTTCGACTCAGGGATATCTCCGAGGAGAAGAGGCTCGAGAGCATACGCTCCGGCTTTGTCTCGCACGTCAGCCATCAGCTGCGCACCCCGCTCACGCTGATAAAAGGGTATGTGGAGACCCTGCAGACAGAGGGCTTCGGGGACACAGAACGGGCTGCTCGCTACCTTTCCGTGATCGAGGAGAGCACCGATGCCCTCGTCCGTATGGTCAACGGCCTGCTGCGCCTCTCGGCGATCGAGCTGGGAAGGCTCCCTGTGCGAAAGGAGCCTGTGAATCTGCGGGAGCTTGTCGACAAGCTGTGCAGGACCTTTTCCGACCGAGCGCGAAAGAAAGGGCTTTTCCTGGAGAACGCGGTGCCCGTAACCCTCCCCGAGGCGTATGCAGACCCCGAGCGACTTTACGAAGTGATGCTCGCTCTCTACGACAATGCGGTCAAGTACACGGTGGAGGGAGGTATTACGGTCTCGGCTGCCTACCTGCCTGCGCGGGAGGCCGGCGCCAGGGCCCTCATCGATCTCAGTGTTACCGATACGGGAATCGGTATCCCGGCAGGGGAGATTCAAAGAGTCACGGAGCGATTCTACCGCTGCGAGCGCCACGCCGGGGAGGGTGTCGGTGAGGGTGACGGTGGGAGCGGCCTGGGCCTGGCCATTGCGAAGCACCTCGTGCGCCTGATGGGCGGGAGACTTTCGATTGCGAGCAAAGAACACCGGGGGACGACCGTGACGATCACCCTGCCTGCATGCGCCCCTTCTCCCCCGCAGGCGGCCTTGCCGTGAGCAGGTACGGTCCGGCCGCCTACATATTCCCCGAGTGTCCGCCGCCGGCGCCGCTGTCTTCCTCCCACCCTCCGCCCAGGGCCTTGTAGAGGGCGACCACCTGTCTGGAAAGGGTGCGCCTGCTCTGTGCGAGTGCATCCTCAGAGGCATACAGCGACCGCTCGGCCTCCAAGACGTCGAGGAAATCGGTCATGCCCTCGGTGTAGAGCCTTCTGGCGAGATCGAGGGCCTTGCGATTGGAGGCGACAGACTCCTCCAGGGCCTTGTACCGGTCGCGCTCACCGGCATAGGCAACCAAGGCGTTTTCCACTTCCTGAAATGCGGCAAGGACCGTCTTCGTGTAGGTCGACAAGGCCTCGTCCCTTGCGGCCTTTTGGACCTCGATGTTGGAGCGGACTTTGCCTGCGGTGAATATCTGCCAGTCTATCGTCGGCCCCACTGACCAGACCCTGTTCGACCACTTCAGCCAGTCGTTGAGCTTGGTGCCCTGGAAGCCGGCCGACCCGATGAGGTTGAACCGGGGGAACAGGTCTGCCGTGGCAACACCGATGCGTGCGGTCGCGGAGCGGACGGCCTCCTGTGCGCGCCTGATGTCAGGACGCCGTGCGAGCAGCTCCGAGGGGAGGACTACGGGGAGGTGCGGGGGCGCGGGTGGGATCGAGCAGGGCTCCGAAAGCTCCTCGAGTGTGCGGGCCGGCTCTGCGCCCAAAAGAACGCTTATCGCGTAGATCGTCTGCCGCACAGTGGTCTCCAGGGCAGGGATCTGCGAGGCGGTCGTTGCAACGAGCGCATCGGCACGGGCGACATCCAGCGCACCGGCAAGGCCGGCACCGAAGCGACTTCTCACGAGCTGGGCAGTGTGTCGCTGCGCCTCGAGCGTGCGCCGGGCGATGAGGAGCTGTTCTTGAGTGCCGCGAAGATCGATATAGGTAAGTGCCACCTCGGCCGCGAGCGTTACCAGCACGTCTCTTAGGTCCTCGATACGTGCCTGGAGTTCTGCGTCGGCCGCCTCCACCGAACGCCGGACCCCGCCGAAGAGGTCCAGTTCCCAGAGGGCGTCCAGACCTGTCTGGAAAAGGTTCCTCTCGGCCGAGACAGTGCCCCCGGGGCCGGCCGCAGCGACTGACCGATTGTGGCTATAACCACTCTTGGACTCGACGGAGGGCCAGAGGCCGGAGGCCGCCCCGAGCCGAGCCGCGCGGGCCCCCCTTATCCTGGCCTTGGCGCCTTGCATATCCGGGTTTCCGGCCACGGCCCTTTCGACGAGGGCATCGAGGGTCGGGTCTCCGAAGGCCTTCCACCAGCGGACCGTCTGGGCCTGATCCGCAGGGCGGGCATCGGTCAGGAGGCCCTGTCCCGCCCAGTGCTCCGGCGTGGCCATCTCCGGTGGCGTATAGTCAGGCCCCACGGCACACCCGGTGAGTGCTCGTATCAGAACAACACATACCGCAGCAAGAGCAAAACCGGTGTCGTTGTCGAGGCGCATGCCGGAGATCTCCATGGATGGGACCGTTGTTGTGCCTTAGGCGCTCATTCGTACCGCAGGGCCTCGATGGGATCCAGACGAGAGGCCTTCCATGCGGGGTAGAAGCCGAAAAGGATGCCGACGCTCGCCGATACCAGAACCGAGGCGAGGATCGCGGCTGCGGAAATGTCTGTGGGCCACTTGAGCATCAGGGTCACGAGGGAAGATCCGCCGCACCCCACCAGGATCCCGATAACCCCACCCAGGACGCACAGCACCACGGCCTCGACGAGGAATTGCTTGAGGATATCGCGGGCCCGGGCGCCCACCGACATTCGCAGGCCGATCTCCCTGGTACGCTCGGTCACCGAGACCAACATGATGTTCATGATCCCCACCCCCCCCACCACGAGCGATATCAGGGCCACGCTGAGCAGCAACCTCGTCATCAGCATGGTCGAGGCCGACAGCGCGTTGGTTACCTCGGTCATGTCGCGAATTGTGAAGTCCTCGGGTTCGCCCTCCCGGATCCTGTGGCGCTCGCGCAGGAGGTCCGTTATCTGGCGGATGGCCAGGGGGATCTGGTCGCTCGAGTGTGCCGAGGCGAGAATCTGGTCGATGTTGGTGAACCGCAGCGGTCGCGGAGAGTCGGCCGCCTGGGTCGCCGAGGGAAGGGGGTATGGGTTGAGCTGGCCGGAAGGGTAGACCTGAGTGGGCGAACTCCCGGACGATGAGGCGGTGGAGGAAGAGCTGCTCTGGTTTGCCGTGGTCAGGGGGGAGCCGGAGACCCGGTACTTGATGGTTGTCCACGGCGCCAAAAGGACGTCGTCCTGATCCATGCCCATCATGTTTGCGCCCTTGGGGCTGAGCACGCCCACGACGCGGAATGAGACATTCTTGACACGTATCTCTTTGCCCAGGGGAGACTCCCCTCCGAAAAGATTCTCCACGATCGTCGTGCCGAGGACACACACCTTGCTCGCGTTCCTTACGTCCTTCTCGGTGAACATCTCGCCCTCGGACATCGAGTTCCAGTCCCGGACATCGAGGAACTCGGGTGTGGTGCCGTAAATGAACATTGGCACCCAGTTGCGGTTGCCGTACACCACCTGGGTCCTCGCTCTGACGATAGGTGCGGCGCTTCGGACCGCAGGGCATTCGCTGCGGATGGCCTCGCAGTCCTCAGGGGTCAGTGTCACGACCGTTCCTGCCCCGAACGTCACGCCGCCGCTCGCCGCGGTACCAGGAAGGATGAGCAGGACGTTGGCGCCCATGCTCGATATGGTGCGCTGCATCGCCTTGGAGGAGCCGCTGCCGATGGCGGTCATGGCGATGACCGCTGCGACACCTATTATGATCCCCAGGGTCGTCAGCGCGGCCCTCAAGGGGGTGCGGACCAAGGCGCGAAGCGCCACGCGCACGGTCGTGGAGATTCTCATGTCTCCATCTCCACCCCACTGCCCTCTCGATGTCTTTCGGGCCCCCGTCCACCGGCCTGCGCAGGTGCGTTGCCGTCGACAACCCTGCCGTCGAGGATCCGAACGACCCTGTGGGCGTGGCGCGCCACAGCAGGGTCGTGCGTCACCAGGACGATGGTGATCCTGTCCTCGTCATTGAGCTGCCGGAACATCCTCAAGACGTCCTCGCTCGTGCGGGAGTCGAGATTCCCGGTAGGCTCGTCCGCCAAAAGGAGCAAAGGCCTGTTGACCAGGGCGCGCGCAATGGCGACCCTCTGCTGCTCGCCGCCCGAGAGCTGGGACGGCTCGTGATGCGACCGGCCAGCCAAGCCCACACGCTCAAGCAGCCCCTGGGCCCTCGTGCGTGCCTCCCGGTCGGAGAGCCTCTCGGAGCTGTACGAGAGAGGCATCAGCACGTTCTCGAGCGCGCTGGTGCGGGGAAGCAGGTTGAAATTCTGGAACACGAACCCGATCTTGCGGTTTCTGAGCCACGCCCGCTCGTCGGCCGAAAGACTCGAGACCTCTCGCCCCTCGAACCAGTAGCGGCCCGAGGTCGGTCTGTCCAAAAAACCCAGGAGGTGCATGAGCGTGCTCTTGCCCGATCCCGAAGCGCCCATGAGCGCCACGAACTCGCCCGGCTCGACCGCCATGGAGATGCCCCTGAGCACAGGGACCTCCACCTGGCCGAGGCGATATGTCTTTGAAATGTCGCTGAGTTCGATAAGCCTCATGGCGGCGACGCCCTTGTTCGGTGAGAGTGAACGTGAGCAGGCCGATGACCCGATGGCGGTGGGGCGGTCTCTAGTGTCTGACAGGCGGCGGTCCGCCTCGAGGCAATTGAGGCGCAAATGGGCTCCGTGCCTCGCCGCCGCTATTGGCGGTGGCGGCCTTGGGCAGCTCACCGACAATGACCTCGAGGCCTTCCTTGACCTCCTCGCCTTCCACCTCTGTGTTCGTCCCGTCGGTCAATCCCACCGTAACCGCAACGGGCCTGACAAAAGCGCCTTTTCTCACCCATAGGATACCGGTACGGCCTTGTATGTTCCCTGCCTCGGCCCTCTCGGGCGGAGAGGACCTCCCTGCGTGCTGCAGGCCGCCCGCCTCCTGCGACGCCTTGCGAATCTCGGGCGCCATCTGCTCGGCCCTGGGATACCACCGCAGCGCCGCATTGGGCGCCAAAAGGACATTGTCCCTCCTGCTCAACTCGAACTTCACGTTGGCAGTCAGATACGGCAAAAGCCTTCCGCTGCGGTTGTCCGTGCTCACCTCGACCGTGTACGTCACCACGTTCTGGGCCATGGTCGCGTTGAGCCTGACCTTGGAGACCTCCCCGGTAAACACCTCGCCGGGGAACGCGTCCACGGTGAAGGTGGCCTTCTGGCCGGGGTGTATGTTCCCGATGTCCGCCTCGTTGACCGAGACCCATAGCTGCATCCGCGTCAAGTCCTTTGCGATGAGAAACAGGCTGGGCGCATTCAGACTGGCAACCACGGTTTGTCCGATATTCACCCGCCTGTCGATGATCACCCCCTTGACCGGCGACCTGATCGTGCAATAGCCCAGGTTTCGCTCTGCACGCCTCAACGAGGCCTCGGCCTGGGAAAGGGAGCTCCTGGCCTGAGCGAGAGCCGCCTGGCCGACCGAGTACTGCGCCCGAGCGGTCTCGTAGGCGAAACGGTATGCGTCGTAACTGGACTCTGCAAGGGCCTCGGACGGCCCGAGCTTGCGGGCGCGCTCCCAGTCGCGCTCGGCCTGGGAGAGTTTCGCCTTGAGCTGCTCGAGGTCGGCATTGGCCCGCAGCAGCCCTGCCCGCGCCTGCTCGACCTGGGCCCTTGCGACAGCGACATCGGCCGCATAGAGGGAATCGTCGATCTGTGCGAGGACGGTCCCCTCCTCGACCACAGAGCCGTAGTCGACAGGCTTCCCTGTGGTATCTTTGCCAAATGCGCTGATCTGGCCCGCCACCTGAGCGCCCACATCGATGACCTCCTCTGGCTCGAGCGTGCCTGTTGCGCTGATGGTAGCCAGCAGGGTGCCGCGTTGTACCTGAGCAGTCCGAAACAAAGGCCCTTGTGCCTCTGTGCGGGCTCGATACCATGCCAGGGCCGCCAGAGCCAGAGCCGAGAAGACCACTGTTGCGAGAAGAGGTTTCCTGCCGAGTTTCATGATACAGTGCACACTCCGTCCGGTCGCCCTACGCACCTATATTCGCCCTGAGGCCCCATTATAGACGGCCTGCCGCGCATTGTCATACCACATGCAGGTGCGTCGGCGGCTATCCGTTCGTGCTGGAGGGTCTGCTCGACGGGCCGGCGCGATCAGTGGAAGGTTCGAGGCGACCCATTGCCCCAGCGGGCAGCACGTGCTTGCCGGGCCCCGTACACCTCAAACACCGTGCCCGGGCAAAAACCTGCGCCAACGCCCGCTTTTCGAGGGAGCGTGCTGGCAGGCGGCAGTGTTTGATTTGTCGGTCTCCACCAGGTATAAGCAGAGAGGGCGCCAGGGACGACCGTGTGTTCTTCAGGTACGCGAAAGGCTCGGTTTCCATGAACGACAGGTGCGACCCTGCGGAGTTCGGCCGCATTTTCAGGCCCCGGGCCATAGCCGTTGTCGGCTCGGCCAGAAGCCAGGGGGATTCCCAAACGGTCCCTCACTCGTTCTTCTTTGTTATGTCGCTGCGCAACATGCATTTCGAAGGGCCTCTCTATATCGTCAGTCGGTCCGGCTCTCCCCACCCGTCATTGGACGAGATGGTGTTTCCCAGTCTGCTCGATATCCCCGGCCCTGTGGACCACGCGATTCTGTGCGTGCCGGCTGCGGCCGTCCCCGGGGTACTGGAACAATGCGCTGCAAAAGGGGTTCGCTCCGCGGCGATCTTTTCCTCAGGGTTCAGCGAATCCGCCTCGGCGGAGGGGAAAAGGCTCGAGGAGGCAATAAGGGGGATCGCCCGGCGCAGCTCGTTGCGGATCATCGGGCCCAACTGCATGGGCATCTACTGCCCGGAGACAGGGCTGAATTTCCGGCCCGACCTCCCATGCGCACCCGGCCCTGTTGCCATGGTGTCCCAAAGCGGGGGCATGGCGATACGGACGATCTTCCAGGGCGTAGAAAAGGGGTTAGGCTTCAGCAAGGTCGTCAGCTATGGGAACGAAGTGGACGTGCAGAGTTGGGAGCTCATCGACTACCTGGGGTGGGACGAGGCCACAAGGATCATCCTCGTGTATATCGAGGGCACACGCGACGGCCGATCCCTGTTGAGGGCCTTGAAGGAAGCAGGCCGGAGGAAACCTGTTGTGGTGCTCAAGGGCGGTTTGAGCGCCGAAGGGACGAGGGCAGCGATGTCCCACACAGGATCCCTGGCCGGCAACGAGGCCGTCTGGCAGGCAATGATCAGGCAGGCACGGGCGCACCCGGTCAAGGACGTCAACGATCTCGTCGATACCGCGATGACCTTCTGTTTTCTCAAGAGGCCGGCTGGCAAGAGGATCGCTTTGATGTGCATAAGCGGCGGGCTTGTCGTCAACTACACGGATCTGGCCGTTCGGAGCGGCTTCGAGGTCCCGGCCTTCGACCCCTCGACCCAACGCGGCCTCGAGGAGATCATCAACGAACCGGGGACGAGCTGTTCGAACCCTATCGACATGGCATCTCTCTTTTTCAACCGGAGGATCTATTCCCCGCTCTTCCAGGTCTTGAACGACGACACGAACACCGACCTCATCCTGTTTATCATCGCTATGGAGTATGTCACTGCACTGCAGATGCAGTACAGGGTCTCGCTCTCGGGGCTGGTGCAGGCATTTCTGGATATCGTCTCCAAGGTGACCAAGCCGTTCGTCGCCGTCATCCCTCCGGTCGTCGAAGAGGAATCGAGGCTTGAGGTGGAGCGGGCGTTTCTCAAGGCAGGGATCCCGACATTTATCACCATGGAAGGCGCCATGAACGCACTGCGTGCGCGAATCAACGACCCTCGCGAGGACCCTGTGCGTCATTGAGCCGGAGCGGACCGCCGGCCCCCGCGGCGCTCTATCGGGCCCGTTTCCTTGAATGCGGCGGCAGGCCGCACTATAATGACTAAAAAATCTCGGAGATCGGGCTCGATCCTCGAGGGCTCGCGGCAACAGACGTCGGCCACAACAGTGCAGTGCACTCATGCGCATCCTTCTCATAAATCCATCCCAATCCACGGTATACGGCATGCCCATGCCCCAGAGCCACCCTCCGCTCGGGCTTCTCTATGTGGGCGCCGTGCTCGAGGCCCGGGGACATGAGGTGCGCATCATCGACGAGGATGTCGACCACCTGAGTGGTTTGGCGCTCAAGCAGTGTATTGCAGACGTACATCCGGATGTAGTAGGCATAACATCTACGACTCCTGTGTTTCCCCATGCCGCCTCCATTGCAGCGCTCGCCAAGGCGGCCGGCGATATCGCCGTGGTGCTCGGCGGGATCCACGCCACGATAGCCGCGGAGGAGTCGATACAGCACGAGGCCATCGACGTGGTGGTGCGGGGCGAGGGCGAGGGTTCGGCCGTGCTTCTCATGGAGGCGCTCGAGCAAGGGAAGTCGCTCGAGGGGCTCGAAGGTATCTCGTTCAGGCGGGACGGCGAGGTGGTTCACAACCCCGATAGGGGGCTCATCATGGATCTGGACACCCTCCCCTTCCCCGGTCGCCACCTGCTCAGGCGCCCCTTTGCGTACGAGCCTCCCGATGCCCTCTATCGGCCCACGACCACCATAATGACGAGTCGGGGATGCCCTTACGGCTGCACGTTCTGCTGTACAAAGCAGATCTTCGGGAGGCGGCTCCGCTTTCGCTCGATCGCCAACGTCATCGAAGAGATCGAGCATCTCGTCAGGAACTACGGCGTCCGTGAGCTTCAGATCATGGACGACTGCTTTACCGCGAAGAGGGAGCGGGTCTTCGAGTTCAGGGACGCCTTGCGGGCGCACGGGCTCACCCCTGCTATCGCGTTCGGCAACGGTCTGCGTGCTGACCAGGTCGATGATGAGATCATGTCGGCCCTCAAGGAGATCGGGGTGTACTCGGTGGGGTTCGGGGTCGAGTCCGGCAATGAGGAGATCCTGGCTAGGATCAAAAAGGGCACCACGCTCGATGTGATACGAAATGCCTTCAGACTCTCGAAACGCTATGGATTCGAGACGTGGGGCTTTTTCATGATCGGATTGCCGGGGGAGACCCGGGAGACCATACGCGATACCATTCGGTTCGCCAAGGAACTCGATCCCGACTTCGCCAAGTTCATCATCCTCAAACCGTATCCCGGCAGCGAGATACACCGGGAGCTCATGTCCGAGCACCTCATCTTCAAGTTCGATTACACTCAGTACGGCCCTTACACGCCGCCTGTTCATTTTCTTCCCTCCCTGAGCGCAAAGGAGATCGAGCGATGGCAGAGGAAGGCGAACAGGGAATTCTACCTGAGGCCGTCCAAGATCTGGTCTCACCTCCGCAGGCTCAAGTCGTTCGAGCAGCTGAGGCACAACCTGAGATCCGCATGGTTCATATTGAAAAAAAGCATTTAAAATCAAGTTCGCTTGCGATATACATGCAAGTTTGTTATAAGGTAGTTTAGTATAACCTATTGAAATAAAAGGATAACTATCGTGAAGATAGGTTTCATTTCATCGTTTCTCGAGATGCCGGGTATCGAGCACCTCTCGGCGATGCTCAAACAGCGCGGCCACGCCCCACGCGTGTTCATCTCCAGGGAGTTTCTCACCTTCGTCAAGGGGTGGGACCGAGTACAACGGTTGCTCCAGAACCGAACGGCGATTTTGAGAAGACTCAAGGAAGACCGGTATGACGTCGTAGGTTTTTCCGTCCTGAGCGACGATTTCCCGTGGGCGTGCGAGTTCGCCAAGCTCGTCAAAGAGCACTGCAATGCTCACGTGGTCTTCGGCAACATCCACCCGACCTCGGTGCCTGAAGAGGTCATCAAGGTCCCGTACGTGGACTCCATAGTGCTCGGCGAGGCAGATTTTGCCTTCCCGGAGCTCTGCGACGCGCTGGAGGCCGGCACAGGGGCCTTCGATATCCCCAATGTGTGGATCAAGCGCAACGGGGCCGTCGTGCGAAACCCTGTTCGAAGGCTCGTCAGCGACCTCGATGCCCTGCCCTTTCCGGACAAGGAGATCTACTATAGTGAGCTTCCCTACTACAGGAACGACTACATCGTCAGCACCGGGAGGGGATGCCAGTACAATTGCACCTATTGCTGTGCCAGTGTGTACAGGAGTCTCTATCGGGGCCTGGGCAAGTACTACAGGAGGAGGAGTGTCGCCAACGTCATCCAAGAGCTTGAGGAGGGCCGGCAGCGGTACGGCTACGGCTACGTCCAGTTCTACGACGAAAACCTTCTGTACGATCTGGAGTGGGTAAAGGCATTCATGGACTTGTACAGAGAAAGGATCCACGTCCCGTTCAAGTGCTGCGGGACCGTCCACCATCTCTCCCAGGAGATGGTCGACACACTGGCGCGCGGCGGCTGCAAGATGATCAGTATCGGCATCCAGTCTACCTCGGAGGAGGTAAGGAGAAGGCTCAACAGGACCGAAACCAACGCGCAGATCGAGGAGGCGGTGCGCCGTCTGAAGAAGGCCGGCATCCTTGTGTACGTAGACCACATATTCGGGTTTCCTTTCGAGCCTGTCTCGAATCAGGAGGAGGCCCTGCGCTTCTACAACACGATCCGGCCCCATGTGATCAGTTCCTATTTCCTCAAGTACTACCCAATGACTCAGATCGCCCGGGAGTACGGCGATAGACTCCAGAGGAGCCACAGGGAGAATACCTCGTATTTTTCCACCGGAGATGTCGACGACCCGGAGACATACCACAAGTACCACTCCATGATGTCGCTTATGACATTTCTGCCTGCCCGGGCGGCGCGGATTCTCATCGAGACCCGCTCGTATCGGTACCTGCCCAAGCTCGGCAATCTCAGTCTGCTCGGCAGATTGGTCGGGAGTTCGTGGAAGAACGAGATCCAGGCACGAAGGATGTTCCACACCTGGAAAGACGTCGTCTTCAAGAGGCGGTTGTCCTATCGATGACGAAAAAGGCGCTTGTCACCGGGGCGTGCGGTTTCATCGGCTCCCACCTCGTTGACCAGCTCGTCGAGGACGGGTTCGAGGTCCGGGCCACCGACCGTGATGCGGCGCCCAGAGCATGGCTGCGACAGGATGTCCCTTTCATCGGCTCGGACCTTACCGACCCGGCCAGTCTCGAGGCCGTTGTCCAAGGAACGGATGTCGTTTTCCACGTCGCGGCGGTGTTCGATTTCAGCGCGCCGTGGGAGCGGCTCTACAGGGTCAATGTGCTCGGCACGGACGCGCTGTGCGAGGCCGCGCTGAGGGCAGGGGTCGAGAGGATCCTGAGCTGGAGCAGCTACGGGGTCTATGGGAAATTCGACCGGGGGAGGTTCCCCATCGACGAGATGCACCCTGTCCGGCCCAAGGATAACTATGGGCGCTCCAAGGCTATGCAGGACGCGGTCGTGTGGCGATACCACGACCAGGGGCTTCCTGCGACCATCATCCGACCGAGTGCCCCGTATGGCACGAGGGCGAGGTACGGCATGGCGGAGGTGTTCGCACGTATGAACAAGCTGCCCGTCGTCCCGGTCCCGGTCAATCTTCGCAACAGGATGATGGCGGTCCACGTCAAGGACGTTGTCAGGGCGGCATCGTTTCTGGCACAAAGGGAGGACACCCTGGGTCAGGAGTACAACGTCACGGACGACAGCCACTACACCTACGCGGAGTTTACTCGTTTCCTGGCCTCAGCGCTGGGCAAAAGGACCGTCCCGGTCTACGTCCCCGTCCCCCTCCTCAAGCAGGCGGCATGGACCGCATCATTGCTTTCAGAGATGGTCGGGAGAGCCTTGGGGACCAGGCCGCTCTTGGAAAAAGACACGGTCTACTACCTCACGTTCGATTTCTACCCGACCAACAGCAAGATCAAGAAGCTCGGATTCGAGTTCCTCTTCCCGGACACCAAGGAGGGGATCACCGAGGTCGTCAGAGAGCTCAAGCAGGAGGGGTTTCTGTCCTGAAATACAACCAGAGAGGAGAGTCTCCTCGGAGAAAGGGTTCTGCGTCATGTCGGATACGGTCAGTGCGGTTGTGGGCGGCAAGGAGATCACGTTCGAGACCGGCGCGATTGCCGCACAGGCCGATTGCGCCGTGGTTGCTCGCCAGGCGGACACTGTGCTCCTCGTTGCCGTCGTCTCCGAGAAGGAACCTGCCGGGGCCAGGGATTTTTTCCCCTTGACCGTTGACTACAGGGAGCGCCGGAGTGCGGCGGGCCTGATCCCGGGCGGTTTCTTCAAACGCAAGATGAGATCCTCTGACCGCGAGACGCTCGTCTCGAGGCTCATCGACAGGTCCTTGAGGCCGCTTTTCCCCAAAGGATATCGCTGCGAGACCCAGGTGGTGGCAACGGTGCTGAGCTTCGACCCCTCGGCAGACCCTGCCTCCCTTGCCATCACCGCGGCAGCGGCCGCGCTCCATATCTCCGATATCCCGTGGAACGGGCCGATCGCAGGCTTGAGGGTCGGCACCTCCCCTGCGGGTCGCCTCACAGTCAACCCGGACCTCGAGGAAAAAGACTCGGGCGGCATGGATTTGGTCGTGGCTGCAGGCCCGCGCGGCCTTGTCATGGTCGAGGGCTCGCTGTGCGAGAGTCAAGAACGCCAGGTCCTGGATGCCCTCGCCTTCGCCCAAAAGGCTGCAGAGCCCCTCT
>Ga0272448_1004202_pt1 | contig 16568 bp, 9 predicted proteins | sample YNPCB0191_FD_202220 | JGI IMG/M metagenome (GOLD analysis project Ga0272448, IMG submission 202220) | Hot spring sediment microbial communities from Yellowstone National Park, WY, United States - YNP-CB-019-1 | ecosystem: Environmental > Aquatic > Thermal springs > Hot (42-90C) > Sediment...
GCTCCGTCGTCTCCTCCGGTTGTAAACAGAACACCTGCCCTTGGCATAGCAATTGAGCCAGTGCTTGTGCAGCCGTCGCAGCGGGCACATTGGCGTTGTCTATCACCTCGCGTGCCGACAAGGGGCCGCGGCGATCCAGTGTATCGAGCATCAGATCGGCAGGCGACCCGCGAGCAAGTGTCTCCAGGTGTTCGATGACTTCGGGGCGAAAACGGCGATGGCGACGGCGCGGGAGCGCATCCACGATCACACCTCCGCCGATTGTCAGCGAGGGAGAGGTCTGTCGGATAATAAAGCGATCACCCCTGACCAATGGAACGGGTTGTGACAGGCGCAATTGCACCCAGCCGTCCTCGCCCGGCGCCAGGTTGTGCACGCCGAGCAAGCGCACGAAAGCGTTCGTCTCCGCGGCGCCGCTGAAGAACTCGACCTGCTGATTGTGTCGCAATGCGCGCGAAGCTTCAGCCAGGTAATGCAGCCGGGCGTCCACCAGCTGGGTGGGCTCCAGCCATCCGGGAACTGTTAACACGTCGCCACGCGTGAGCTCCTCCGGGCTGACCCCTACGAGGTTGACCGCCACGCGACTGCCCGGTTGTGCTATTTCGATTTTTTGCTTGTGCGTCTGGAGTCCGCGCACACGCGCTTTGAGGCGTTTGGGCAAGATTTCCACTTCTTGGCCCAGTTGCAAGGTGCCGTCAATCAGTGTGCCGGTCACCACAGTACCGAAGCCGGCGATTGTGAAGGCGCGGTCAATGGGTAAACGCGGCCTGCCACGATCGAAGCGGGTTGGTACGCGCGCCAATACATCATCCAGTGCATGGCGCAGTACATCGAGGCCCTCACCTGTGGTGGCGGAGACCGGCACCACAGGGGCTCCCTCCAGGACGGTGCCTTCGACGAGCTCCAGCACTTCGGCCTGGACGAGCTCGATCCACTCAGCACTTTCCGCCAGGTCTATCTTTGTGAGCGCGATAACACCTGTCGCTATCTGCAGCAAATCCAGGATGGCCAGATGTTCGCGCGTCTGGGGCATGATCCCCTCATCCGCAGCGATCACCAACAAGGCGGCGTCAATGCCACCCACGCCCGCTAACATATTCTTGATAAAGTCCTGATGTCCCGGAACATCCACTATTCCGACCTGTTCGCCGGACGGCAACGTCATCCAGGCAAAGCCCAGGTCTATGGTCATCTGACGTTCTTTTTCTTCCTTCAAGCGGTCTGGATCTATGCCGGTGAGCGCTTTGACCAGGGTGGATTTTCCGTGATCAACGTGGCCGGCAGTGCCAAGGACGCGCAAGGAAGCTACTCCTCTTTCTCCATCACCTGTTCGAAGCGATTCTGCCACTCCTGGGCAGCCATGGTGCGCATCTGGGCATCCTCCTCGGCAATCTGGATCAACAGCTGGATACGTTTCTCAAGCGTGCCCACGCGTCCGCTGAGAGCGGTGATTTGGTCGCCCAGGGTTGCCAGCGCGCGGTCGTAATCGGCCCACTGACGATCCCACTCAGAGATATATTGCTGCCAGCGTTGCTCTTGTTGGGTTTGCCACTCTTCCAACTGGGTCTTCTGGCGATTTTGGGAAAGGCGCACCAGCTCGGCCGATTCCTGTTGTTCACGTGCGATTTGTTCCTGGAAAGCTTGCAGGCCTTCGGTTGCCTTCTTGACCACCTGGTGGTACTCGGCATATTGCTCGATGCGCCGCTCGAAATTGTCCATGCGCTGGCGATATGTGTCGATTTCCTCGGCCCACAGCTTGATCTGGCGGTCAATCTGGGCTTCCAGGAACTGGCGTTTTTCGAGGTCGCGCCCTTGACTCTGACGCAATTCGTCCAGCTGGGTACGCAATTCCATCAGGCGCGGAGAGAGCTGTTCCAAGTACTGGAGGCGTGGCAGCAGGCCGTCCGCACGCCTGCCCACTTCGACGATCTGGGTCTGTAAGTCAGCAATACGACGCGCATCTTGACGGCGCTGTTCCTCGACGAAGCCGGCGGTGCGTGTCCATTCATCCCGCTGCTTGGCCATGTTCTCGACTGTCATCTGGAGCTTGGCAAGCTCGCCGCTCAAGCGTTGCATATCTACCCGTCGGGCAGCCATTTCCTCATCATACTTCCGGTATTTCTCGAGCTCCCTGCGGAAGTCATTGACGGCATTCACAAGGGTGGTGATTTCCGCCTGCCGCGTGCGATCGCTCTCCTGGAGCGCTTTCTGCCGTTGTGCTTCTCCCCGCTCCAGCATGGCGTTGACCTGCTCTTTGAAGCGTTCGAAATAGCTTTCCAGCAAAGCGATGCGTTCCAGCTGGGCACTCAGCAGGCCAAATTGTGCCTCCAAAGCCGCAATGCGCTGTTCCGTTTCGTCCCGTCCACCGCTCAACCGTTCGACCTGTTGGCGCAGCTGCTCGAGCACACGCCGATCTTGTTGGTGTGCTTGGTCGAGCCAGTTGACCATCTGAGACAACTGGCTTTGTTCCATCTTGCGAGCCTCCTTATGCCCCCCAAAATGCCATCAAGGGCGCCAGAATGGTTCTTGCTCGTCCACGTCGGGTGTATTAGTCAGATTGACCACATTTTGCCCATCGGACGAGATCACAAAAATATCCCAGTTACCGGTGCGGTTCGAGTAGAACATAATTTGTCTGCCATCCGGCGACCACACCGGGCCGTGATCCGCAGCGCCGGGGAAATTGCTCACATTGCGCTGGTTCGAGCCATCCGCGTTCATCACGTAGATCTCGGGGTTTCCATCGCGATTGCTTTCGAACACGATGCGCCGGCCGTCCGGCGAGAACATTGGTGAGAGGTCGTTGCCCTCCGCAGAGGTCAGACGGCGCTCCTGCCCCGGTTTGGCACCCTGTCCATCCGGCCCCGGTGCCGGCATCACATAGATATCCCAGTTGTTATCTCGTTTGGCAGAGTAGGCCATCCATTTATAGTCCGGAGACCACACAGGTGACAACCGATTCACACCATCGCTGGTGACCGGGTAGATTGCTGTGCCATCTGCCCTTGCGACAAAGACTTGCCAGTAACCACCGCGGTTAGAGGAGAACGCAATCTGAGCACTGTCCGGCGACCATCCAATTGTCCAATCATTTGAGGGGTGGCGCGTGATGTTGATGGCACGTGCTTCATATTGCTCCGGTGCGATACGACTGGCCTCAATGCCGGCCAATCCCAGCACGTTCGGCGCCGGCATTACCATGATCTCGCGATTCTCACCGCGTTTCGACACGTACGCGATCCAGCGACCATCCGGCGACCAAATGGGGGTGATGTCTTCGTTGTTGGTAAACGTCAGCCGTTGACGCCCGGTGCCATCCACATTCATCACGAAAATTTGCCAATTGGGAAGATCACCCCCGCCACCCACATTGCGCGCACAAAATACGATGGAGGGCATCGTGCGGGTAATGATGATGGGGCTCGTCGGGGTAGGGGTCGGTGGTGGCGTCGGAGTGGGCGTCGGGATGGGCGAGACGGCATCCACAAGCAGTGGTGAGGGGCTGGGCGTGGCGGGTGGCTCAAAAAGCCCCGCCTGCCACACGCCGGTGAAGATCAGCCCCCACAACAGAAGCCCCAGCAGTGCCATGCCACCCAATCCGGCGATGACCCAATGGCCAATGGTCGGGGCAGGTGGTATCTTCTCATCCGCCGGCTTGGTGATGACTTCCGCTGTCGTCGCCGGCGCTTCCAGACGTTCCCTATCCACTTCGCCCAACACCCTTTCTGGGGTGAAATGGTGCTCCAGCCAGTGGCTGAAAAGATTCACCGCGAAACGGTAGCTGAGCGCTCCCATGCGCACCAACACGCCTCGCGCTGCCAGCTGGTCAAGCGCCTTTACCACCGGCTGTGCAGGGATTTCGCTGTCGAACCGCTGCAAATAGGTGATCACCTCTTGGCGCGTGGTCAGTCCATGGGTGCCCTTCAAGCGGCTCATCGCCACCAAAGCGGCACGTTCCACCGGGTGTGATTGCTCCCAGATCGCCTGGAAACGCGGGTCGGGCTGTCGCAGCATCTCTCCCAAAACGACATCCACGTCACTTTGGTTGAGATTGCCGTCACGGGCACAGCGTTCGAAAAGGGCATAGCAGAAGCGTTGCAAGTAGTAGGGGTGGTTGGAAGCGAGATCGGCAACACGCCGCACTGCACCGGGGTCGAAACGGATGAGTACCTGCGCCGGTCGCGTGATGAGCTGTTGAGCGTCCTCGTTGCTCAACGGTCCGAGGTGCAGGATTTCGGCGCCGTGCAGCAAAGGATGGCTGAGACGTGCAAATGCGCCCTCGGACATTGTCAAGAACAAGCGCAGGAAAGGCGCCGTCCCCAACAGGCTTGCCAACACTTCCAACACGCGCGTGCGCGCCGTCTCGTCGGGCTGCCCCTGTTGCCCGGTCCACAACACGTGGATATCGTCCAATATCAGCAATACCGGACGCGCTTCCCATGGACCGGATAGGGTGTGCAACAGCGACCCGAGATGTTCTGATGGATCTTCTTCACCTATGCTGCCCGAAAGAAGTGCCTGTCCGTGCCCTATCTGGTCGGCAATCGCATTTGCGAGTCCATTCCATACCTCTGAGAGCGCGCGTCCCTGATAGGGCTTGCATGCGAACAAAACGCAGCGTTGTATCTCGGGGGGAAGTTCTGAGCAGAGCACTAATGCCAATGAAGACTTGCCGATAAGGTCATCGCCATGGACGATGAGTAGCCGACGTCCCATGGACAACTGTTGTCCAATCCACAGCAATGTGTCATCCCGACCGTACAGCATTGCGCGCTCTTGTACCGGTCGTGTTGGGTCATAAGGATTTGCAAATTCTCTCAAATCCCTCACCTCGGCTCTTCAGGGGGTATATGGGAGCGCAGCCCACAACGGATCGGGACGCGCCTCTTGGGGTTGCCTCATTTGAGACAACCAGTCATCAAGAAAATAAGCACCCAACTCATTGGAGACGACGCACTCCCAAGGTGATAGGCATCCCCTCAATGGTGTGTTGTTCTATAAACGCCTCGCGCGGGGGTTGTTCCGCTATCATAGATACCGTAAGCGTCTCCGTCTTGATGTAATCCGCCCACTCTCGGATCACCTCCGCTAGCTCTCCGTCTGCCACATAGTATGTGGTGATGCGATCCTCGATGTTAAAGCCGGCGTCTTTGCGCTGGGTTTGGATGCGCCGCACGATCTCACGCGCCAGCCCTTCGGCGCGCAGCGCCGGGGTGATCACTGCATCCACCGCTACGGTGATCCCTTTTTCTGTCATCACGACCAAGCCGGCCATCGGCTGAGTCCGTACGATGAGCTCCTCCGGCGATAGCTGCACAGGATGACCATCCACATCCAAGGATACCGGCAGGCCGCTCCGTACGTGATGCACAATCTCAGCCGCATTTGCCGCTGCCAATGCTGCGCGCACCTTGGGGAATGTGGCGCCGAAGCGCGGTCCCAGGAGCTTGTTGTCCGGCAAGACCTGATAACGCACCAGAGCGCTCTCGTCCGACACCAGCTCCAGGGACTTCACATTCAACTCATCTACGATGATCGCCTTCATCTCTTCATCTAGCATATCGGCCAATGCGGCGTCGGCCAGATACACCAGCGCCTTGGCAAGCGGCTGGCGCACTTTGATGTTAGCGCTCCCGCGCGCCCCCAGGCCGATGCTGGCGATGCGGCGCGCCAGCGCCATGCGCGCCAGGAGCTGCTCGTCCACTGCCGCCATATCGGCCGATGGCCAGGAGGTATGATGTACACTGCCATAAGCGTGGGGACACACCTCGCGCACCAGATTCTGATACATCACCTCGGTCACAAACGGGGTAAACGGCGCGAGCAACCTGACCAGACGCACCAACACATAATACAAAGTGGCATACGCCGCCCTTTTGTCCGCATCGCGCTCACTCTTCCAGAAACGCCGCCGGCTTCTGCGCACATACCAGTTTGTCAGATCGTCCAAAAGCTCTTCTATCAGGACCGTGGCAGTGTAGGCGTCTGAGTCCTCCAGACATTGGGTACAACGTGCCACGACCCGATTGATGCGTGCCAGGATCCAGCGATCGAGCAAAGTTTCCGTCTGGGGCAGCCCGCCCTCAGGGTGAGCGGGATCAAATGCATCCGTGGTGGGCTCCCATTGATCCAGACGCGCATAGGTGACGAAGAAATTGTACACGTTCCATAAGGGGATCAGGAAGCGACGGCGTGTCTCATCGGCGCGGCGGTAGCCGAACAGCAGATTTTGGTCCGGCTTCTGGGAGCAATACAGCCAGCGCATAACGTCCACGCCCATTTTGTCCGCTGCGTCGTTAAATTCGATGGCATTGCCCCAGCTCTTGTGCATGGGACGTCCATCCTCGGCGAGGAGGGTAGCATAGCCGAAGTTTTGCAAGAAGGGCGGGCTGTTTTCCAACACGGTTGCCATGGCCAGCAGGCTATAGAACCAGTTGCGGAACTGGCCCGGGAATGACTCGCTGATCCAGTGCGCCGGGTACCACTTGCGCCAGTATTCGCGATCGGACCTATAGCGCAAGGTACTGAAGCTCACAATGCCGGCATCGAGCCATGGGTTGCCAACGTCGGGGATGCGGCTCATCAGCTCCTGACAGCGCGGACAACGAATCTTCACTGCATCAATATAAGGGCGATGGGGAGTATGACCGGCGAACGTCTCCCATCCCGCTGCTGCACGCGCTTCCAGCTCAAACTCGTCCCCGATCACCTCGTAGTGCCCACACTGCGGACAGGTCCAGAACGGCAGCGCCAATCCCCAGTAGCGTTTTTTGCTGATCATCCAATCGTGCATGTTATAAAGCCAGTCCATCTCGCGGGCATAACCGAACTCGGGGATCCAGCGGATCTGGCTGACGATGTCCATGATCTGATAGCGCAGGCTTCTTTCCTTCTCTTTTTTGGAAAGCGCCTCGCGTGGCTTATCGTAGACCGGTCCCATGCTGATGAACCACTCATCCACCAGGCGGAAGACCAGCTCGGTTTTGCAGCGCCAACATACCGGGTAGCGGTGGGTATAGGAAGCGACGTCATAGAGGATGCCCTTGCTTCTGAGGTGTTCGAAGATCATCTCGCGCACCTCGGTGACGTGTCGGCCGGTGAACCCGTCGAAGTGAGCGGTGAAATACCCTTCCTCGTCCAGCGGCGCAATCAGCGGCAGACGATATTGCTTGGCCAGCTGGAAGTCCTCGGCGCCACAACCTGGCGCGATGTGCACGATGCCGGTGCCTTCTGCTTCACCCACCTCATCCCACAGGATGACGCGATGGGCCTCACGTGCGCTTTCTTTAATGTCACGGATGAGCTCTTCCTGTTCTGTGCATCCCCCGGGCATCTGAGCAGCTTCCAGCTCGTCAAAGGGGCCTTCGTATGTCCAACCCTCCAGAGCTGAACCCGGCATCTCGGCCAGTATCTCATATGGGCCTTTCAGCATATGCAAGGTGCCTTTTGACAGGTAAAGGATCTCGCCGTTGTGGCGCACCTTCACGTAGGTCAGCTCCGGTCCCACGGCTGCTGCCACGTTACTGGTCAGCGTCCAGGGCGTGGTCGTCCATACCAGCAGCGCTTCTCCCGGCCGACCGCGCAGGGGAAAGCGCAAGGTAACGCCGGGATGGGTTAACTCCACATAACCATCAGTCACGATTTCGTGTTGGCTGATACCTGTGGCACAACGTGGACACCAGGGCATGACATCGGCGCCGCGATAGAGCCACCCCTTCTGCCAACACTTCTTCAGGAAGGTCCAGATCATGTAATTGTTCTCATTGGAGAACGTGAAGTAGCTTCCGCCCAATTCCGGCATTCCGAGACGAGCGATGATTTGTTCCACCGTGTCGGTCACCGGTCCGAACGGCCCTGGAACTGTGATAATGCGCGAGGGGTCCTCGACGATCAAGTCCGCCAACCAGCGCAGCTGATCAGGATCGTTCCAATCCATCCAGTAACCCAGGCGAATGGACTGCTCGGTTTGAATGGCGGCATAGCGTAGCACGCGCTCTTTACATTTACGTACAAAGCGGTCCAAGCCATACGCTTCAATGTCGTGCTTCAACCGAAAGCCAAGCTCTTTTTCCACTTCCACCTCAACCCACAGGCCCTGACAGTCGAATCCGTTCTGGTAACGCAGTTCCCGTCCGCGCATGGTCCAGAAGCGATTGTACAGGTCCTTATAGGTGCGTCCCCAACCGTGATGGACGCCCATAGGGTTGTTGGCCGTGATGGGGCCGTCGATGAAAGACCATGGTGGCTGCCCACGATGGAGCTCACGCATCACTTCGAAAGCGCGTGTCTCTTTCCAAAAGCGGAGGATCTCATACTCTTGCGCGATAAAATCTACGTTGGCAGGTACTTCCCGAAAAGGCATAGACGGATGTCCTCATTCATCTAGTTCAATTTCAATGCGCTTGTTGATGCGCCCTTTGCTCTTGTAATCCACCACGCGTATGCGTCCCACTTCGCCCGTGTTCGCTACATGGGTACCGCCGTCCGCTTGCAGATCCAACCCGACGATTTCAACGGTGCGCACTTGGGTGATATGAGGTGGTAGCAGGTTGATCTTGGTGCGGATCAGATCGGGGATGCGAAACGCTTCTTCGCGCGGCAGCAACCGCACGCGCACTTCGCGCTCCGCTGCCACCTCGTCATTCACGCGCTTCTCGATCTCGCGCACCAGCTCCTGGCGCAACGTTTCAAATTCGAAGTCCATACGACCCCGAAGTGGCTCCATATTGCCACCGGTGACCAGCGCGCCATAATCGCGCCACACGACACCGCACAGGATATGCAGGGCGGTGTGGGTGCGCATCAGGCGATAGCGGTGCTCCCAGTCCAGCCGCCCTATCACCCGAGCTCCAACTGCCGGAAGCATCCCCTCCACGACGTGCCAGATGACCTCCCCATCACGCTTGATCTGGACGACGGGTAAAACGCCGTCGTTTACCTCAAGATGGCCGCGATCCGCCGGCTGACCGCCCCCACCTGGGAAGAATGCGGTGCGATCAAGCGCCACAGCGTTGAGCTGCGGCTGCAAGTCCAGGATGGAAGCTTCAAATTCTCTTATGTAGCTGTCGCTCTGGTACAACAGGTCTGTCATCTGACTTGGTCCTCTCCTGATATAGCGCACGCAAGTTGGCATAGTGGAGATCCTGAACCATCCCGTTGAGAGAGATGCGCGATTTGCCGCACGATTCGATATCTAGCCGGCGCAGCACCTCTTCGACGCTCTGCCCTGATTGGATGGCCTCCATCACGCGTTGCTGGATTGTGTTGAGGTAGCGAATATTACTTTGGATCGCCTCTTTCACTTCGCCGCGCAACAACACCTCGCCATGGCCCTGAATGACCGTATCAATGCTCAGCTGAAGCAGTTTTTCCAAAGAGGCGAGGAAGTCCCGGTAACTGCCCCCCACGAAATAGGGGATGGGCATCATCGTGTCCGCGGCGAGCAGCACCTTGTCCTCGCGGATATACACCACGATCGAATCAGGAGTATGACCGGGGGTCGGAATCAGCTGCAATGACTTGTTCCCGAGATGAAGACACATCTCCCCCTCGTCGAAGGTGATGTCCGGCACCCGGATTGGCAGGTCCTCTTCCCCATGGGATCGGCTATCCTGCGCTTGGTTTGCTTTGAGCTTGATCATCTCCAGCATCGTCTGAGCGCATAGCTGGTGACATATCGCCTGGACGTTTCCGAACAGGAAGTTGCCGTTGGTATGATCTCCGTGCCAGTGCGTGTTGATAAGATAGCGAATAGGGCCGCGCCCCAATCCTTTCAGAAAACGGACCATCGCGCGCGTTTCCTCGGGAAACGGCAGGGTATCGACGCTGACGATACCCTCTGTGGTCACCACGGCCGTGGCGGTCACCTGAGCATACAAATCGCTGGTGAAGACGTAGATGTCATCGGACACTCGTTCGCGCCGCATACCGCTTGAGTCACCTCTCAGAATGTTCGCTTCTATCGCTTAATCACCATCTGCAGCATGCCGTGAGATCCTTCGCCCCGGCTCTCGCTCAAAGGGAATAGAGCTCGCCGAACTTCTGCTTGATGTAGCGGATATAGTCCGTCGCAGCCAGTTCATTGCCCGTGACTTTGAGCACCAATTCCGCGGGTGTGTACTTGCGTCCGTGCTGGTGAATGTTCTGACGCAACCATTTTAGCAGCTCGCTGAAATCCCCTCGCGCAATCTGGTCCATCAATCCGCTGATGTCGCGCTTTGCCTTCTCAAAGAATTGCACAGAGTACAAATTGCCCAGGGAATAGGTTGGGAAGTAGCCCAACATTCCGCCGGACCAATGCACATCCTGTAACACCCCCAAGGCATCGTTGGGCGGAACGATGCCCAAATACTCTTCCATCTTGGCGTTCCAGGCTTCCGGCAGATCGCGGAGGCGCACCCGACGTTCCAGCATATCGTTTTCCAGCTCAAAACGGAGCATGATGTGCAAATTGTAGGTCACCTCATCGGCTTCGACGCGGATGAAGGAGGGCTTCACAGAATTGATGGCCCGGTAGAAGGGTTCGAATTCCACATCCCTCATTTGCTCCGGGAACATCTGCTGGAGGCGCGGAAAGTAATGAGACCAAAACGCACGGCTGCGCCCGATCAAGTTTTCCCACAGCCGCGACTGCGACTCGTGAATGCCCAGCGAAGCGCCATCGTCCAGGCCGGTGCGTTCCAGCGTCGGTGCCAGCCCTTGTTCATAGAGCCCATGGCCACCCTCGTGAATAGTGCCGAACAAGGCGGTTGGAAAGTAATTGGGATCAAGACGTGTCGTCAGTCGTACATCATCAATGGAGAAGGCGGTGGTAAACGGGTGCACCGATCTATCTTGACGACCACGGTTGAAATCAAACCCCATATCCCGCAGAACCGCCAGCCCAAAATCCCATTGCTTCTGCACGTCCATAGGCCGTCGCAAGAGCGCGTCGTCATCGGGATCCGTCTGGCGCGCGATGTCCTTGACGATGGGCACCAATTCCGCCTTCAGTTGGTCAAACAGGGCAGCCACCTGTGCCGTCTTCATCTGGGGTTCATACTGATCTAACAGCGCATCATACAGGCGCTCCTGATATCCCAAAGCTTCCGCGATTTGGATGTTGAGGTCCACGATTTTCTCGAGATGGGGCAAGAAAAGCGCAAAGTCTGCCATCGCTTTTGCCTTGACCCATGCTTCGTATGCGAGCGTCGAAACGCGCGCCAGCTCGGCGATCAAGGCGGGCGGAATGCGACGCGCTTTTTCGTAGTCGCGCAACGTCACCCGCACCAGGCTCGCTTCGTCCGAGTCATAATCCCATTCGGCGGCGGGAGCGCGCAATGCTTCCAACAATTGCCCGACCTCGTCGCTGGTGAACCAGATGTGAGCGGTTCTTTGTAGCGTGGCCAGCTGTTCGGCGCGCGCCGCCGCACCACCGGGCGGCATATAGGTTTGTTGATCCCACGACAACACCGCAGCAGCACGGTGCAAATCGCGAATCTCGCCCAAACGACGTTTGAGCTCTTGTAGTTCCTTGGGCTCAGATTCCATCACCGTTTCGCCTCGTTTCTATGCAGCCCATCTCCGAATTGGGCATTCCCGCTCCCGCCTCAGGAGTGGACCGGAGGTCTTCGTTCTTCCGGCCGGGGTGGCTTTTTAAACCCCAGAGCTTTTGAAATTATACACCGATGGGATAAAAAAGAAAAGGTCGAAAGAAACCTTTCGACCTTTCGCGTTTTCGATTTGTCCAGAGATCGGGGGGAACGGGCCGCTCTCTGGACGGGAAAGAAGGAGATGCGCGAGGTACTCGCTTTTTGCTTATTATTATAGAGCTCCACCCTTTGCAAGACATCGGCTATAAAGCCAATCGCACCCACGCGCCTATACGCCAAGCGACGGATATAGCCCGGCATTATATAGGCCAAATGGCGGATGATTGCGCGATATCACCGTTCCAGACCGGCCCAGAATGCCTGCCAGTCCGGAGGCATGCGCACCGGTCGCCCTGCCTTGTTAATACATATGTGCGCGGTGTGGCCGGTCGCCAGGCATTCACCCGTTGCGGCATCCACCACGGCGTATTCAAAATCCACCTGCCGGCTGCGCACTTTGCTGACGCGTATCCGCACGGTCACTGCTTGATCGTACCGTGCCGGGGAGATGAAACGTAAATGCAGCTCGGTGACAGCCAGGCCGTAACCCGCGCGCTCAAAGTCGGCGTAAGGTCGTCCGTACTGGCGCGACAGGGCACTGCGGGCTTCCTCCAACCAGGGCACATAGGCACTGTGATGCACGATGCCCATCTGATCGGTCTCGGCATAGCGCACGTGAAAGGTGACCTCGGCAGCCCAATTGCTGTTGGCATCGAGCGCACGTTCAAGTGGTTTTGTCAGAGTGACGGTCACGATGCATTTACCCCCTTCGAAGAAAGTGGTTTGATTATACCGCACCGGGCGTGAATTCCGGAATTGAGCCATCCGGTTTGGCGAATCACCCCGGTGGCGATTAATCTACAGTTGTGGTGATAGTGGATGCGCTGGGCCATGTTCTCATGCGTGTGAGAAAGCAGCTCCCTTCGCGTATCGCGACGGTGGTGATATGCTTGCTCATCGTGCTCGTGGTGCGGGCAGATCCGCCGCCAGAGGGAGCGGCCAGGATGCTCTGGCAGGCAGCGGACGAGCTCTACACGCTCAAGTCGTATAGCGGCGCGTTACAAGCCTATGAACAGGTGGCTGCTCTTTTGCCCACCGAGCCCGCTCCTTTGGTTGCCGTCGGCCACATTTATCTGGCGCAACAACGTTGGCCGCTCGCGGTGGACGCCTTCAACCGTGCTTTGGCGCGTCGTATGGACGACGCTGCTGCGTGGGCCGGGCTCGCAAGCGCCAGCTGGGCTCAGGGTGAGATCACCGCCGCCGTTACTTATTGGCGGGCTGCCCTCCGCCACCGGCCTGACTTGATGTCGGCGCGCTTGGGCCTTGCGTTGAGCATGCTGTACGAAGGGCAGCCGGATGAAGCGGACGCGATGCTGCAGGCCGGCCTGGCAATGCTGCGCCCAGAATCCCCGTCCTGGTCTGCCCAGCTGGAGGCAATCGCCACCGCCCATCTTCTGCGGGGAGCTATTCTGGCGCTTGACTCGCCGACGGAGGCGCGTTACGAGCTCTCCCTCATTCCGAAGGATGCTGCCGCCGAGACGCTGGCGCAGCGCGATCATCTGCTGGTGGCTCTGGATCACAGCGCTGCCTCCGATTCACCTGCCCAGGCTGTGAAGCGTCTGGGCCTTGCCATGGTGCAGCTCGAGCTCTGGCCGTTGGCGCGCCTCGCGTTGACGCGCGCCTGCGCACTGCAGCCGGACGACGCAGAAGCGCTTGCCCATTTGGGGCGTGTCGAAGCGACGATGGGGCTCGATCGTCCGGCATGGGAGCATCTCAGCGCTGCCGTGACGCTGCGCCCGGATTGGTCGCTCGCCCGTCTGTGGTTGGGGGCGTATTGCCGCCAGAGAGGGTTGCTGCACCTGGCAGCGATGCAATTGCGCAGCGCGCTTGCGCTAGAGCCGGCGAACACAGAGGCCTCGCTCGAATTATCGCGCACCTATGTCGGCCAGGGCAACTATACCCAGGCGGAACAGGCGCTTCTCACCGCCGCAGCGAAAGCGCCCTATGATCTGGACATCCAGCTGACTCTGGTGCGCTTTTATGCCGATAGTTTGTGGCACGTCGCCGACCGCGGGTTAGCAGCCGCCCAAAAAGCTGCCCAGATGGCACCCCAGGATGCTCGTGCACGCGATCTCCTGGGATGGATGTATCTCCTGGCTGGAGATCGGGATCAAGCGCGCCTGCACCTGCTCAGCGCGCTCGCCCTGGACCCTGAACAGGCCAGCACATACTATCATCTCGGCAGATTCTACCTCACGCTCGGCTTGCAGGATTATGCCCGGCTGGCATTCCTGCGCGCGAGCGATCTGGACAGCACAGGGCAGCTGCGTGCGCGTGCTCTGGACTTATTGAACCGCTTGTTTTAAAGCTCCAAAAACGAGCGACAGTGACGCCCTGGTGCGTTCTCCAGAATCCACACGCCCCGCGCGCGTGATCGCCGCGCCGTTGTTCGTCCACCATGAGGGTTCAAACCGAGGCTGCACCGACCGTAAACGGAGGAGACTAGCCCTCTATCGTTACACTCCCAATTTGAATAGCGGCGCCGAGTGACTGCATTGAGGGATAGAGATACATCCCTGCCCGGAGGTGATATGTCCCCGGCCGGGCGGAGGGAGGCAATTCGATTATATGGACGTCCAAAAGCTGCTCGCCCTGCTTCCAGAGGGAAGTGGGGTAATAGACACCACCCGGACGATGGTCGCTTTGAGCGATGAGATTGCCCTCGTCATCCACCACGTGAATATAAGTTGTGTAATCATATGGAAGCGGTTGCAGCGGTGTCCAGTAGAGCTGAAGCGCCAAGGTATTTCCGGCTCGCACCACGGCGGGCGAGATGTTGTAGCCGATCAGGCGCACCCGGCCATCCAGCGGAGCATTCACAAGGTGCGTGGGCGGATTAATTGCCGCCGGCCCCACCACACGCACCAGAGGGGGTAGCTCCTCCGTGCTCTCCAGCTGCACCTTCACCTCCAGTCCTGGCATTGGCTTGATCAGGAAGAGCGGCCTTCCACTGGCAACTGTCTGTTCCAAGACCCCGCCGATGTCCTTGTAAGCCGGGTCGGAAACGATGCCGGGAAAAAGCCCCAGTAGATCGCGTCGTTGATTCTCCACATATTGATAGTACCATAAAGGCATCATCTCGTCGCGATCATTGGTGACCAGCACGGCGCCGGATGGGATGGGGCGCTCCAGAATCGGACGCCACATCGCTTCCGCAGCCACATCAGATGAACGATCAACCAGAGGGAAGTTCTGCACCAAGAGCCACACAGGAAGCGCAGCGCCGAGCAACAGCACACCATACCCCACCCGAGTTGTGCTCGCTCTGGCCACCATTTCGGAAAGGGTGATCAAGCCGACGCCGATCCATAGGGTGACCAGCAGGTAAGAGGGGATGTAAAGCACTTCTACGTCCCCGATGGCATAGAGAAGGTTGAAGATCACCCCGACAGCGTAACTGAGTATGCTCAGCGACAACCACGACCATCGGCGCTTCCATGCCATGCACGCCAATCCGATGAGCGCCAGACAGATACCCGCCGCTCCAACTTGCCTGTACAGCGCTGCAGCCGCCCGCGCCAGACGTGTCGTCCATTCTGCCGCTGCATCCTCTCGTCCGGTGGCGAGGCGCAGGTTTTCTGCAAAGACGGCAGCGGTGATGTGATCCAACAATCCGCGCCCGGTATTCTCATAAAGCACCAGCTGTTGCTCCTGGCTCAGGGGAAGTGTTGTGTAGGGCACATAGGGGGCGCGCAGCGGCAGATACAGATAGAGCAGCAAAGGTGCCAGCACACCCGCTGCCACGACTATCCCATCGCGCCATAGAACGCGCACATGGCTCGGTGCGACTGCAATGCCCTGACCACCGGTCGGTTCCCGTTTCAGCAGGAGGAAACAGACCAGCATCCCCGGCACCAATGCCAGGATGGTGCGATGATGGGTCAGGGCGAGCCCAAATGTGAGCGCAAGCGCCACGAGATGAGCGCGGCGGAGTGGTGTCTGTGCCCATAGCAAGAAAAGGAGGAGCACCAACGCCACGAAAAGCGCATTGAGCGTGTACACTTCGGCAATGACCGCCTGGCTCCAGAATGTCTGGGTGACGGCGAAGGTGGCGGCGACAACCCCGGCAGCCGCCCGCGTCGCCACGGGCTCGTATCTGCCGGCTGCGCGCGCGATGAAATTTCGCGCCAGGAGATAGCTTACCCCGACGGTTAGCGCCGCCCAGAAGCTCGAGAACAGGTTCATACGGTAGGCGACATTCCCCAATGGCAGCAGATGGCTCCACAACCAGCCCAGCATGACGTAGAGAGGGTAGCCCGTGGGGTGAGCGATGCCGAGGATGTAGGGCACGAACTGAAATTCTCCGCTATCACCAAAGAGCAAAGAGGGAGCGCACGTGCGAACGTATAGGATGGCGCTGAGAGCCGTTAAGCTCACCGCGATCAGCGTGTCCCATAGGGTGAAAGCTGGCGGTGCAGGGAGGTCGTTGCGCGCGTCAGGAGGGCCAGAAAGGCGGATCATAATTTTCACAATGATAGCGTCGTACATTAAGAAAGTCGTGGCATAATTTTACCACCTCGGTGGCCTGTTGTCCCGCAAAACGCAGGATGAGCGAGAACACCTTCCAAAGCGCTCATTGCGAGATTCCGGCAGATGAGCCCCCGCTTATAAAGAACGAGCGATCTCTCCATCGTAGCGCCCCATCCGTAAACGGCAGTGTAATTAGTGGCTCTCCCCGGCACATGCCGGGAAAGGCGGGATTTTCGCCGATGCGCGCGATCAAGCTGGCATGCAGCGCACTGATCAAGTTAGCCGCGTCGTCCGGGTTGGGGCTGCACACGGCAGGATCCACGTTGACGCAACCCTGACCGTCCAGGCAAAAGCCTGTCCAGGGGCACCAACGCCCGCAAAGGTAGGCAATTTTCACCGTCTCGCCAC